>ERZ779637.102-NODE-102-length-61621-cov-13.657717_pt1 | contig 61621 bp, 50 predicted proteins | sample MGYA00514196_ERZ779637 | MGnify/ENA primary metagenome ERZ779637 (study PRJEB29562, sample SAMEA4376700) | mouse gut metagenome | isolation source: Cecum | study: EMG produced TPA metagenomics assembly of the A DSS colitis mouse model was used to assess the...
TTGACCCTCGCGGCAGTCGCCAAATGTCTGCAAGCAGCCACTTGGCTCGTTGCTCACGGGAATAAAAGGATAGACTAACAAGATCGGAACTGTTGCCACCATAACTGTTGCTGCTTTTACAGTTTCACTGGATATAGCTTCTTCCGCCCTTACAGAAATACCGCTTGACGACATTGCCGACTGCGCATTTGAAAGTATTTCCCGCAATACTGCCTGTAAAGACCAATGATCCTTGGAAATAATATACATAATTGTTGAAAAATAATCGTTCCAGAATCCCACCGCAGAAAATAATGCAATTGTCGCAAGTACCGCCTTGGATAATGGCAAAATGATCATAAAGAAAATTTTCAGGTCATTCGCTCCATCAATCCGTGCCGATTCCTCTAAGCTGTCCGGAATACCGGAAAAGGCATTTTTCATGATAAAGATATTCCAAGCTGAAAGAAGCCCTGGCAATATCAGTGCACCATAGGTAGCAATTAGCTTCAATTCTTTTACCAATAAGTAGTTAGGAATCATGCCACCGCCAAAAAGCATGGTAAAAAAGATCAAACTAACGAATATATTCCTTCCGGGCATATCTTTTTTGCTTAGTGGATAGGCCAACATTGCAGAAAATAAAACCCTCATGATCGTGCCAATAATTGTAACTATGAGCGATACCTTAAAACCGCTCCATACTGATTGATTACGCAGTACCGACCAATATGATTTCAAATTAAACCCTCTTGGCAATAGAAACATACCTCCAGTTGCCGCTTCAACAGGATCTGAGAAAGAATACATGAATTCATGCCAAAAGGGGTATAACATAATGATCGCCACTAAAACCAAAACAAGTATGATCAAATAATCATAAAAATTATGTTTTCTTTTCATGTGCACTCTCCTTACCACAATCCGTCTTCTTCCATCATATGAGCAATCTTATTTGTTATTATGATCAGTCCCATGGATATTACCGATTTAAAAAGGCCTGCCGCGGTCGATAATGAGTAATTACTGCTCATTATACCATTTCGATATACATACGTATCAATAATATCTGCAACATCATATACTAATGGATTGTACAGTAATAGAATCTGTTCAAATCCCGCATTTAAAATTCCGCCCATATTTAATATGAGCATTACAACAATTGTAGATTTCAATGCCGGCAACGTAATATACCACATCTGTTTTAACCGATTGGCACCATCTACCATAGCCGCTTCATATACGGTTGAATCAATTGCAGAAATAGCGGCAATATATACAATGCTTCCCCAACCGACCCCTTTATAGATATCAGTAATTACAAGAATCCCTCTAAAATACTGCTTGCTTACCAGAAAGTCAATTCCTCTTCCGTTGTTGAACACTTTCACGATCTCATTGATCAATCCACTGTCCGGATGCAGAAACATTGAGATCAAACCGGCTAAAATTACCCATGAAATAAAATGCGAGAGATAAACTATGGTTTGAGTCACCTTTTTAAACCTTGCATTTTTCACTTCATTCAGCAATAACGCAAGTATGATAGGCGCCGGAAATCCAAATATTAATTTGCAGAGAGAAATAACAACTGTATTTTTAAATACTGTCGGGAAAGAAAATCCCTGAAACAGCTCATAAAACTGCGCTAACCCGACCCATTCACTCCCCCAGATCCCCTTATTGATCCTGAAATCCTGAAATGCAATGACCACACCATACATAGGGACATAACGAAAAATAATAAAGTACAGCATACCCGGAAAGGCCAACAAGTATAAATACCGGTATTTCCATAACCGTGTACCAATGTGCTTTTGTTTGGCTTCTGCAATAGTCACTTTCGATGTTCCTTTATGATACATTACTTCTCCTTTCACAGATATCATGGAAAATGTAGGCTTCAGCCAACATTCTCCATGATCCGCCATCTAATTCAGGCTATTTTTGAAACCATTCCTGATATAACTGGCAAAATTCCTGATAGCCTTCATCCTGTTTCTGATACATCAGACCAGCCTCTTCTTCTACCTCATGACCACCATGTGAATAGAACAGTTCTACATACTCATCAAAATCATCAATCGGCCGCTCTCCCATGATAATCCCATAGAAGTATTGATCTCTCAATGCATTTAATTCTCCACTATACTCTTGCCATAATTCACCATTACTATTTTGAATAACACGATAATCCTGAAGAGGAAGAGAAGTCTCTGTTGCTCGTTCAAAAAGCTCGTTTACTTCTTGACTATTCTGAATATTGAACATATCCTTTCTGTTAACAAACCCTGTAAAGGTGCTCAGCCCCATTTCATTCCGAGTCGTCTCATCTACAATGAAATTAACTGCGCCTTCATCTGTCAGTTCAAAGGTCTCTCCTTCCACTCCCCACTTATTCAAAATGAACATCTCACCGGATGCAATTCCATCCATAATCTCCATTACCCGCTGCGGATCCTTACATTTATCAGTGATGGCGTAACTACACCAACCATATCCATTTTCTCTTTCATCCGCCGAAAAACCTGTCGGTCCCTGAATAGGATCGATCACTTCATATTTTCCATTAGGATTGTTCTGGTAAAAGCTCTGTAAATATTGCTGAGACGGATTTGAAGAAGACAAAAATCGATAAAATGAACCAACCTTACCTTCCGCAAAAAGAGTTTCTCCTTCTGAAGCGGAGAATATAGAAGGCTCAAACACTCCCTGACGGTACAGATCAGCCATCAAAGCCAAGGCTTCTTTTACCTGCGGCTGCGTGGAACCATGCACGACAGTACCATCATCACCTACTACAAAATGCTGAATGTCTGCTTTATAGGCATAAAGGAAAGGCGCAAAATATTTCCAATCTCCGCTGTCTCCGCCAAATCCATAAGTATCCGAGACTCCATTCTGATCCGGATCATCGTTAACGCATGCCAGCAAATATTCCACATATTCATCCATAGTCTTCGGCTCTTGCATACCCAAATTATCCAGCCAGTCTTTCCTTATAAAAGTCCCCATACAGCTTACTTCTGCTACGTCACCGGGAATCTTCAACCTTCCCTCCATTCCGAAGCTTCACAAATCTTATGAAAGACTACTCCTTTATAACCTTTTCTTCATACATGGTATTATGGCTTTAAAATGGCCAAACCATATTATTATTGTCGAGCATTTTAAGAACATCTTCATGTTTTAAAGTCTTAGTAAAATAATCAATAGCAACTTTTGAAGATTCCTCTGGCTCAATTTTTCCGACAACGCTTTTCTTTCCGGACATATATGATCTCATCCATCCCGGATTATAAAGCCTGAACGTAAACCCCTGCTCTCTTAAATCCGCAAACAACAATTTTACCACCATATTAAGTCCCGCCTTGGACATTGGATAAACAAAGCCATCCTCTCTATGACACACACTTATGCTTCCTGCCTCAGAGGAGATAAAACAAAGACGTTTTGTTGTATTTTCCTTCATCATCAACGGAAGGAATGTATTTACCATACATAAAGGTCCAAGACAATTTGTCTGAAATATTTGCATTCCTCTCTCAATATTTTCCAGGCACGTAATATCTCCAATAGACCCGGAAATCCCTGCATTGTTGATCAGTATGTCTATTTTATCAGTTTTCTCTTCCACCAAATGATAGGCCGCCATAACGGATTCAGGATCAGAAACATCTAACGGGATCAGAAACAAATGCTCCTGATGCAATAGCTTCAATTCAGCTAACTCATTCCAATCCTCCATGAATTGTCCGGCAAATACAATGTCTCCCCTATCAAGAAAATCTTTTGTAAGCGCTAATCCCAATCCTCGGTCTGCACCGGTAATAAAAATCATCTGATTCATACTAGCTCCCTCGCTTCTTTCCCTGCCCCAAATTTATTCACCAGATGTAAGCATAATGTCGAAATTCCAACAATCACTGCACCTGTCAAGTACAAATTCTGAAAACCATAGTTTCCTATCATCCATCCCCCTACACTATTTCCTGCTATCCCGCTAAGTCCAAAATAAATAGCATATGTAATTGTTTGATATGTCGTTCTCATTTCAGCGGGCGCTATTTCATCAAGATAATACAGCACTCCTATGGTAAAAAGAGCATAAGACGGACCATCCAATGTCGCAATCGCCACAACCTGCCACGGTCGATCAATGATCGCATATAAAATCTGCCAGAGAATAAAGAAAACACCGGATGACACAATTATATTACTTGCCCGATAGCGGCTGAGCAATTTTTTAGATAGAAACATTACTATTCCTTCTGACAGAAACATTACCGCACTAGTATATCCAACAAAAGCCTTATCACCACCCAATGAAGAAATGAGTACAGGATAAAATGTATATGCCGCTCTATGAGGTATCTGCATAAAAAAAATAACAATTAAAAATATCAAGAAGTTCGTATCTTTTATAATTCTCCTAACCTGTAGTTTTCTTGCCACTTCCTTCTTTTCCGCTTTCACGTTTACTCTTATAAGCAAAAGAAAACAACCGATACCGAATAAGACAACAGCAAATACCGGTAATATTTTTGCGGTATCATAACTGGCGATTACATATCCCGAAAGAATACTGGCAAGAGCATATCCAAAACATCCTGCAAATTTCATTTGGCCAACTGCATTGTGACAGCCGATCGCTTTGAGCTTTGATAGGCACCAGGTATCTAACAACGGACCTTCCGGCGATGAAAAAAAACCGTACAGGCAAAAGCAAGCTGCCACCATCAAGAAAGTATTACAATATACCAAAGCAAGTGAAAAGGCTGCCTGGAACATCAGGCAGATCACCAACGTATATTTTGCGGAACGCAATTTATCCGTAATGATCCCCCAAAACGGCTGCGCAATGATTAGCACAAGGGAATTGGCACCTGTAATCAATCCTATTTTTTCTGTTGCAAAACCTTTTTCTTGAAGATAGACCGTAACATAGGGATTAAATATTGCTCTGGACGTCATAAATAATAGATAAATGCATACAAAAATAAATATTACCTTCCCTTTATTCTCATTCTCCATCCTCATCTTACACCTGCACTCCATTCAATCGCGTTATATACCAATTTCAAATATTCATGTTTGCGCCAAACATCCAATATATGTCCCGGGGTTAGAACACATATGCGCCCTTTGCCAAGTTCCTTGGTATATCCCGCAATTTGTTCCCCTCCTTCCTTTGAAATAGATTTCATAAAAATATCAATATTACTTTCCGTCACTTCAATCTGATAATGTTCATCACGGATAGAAAAATCATTAACACCGTCTGTAATAGGATGTTTTATCAATTCCAGTTCAACTGTACACCTTGGAGGATGTCCAAGGAAAAAACTGCCGGCTAATTTTGCAAATCCACTTTCTTTTTTATATGTATTTCCGGCATGAATAAAGAGCATCCCGTTCCCCTCGCTTACCCAATCACCAAAATCTTCCGGCATTACTTCCGTAACATTTTTTTCAAACCATATGTTTTGATTAGCACCATTTATCTGATCACCTTTACAGCATACAATTACCTGATACTTCTCAAGCAATTCATGAGTTAACATATCTTTCGCATCATGAATATATGAAATATCCAGTTTGTCCTCAAGAGGCTTCATGCCAGCCTCGATCACTTCTCCGGGATGCCAATAGTCATCACACAATACCAACGTCTTGATCATATTCTCTCCTAAATTATCATAATTGTTTTCTTATACCACCGGTTTTTCTAATCTAAACACCTGAAGCGGAAATTGCTTATCATACATGGGAAACATTTCTTCTTTTGTACAAATCTCATCAATCAATAACCTCTCCCTATGCTCTTTTGAATAAGGCATCCATTCGCATTCTCCATGCACGACGGGATTCCCAAACTCCACAAAATTCAATATCAAGTCCTGAAAACATCTATCGACTGTATCTGTCAGCATGGGATCATAAGCAACTTTTTCTGCATTAGTTCTGGAAAACAGAGCCTCATTGTCGGAAGAATGATTCGCAAGTGATCCGCCTTTATAATCCCAACGATACAACCAGCACTTCCGCCCCATTCGCATCAAAGCCTCTGCGATGCGCTCATAGGCCTGTACATAAGTATATTCCGTTACTGTTTCGCCCCATGCCGCCTGATAGCCTTTGACATGCAATCGCTCCCGATAAACATTTAGGACGTGCTCATAATTATCCCCAAATTTCCAATAAAGTTTCTTCTTTACATTATCTAATCCAATATCCGGATTATCCTGTCTGGAATCCATAAATAATTCTTCTTTTGTATGCCCTATAATAAGAGGAACATCCGCCAGATCGCCTGCATTAACTGCTGCCTCCACATCAATTGGCAGATGCAGGCCGTCCGCTGTCGCTCCGTAGGACTCAGCCTTGAAAAATACTTGATTCATCCTCTCTTGCCCATTTCTCTTTCCGAAACAGCAGATGAATCTTTCATAACATATTCTGTCGGTCCCAGCATACGTACGCTAACGGATAACTTATGCCTTCAGGCAGGGTTTGCTCCAAATATTCTGTTAGAGTGTGAAACTCCCAGCAATTATAGAAACTTTATACAAAGTGGTCTTGCTGTTTGCCTGCTACCATACCAAACACAGTATTCGCTTTTTTCCAGCGATCTTATTCCTATACACCTAAATGACCCAGTCTGTAAGCGCAAACTCTTTCTTTCACATCCGAAAGGTAAATATTTGAATACAGCTATGGTCATATTCCAGAAGTTCTGTCTGGAGTATTTTAAAAAATTGAACTAAAAATGCTTACTTTCCCGAAATTCGCATATAGCATCCGAAAAGTATTCCAAAATACCCTGTGATACAAAAAATTTCCTTCATCCGATAGAAGAAGGAAATAACTGCCCCGAAAAGGGAGGATGCCAAGCAGAGCGAACTCCACTTGGCATTATTATGAAAAAGTTTTAGTTAATCAGCACTCTTGATGTTGTTGCCTTGTTGTTATCTTATGGTCTTAGTATACGCGCGAGAAATGTCTAAAGAATGTTACCTGCGTGAAGTTTCTATAAAGCATTTTTGAACAAATCATGAACACGTCAAAGCCTTTCCTTTCGCTGTATCTCTCTTGCCTTTGAGAAGTCATGATCAAATTACCCCAAAAAGGGAGGATGCCAAGTAGAGCAACTCTACTTGGCATTATTATGAAAAAGTTTTAGTTAATCAGTAAACTTGATGTTGTCATTTTGTTGTGTTTCTTTGCTGTATCTTATGGTTTTAGTATACGCATAAGAAATGTCTAAAGATTGTTACCTGCATGAAGTTTTTTTAAAATAAGTATGAACAATCCATGAACAGATAATATCCCACCCATTCCAAATGTCTACGTTCCACTCCGGTCGGCGCTTAGCAAACGTCCCCCGGACGTTTAGCGCCCTTCGGCGAGAGGCTGGATGCCTGAAACCGTAAAGTTATCGGCGAGTACTACGTACTCAATGCCCATGCAGCAAGGTGCAGGGCACCGTGAATAGTAACGAACTGTTACATCCAAATATCCATGTATACAATTAATTCTTGCCTCTATCACTTTACTATGCTATACTGTAAAGCAGCATGCAGCTTATTTACTGTAGAAGTAACCTGTCAATCAGGAGTACGCATTACACTGCGGACTCCGTGAGCGCGCCAAAATCTCCGATTTTGTGTGCATATTTTACTAAACACCCGCTTCTATTCATGGTGGTATCATAATGTAGGATATGGGTGTTTAGTAAGTAAATACTTTCCGAGATGTCAGTGTGGGCATAAGATCTGTCGTGTCCACGTTTTTTAACGGAAGCAGAGAAGGAGGAAACTATTTTGAAAGAATTTCTTACGGGCCTTGTTGATTCTGTCACAAGTATCAACAGCGCCGTCAACAATTTTGTCTGGGGTATCCCCATGCTGGTGCTGCTGGTGGGCACAGGCATCTTAATGACGGTACTGACCAGATTTTTCCAGCTGTCCCATATCGGACACTGGTTCAAGAACACCATCGGCGGTATTTTCGGCGACAAACACGTTACGAAACACACTGATAAAGAGGATAAATCCATTTCTCAGTTCCAGTCGCTGTGTACGGCTCTGGCTGCTACCATCGGCACCGGCAATATCGTCGGCGTTGCCAGCGCACTGATCGCAGGAGGCCCCGGCGCGATCTTCTGGATGTGGATCGTGGCGTTCTTCGGCATGATGACCAACTATTCCGAGAACGTACTGGGAATCTATTACCGTCGTAAAAATACGAAAGGCGAATGGTGCGGCGGCGCCATGTATTACCTTAAAGACGGTCTCGGTTCTTACAGAGGCTGCAAGCAGATTGGCGCGGTACTGGCGGTACTCTTTTCTCTCTTCTGCCTGCTGGCTTCCTTCGGCATCGGCAACATGAGCCAGGTGAATTCCATTGCCGCCAATATGGAAGCGGCTTTTTCCATTCCGACCGTCGCTACAGGTATCGGGCTGATGATCCTGGCTGCTTTAGTTATCGTCGGCGGGCTGAAGCGTATTGCTTCTGTTACCGAGAAGCTGGTCCCTTTTATGGCTATCGCATACATACTGGGTGCACTTGTGATCTTCTTTTCCAATATTGAACAGTGCGGCGACGTCTTTTCTGCTATCTTCAAGGGCGCTTTTGGCCTGAAGGCCGTAGGCGGCGGTATTGTCGGCTCCGGCGTCAAGATGGCATTGACCTGGGGAATGAAACGGGGTGTTTTCTCCAACGAGGCCGGTCTTGGTTCCTCCGTCATGGTACACTCCAATTCTAACGTCAAAGAGCCGGTCCGTCAGGGTATGTGGGGTATCTTCGAGGTGTTTACCGATACCATGATCGTTTGCACCCTGACCGCTTTTGCTGTTCTTTCCTCCGGTCTTGTAGATTTGGAGACAGGCGCCGTGTTAAGCGAGGCCGAGGGTTCGGCCCTGGTCGGAGAAGCTTTCGCCACGATATTCGGCCCTTTGGGCCCCATGTTCATCGCTCTGTCGATCCTTCTGTTTGCTTTCTCTACGGTGCTTGGCTGGAGCCACTACGGTTCTAAAGCATGGGAATACCTGTTCGGCACGAAGTCTACCATTGCCTATAAGGTTGTGTTCATTCTCATCATCTATGTAGGTGCGACCATGAACCTGAGCCTGGCCTGGGATCTTTCCGATACCTTCAACGGTCTGATGGCGATGCCAAACTTAATCGGCGTGCTGTGCCTGTCTCCCTTGGTCATGCGCATCACGAAAAACTATGTGGACCGCGCTATCCGCAAGAAAGACGTAGCTCCCATCCTCTCCGTCTTCCCGGACATCAATAAGGATCACGCCGAATAACAGAACGAGCAAAGCCCACAAAAGCCTCACTCCGTCTTGCACAGAGTGAGGCTTTCTTATTGATCAATATGCGTTATCGTTCGCTAAACTTCATAGGATACATCGCCCGAAAGCAATCTTCCATTCCTTATGCCTTGCCGTCAGAACCAAGAACGTTAACGATCTTATGAGCAACCATATCCTTAACGGCCTGGCGAGCCGGTTTCAGATACTGACGAGGATCAAAATGATCCGGATGCTCTGCGAAGTACTTACGGATGTTACCTGTCATAGCAAGACGGATATCGGAATCGATATTAATCTTACATACTGCAAGTTCAGCTGCCTTACGAAGCTGTTCCTCCGGAATACCCACTGCATCAGGCATATCTCCGCCATACTGGTTAACCATCTTAACGAACTCCTGCGGAACGGAAGAAGAACCGTGCAGAACGATCGGGAAACCAGGCAGACGCTTAATGCACTCCTCCAATACGTCGAAACGGAGCGGCGGCGGAACAAGGATGCCGTCAGCATTTCTTGTACACTGAGCTGCCGTGAACTTATATGCACCGTGAGAAGTACCGATCGCGATCGCCAGAGAGTCACATCCTGTTCTGGAAACGAACTCTTCTACTTCTTCCGGACGTGTATAGGACTCTTTACCAGCCTCTACAACTACTTCATCCTCTACACCTGCCAGTGTACCAAGCTCAGCCTCAACTACTACGCCCTTATCATGAGCATACTCTACTACCTGCTTGGTCAGCGCAATGTTCTCTTCAAAAGATTTGGAAGATGCATCGATCATAACGGAAGTGAAACCGCCGTCGATACAGGATTTGCACAACTCAAAGCTGTCACCGTGATCTAAGTGTAAAGCAATCGGGATCTGCGGATTCTCCTGTACTGCTGCCTCTACCAGCTTAACCAGATACGTATGGTTAGCATAAGCGCGCGCTCCCTTGGAAACCTGAAGAATAACCGGGCTGTTCAGTTCACCTGCTGCTTCCGTGATACCCTGAACGATCTCCATGTTGTTAACATTGAATGCACCAACCGCATAACCGCCATTGTATGCCTTCTTAAACATTTCTTTTGTTGTTACTAATGGCATTGTCCTTACCACCTTTCTTAATATTTTGACCGGCACAAGACCGGGTGAAAACTACTGCATTTATTATAACCCAAAGCCTGTTTATACGCAAATAGATTCTCTGGAAAATATGCCCAAAACGGAACAGCACGGCTTGTTACATCAAATAGTCCTTCGATATCCTGATCTGCAGCGCCTGCCGTTCATTCGTGAGCACGGCCCGGCAATGTTCGCCGCCAAACTCCCCATCCAGCGACCAGGCAAGAGGCACTTCACTTTCCACGACCAGCTTTGAGGACTTATACGTATGGATATACTCTGATTTTACCCGTTTATCCACCAGCGCCATGATGATATTGTTCAACTCCAGCGGGTTTGCGGGTTTGCGGATCAGCGTCACTTCAAACAAACCGTCGTCCAGCAGAATATCCTGACCTGTAATGCCCCGGAATCCACCCACAGAATAAGAATTTGTAACCATTCCAAAAAGAAATTCCCCTTCGATCACATCCTCATTGCATGTGATCTTAAGCGGGCAGGCCCGCACGGAAGGCAGCCGCTTCACACCTTCCAGCAGATAGGCGGCATGTCCCAGCACATTCTTTACATCCTGTTTCGTCCCGTAGGACACATCTGTAAAAATACCGAAGGCCGCCACATAGATAAAATTGTCACTGTTAAACCAACCGATATCGCAGGCATAATTTACGCCGTTCACGACCATATCCGCCGCCTTGATCATGTTCTTGGGAATCTTCAGGCTATTGGCAAAATCGTTGGTGCTGCCGGCCGGGATATAGCCTACCGGTAGTTTCTCCTCGCACTGCATCATCCCGTTCACCACTTCATCCAGCGTACCGTCCCCGCCGCAGCAGGCTACCATATCATAGCTGCCCTGCCGCTCTTTCACCGCTTTGATCGCGTCTCCCGTAGCCTGCGTCGGATAGGCAGTGACTTCGTACCCGGCCTTCACGAAGATATCTATGATGTCCAACAGATTACTGCGAATCTGCGCTTTCCCCGCTCTCGGATTGTATACAAAAAGCATTCTCTGGCCCATAACTACCGCCCTCCATAAACATATCCTATATCTATCTACTATTTTAATAGAGTAGTCTGCAAATTTCAATTATGACAAAGTTAAAAAAGTGTAAAAAACAAAAAAGAGACTTCCCTCTACAGAAATCTCTTTTATATTCTGCCTTATCTAAATGTCATGTACGTAGTCCGGTCTGTTCAGTTTCCGCTTAAGAATTTCTCAATCTCCACAACCGCGGTATCCTCATCATTACCGTCCGCAACAACAGTTACTTCCTCTCCGCTGGCAAGTCCAAGGCTCATCATCCCCATGATACTCTTTGCGTTGACTTTCCGGTCTTCAGAATTGATGTACACCGTACTCTCAAACTGGCTAGCTACCTGCACGAGCATCGCGACCGGCCTGGCCTCCAGTCCTTCCTCCAGCTTAATCTGGATTGATTTTTGAATCATACTTTCTCCCTCCTTTACAACCTGATTCTATCGGCAATCTCACTCAATTTACGCAGTCTGTGGTTGACGCCCGACTTCCCTACGGGCGGCTCCAGATATCTTCCCAGTTCCTTCAACGCAGCATCCGGATATTCCAGCCGCACCTCGGCCATCTGCCGCAGATTGTCCGGCAGGTTCCCAAAGCCGTATTTATCTCTGATCAGGAGTATATCTTCGATCTGCTTCGATGCTGCTGTAACTGTCTTGGAAATATTTGCAGTCTCGCAATTGACCCGCCTGTTAACGGAGTTCCGCATTTCCTTGACAATCCTTAAATTCTCGAGATTCATCAAAGATATATGTGCCCCCATTACATTCAGAAGGTCTACAATTCCCGCACCTTCCTTCAAATAGACAACCTCGTATTTCTTCCGTCTTATACTCCTGGCATCAATCTGAAATTCCCGGATAATAGCCTTCAGCTGCTCTGCCTGCTCCTTCGCACTGCAGACAAATTCCAGATGATAACTTTTCTCAGGGTCGCTCATGGAACCGATGCACAAAAATGCCCCTCTCAAAAATGCTCTGGCACAACAAGAGTTCTTGATCAGGAGAGAGTTTACCGATGTCTGCAGTACGATCCTGTCATTCTCCCTCTTATCCAGATGCAGGGCTTGTATCACTTTATTCTCTATCCTGTCGTCAAACAGGATCCGCCCCCTGCTTTGTACCTCAACTTTATTTATATTAAATGTTTTTTCTAATAATGTAAAGCATTTTCTGATAACTGCTTCATTTTCTGTCTCAAGGCTTAAATGAGATCCGGCCCGGCCCCCGCAGCTACCGCCTCCAAAGTGCAGGATCGCCGCCAGTTCTGCCAGCTGACAGTGCCTCGAAGAATCTATATGCGCTGCGAGTTCTTCCTTTACGGTTCCGGAGAAAGACATTCCCTAACCTCCAATCCAAAGACAAGCAAGCTTGTCTGAGAAAACACCCAAGGATATTCTCTCACTACACTCCCTGCTTGATATCTCTGTGATACAACTTAACACCGTAGTTCCCACGTTCCTTAATTCCTGTGTAAAGTTCATTGGCCAAGGTCACGCTTCTGTGCTTACCACCCGTACAGCCGATCCCGATCACCAGCTGATGCTTACCCTCTTTGATATAATTCGGGATCAGGAAGTCCAGCATATCGATGAGCTTTCCCAGAAATGCCGAAGCCTCCGGAAAGCTCATCACGTAATCCTGTACCTCTTTATCATTACCAGTCTTATGCTTAAGCTCGTCAATATAGAACGGATTGGGCAGAAATCTCACATCAAATACAAGATCTGCGTCCGCCGGTATCCCATTCTTAAACCCAAATGACAAAACAGTGATCATCAGGGAATTATATTCTTCATTACGTACAAAAATATGGTCGATCTCTTCTTTCAATTCCCGCGTCAGAAGATTAGAAGTATCGATCACATAGTCGGCTTTTTTCTTGATCTCTTTCAGAATATCACGCTCTCTGTTCACGCCCTCTTCCACTCGTCCCTTCGGGGAAAGGGGGTGCATGCGCCTCGACTCCTTATATCTTTTGAGCAGAACCTGATTGCTCGCATCCATAAAAAGAATCTCAAAAAGATAGCCGTTCTCTTTAAGCCTGTCCAACGTGCGCTGTGCATCACCAAAAGGCTGATCCACCCTTACATCCAGTCCAAGCGCGACCTTCGTGGTCTCGCTGCCCGGCATAGCGATCAGCTCCACAAATTTCTCGATCAGCGGCACCGGCAGGTTATCCACACAGTAAAATCCCACATCCTCCAGCATCTTCATGGCGGTTCTCTTGCCGGAACCGCTCATGCCGGTCACTACCACAAATCTCATCCTGTTATCTCCCGTATATTAAAAGTCCCCCAGAAATACCACTTCCGGTTCCAATGTCACATGGAATCTCGTCTGCACCCGCTCCTGCACTTCCTCGATCAGTTCCCGGATATCAGCCGCCGTCGCACGTCCGGTATTAACTATAAACCCGCAATGCTTCTCCGACACCTGAGCCCCACCGATCCTGTAGCCGCGCATCCCGGCATCCATGATCAGCTTACCCGCAAAATACCCTTCCGGGCGTTTGAACGTACTGCCGGCGCTTGGAAATTCCAAAGGCTGCTTGCTCCTGCGAAGCCCCGCCAATTCTTCCATCTTCGCCCCGATCTCCTCTTTATACCCTTCCGCTAGCTGCAGTGTTACCTCCAGCACAACGATCGGCCTGTTGCGGATCGCGCTGCTGCGATAGCCGAATTCCATAGTATCATTGTCCAGCGTCAGGATCTCTCCTTCTTTATCCATCCCACGGACGGACACAACGATCTGTTTCATCTCGCCGCCGTAGGCTCCGGCATTCATCACCACGGCGCCGCCGATACTGCCCGGAATGCCTGCCGCAAATTCCATGCCGCTCAAATTCCGGTCTTTGGCCTCGGCCGCCACCCGGGAAAGCAGTGCTCCGGCCCCGGCGCGGACAAGTGTCCCTTCCGTTTGGATTTCCTCCATAGGCCCGTCAAGTTTCAGTACAACTCCCCGATATCCCTTGTCTCCTACGAGAAGATTGCTTCCGTTTCCCAGAATAAAATACGCTTCCTCAATCTGATTCAGATACCGGATCAGCTTCACCAATTCCTCTTCCCGATGGATCATGATAAAGCATTCCGCCTCTCCTCCCACCCGAAAAGTGGTATGTTTGCTCATCGGTTCGTGAAATAAGATCCTCTCTTTTGGAATCACCGTTTTCATATAGTCATACATCGACGCGCTCACTATCCATCCATCCCGTCCATTTCTCGAATTTACTGCTATAGATACTGACATGATATGCCATTTTCTATATTTTATTTATATTCCGATGCAGCTGCGGATGACACAAGTCAATACCCCAAAGCAGGGCAAAGCATTTGATACGCCCCAGGGCGCGGGTATTGATCCTTTTTCTTAAGAAACGGCAGATATATCTGCCGTTTCTTATAGAGTCCCAGTTTTATCTTAAAATTATGTATATGATGCCAGGGTCAAAAGGTCATGTATGACATGCTTGCATGTCAATACATGACTTTAGGACCCGAAAAAACATGAAAAAGTAGCCCGATAGGGCGGATTTTGAATGTTTTTAGGATTGCGGGAGCATGAAATGCAGAGCAATCCGTAGGCATCAGGGGGCAAAAAACCTTTTGACCCCAGCATCATGTATATTTAATATTCCCTATCTTTTACTCCAGTACAAGCTTTGCCGCGCCATAGATACCCGCGTCGTTGCCCAGCGTTGCAAGTACGAACTTCGTATCCTTACAGCCATGGAATACCGTGCGCTCAAACGGCGGACGAATATAGTCAAACAGTACCTCGCCGGCTTTGGAAACACCGCCACCGATCACGAATACTTCCGGATTTACGACACCCGCGATCACACCCAGGCCCTTGCCCAGGTATTCGCCAAACTGCTTCGCCACCTCAATAGCCAGCTCGTCTCCGGCTTTGACTGCGTCAAACACCGTCTTCGCGGATACTTTACCCTGTCTCAATACACTGTCCTTATCGCATGCCTTCAATTGTCTGTTGGCCAGTCTGGTGATACCGGTAGCAGAAGCATATTCTTCCAAGCAGCCGAAATTGCCGCATCCGCATTCCTCCGTCTCATTATCTTCCACATGAATATGACCAATCTCGCCGCCCGAACCGTTGCAGCCGGTCACGACTTTGCCGTTGATGATGATGCCGCCGCCTACGCCGGTTCCCAGCGTGACTGCCACCAGATCCTTATGTCCCTGGCCGCCGCCCTTCCACATCTCACCCAGCGCCGCCACATTGGCGTCATTGCCGCCTTCCACCTGCATACCGCCGAGCAGTTCCGAGAGTTCCTTTTTCAGGTTCATCTCGGACCAGCCCAGGTTCACTGCCTTGTGGATGATCCCTCTGCCGTCGACCGGGCCAGGTGCACCGATACCGACACCTGCCACGTCATCTTTCTCGATCGCCTTCTCTTCCATCTTGGCCTGCACGCTGGCCGCCACATCGGGCAGAATATTAACGCCGCCGTTCTCCGTTCTGGTAGGAATCTCCCACTTCTCCAACAGATTACCGCTGATGTCAAACAGCCCCAACTTCACAGTCGTTCCGCCTACGTCCACGCCAAATACATAGTTTGCCATACCTTTTGTCCCCCTTGGTTGTAGTTTATACTATTGCTATTATATGCTTCACGCTTCTTCCGCACAGAAAATACTCCGTTCTCAACCACCGTTCCATGCCGCCTTAGCATTTCCTGATGTCTAGACTATTCTTCTTCCCGTCTGGCTGCCAAAGACTTCTGCACACGTTTATACAGTTCCTGTGCCGCATTGTAACCCATCTTCTTCTGGCGGTGGTTTACTGCCGCTGATTCGCAGATGATGGCCAGATTCCGGCCGGGTCTGATGGGAATGTTGTGACACACCACCTTATTGCCCAGATATTCGGTATACTCTTCCTCAAGACCGAGGCGGTCATACTCTTTATCCTTATCCCAGTCCTCCAGTCGGATGACCAGATCGATATTCTGCGTATCCCTGACGCTGGACGCACCGAACAAAGATTTCACGTCCACGATGCCGATACCCCTCAGCTCGATAAAGTGCTTGGTAATATCCGGAGCGCTTCCCACCAGTGTATCCTCGCTGACTCTGCGAATCTCCACCACATCATCCGTGACAAGACGGTGTCCTCTCTTGATCAGTTCCAGCGCCGCCTCAGATTTACCGATGCCGCTCTCGCCCGTGATCAGCACACCCTCGCCGTATACATCCACCAGGACGCCGTGCACGGAGATGCAGGGTGCCAGCTTCACATTCAGCCAACGGATCACTTCCGCCATACAGGCCGAAGTGGCACGCTTACTCATCAGGATCGGCACGCCGTATTTGACCGCGATCTCCCGGAATAACGGGTTCGGCTGTAATTCCCTGCAGAACAGGATACCCGGGATCGGATTGTTGAGCAGTTTCTCAAAAATCTCCCGCTGGCGGTCCTCTTCCATGCAATTCATATAAGAATATTCCACAAATCCCACGATCTGCAGCCTTGTCGTCTCGAAATGCTCAAAATAACCCGCGATCTGCAGTGCTGGCCTGTTGATATCCGGCTGAATCACGCTGATCTTGGAAATATCAATCTCCGGTGTGAGATTCTCCCATTTAAACTTCTCGATAACTTTCGTCAAACTGATGCTTGCCATAACCCTCTCCTTACCTCCCTTATCCTGACTTACCGCTTCCTGTACGCATCCTGAACAGCCTGAGTACGCTAAGCAGGGATGCTTCAGTGTAGACGCGGCTTACTGTTCTATTTTAGCATACAAAGAGGAGGTTCGCAATTCATCTGATAAAACTATGGGCTGGATGCCTGAAACCGTAAAGTTATCGGCCGGATCCTTCTCAACCTTTATGCGTTCTCACGGCCTTTGCAGTAAATGCAAAGACCTGGCTGAACTGTTACCTCTGCAAACCATCCTCACGGAAAAACGCATAGATCTGCCGAGCGATATGCTCCGGGATCTCTGGCACTTCACACAGCTGCTCCACGGACGCCTCCCTGACCTCATTGATAGAACCGAAATGCCGCATCAGCGCCTTGCGTCTGGCCGGTCCTATACCCGGGATCTCATCCAGCACCGACTTCACCTGCGCCTTGGAGCGCAGCGACCGATGATACTCGATGGCAAAACGGTGCGCCTCATCCTGGATCCGAGTGATCAGTTTAAAGCCTTCCGAGTGCGTATCTATAGGAATCTCCACGTTCCGGTAATACAATCCTCTCGTGCGATGGTTATCGTCTTTCACCATACCGCAGACAGGAATATCCAGATGCAGCTCCTCCATCACCTGCAAGGCAATGTTCACTTGCCCTCTGCCGCCGTCCATCAGCAGAAGATCCGGGAACTTCGTAAAGCTTCCAAGTTCATGGCCGATCTCCTTCCTGTCCAGTTCTTCTTTTTCCTCCATGCCGTGGAGAAACCGTCTGGTCAACACCTCTTTCATACAGGCGTAATCGTCTGGCCCGGACACCGACTGGATCCGGAATTTGCGGTAATCACTTCGCTTCGCCTTTCCCTTTTCAAAGACCACCATGGAACCCACGTTGGCAAAACCGCTGATATTAGAAATATCAAAAGCCTCCATACGGTTCACATACTCCAGTTCCAACAGCGCCGCAATCTCCTTCACGGCACCGATGGTTCTTCCTTCCTCCCGTTTGATCCGCTCCTTATCCTGACTCAGGACCAGATGTGCATTCTGGGCCGCCAGCTCCACCAGCTTCTCTTTGGCCCCTTTCTTGGGCACCCGCAGATAGACCCGGCTGCCCTTACGGCTGCTGAGCCACTTCTCCAGGATCTCCAGATCTGCGATCTCTTCCTGCAGCATCAATTCCCGTGGGATAAACGGCGTTCCCGCATAAAACTGCTTCACGAAGTCCAACAGGATCTGCGCCGTATCATACCCCTCCACATGAGTCATATAGAAATGCTCCCGGCCGATCAGTTTGCCGTCCCGCACGAAGAAAACCTGCACCACGGCATCCGTCTCGTCCTTGGCCAGCGCCAGGATATCCTTATCTTCCCCGTTGCTGTCCGTGATCTTCTGTTTCTGCGCCACGCTCTTCACACTATTGTAAAGATCCCTGTACCGTATAGCCTCCTCAAACTCCAGATTCTCGGAAGCCTGAGCCATTTTATCTTCCAGATTCTTCAAAAGCGGCTTATAATTACCGTTCAGGAAATCCAGCGCCTGTTCTACACGCTCCCTGTACTCCTCCTTGCTGATATACCCCTGACATGGTGCAAGGCACTGTTTGATATGGTAATTCAGACAGGGACGCTCCAGGCCGATATCCCGCGGCAGCCTACGGTTACAGGTTTTTAACTGATACAGCTTATTCATCAGATCGATCGTATCTTTCACCGATGCCGCACTGGTATAAGGGCCAAAATACTTGGAGCGGTCTTTTTTCATTTCTCTGGAAAAAAGGATTCGCGGATACTCTTCCCCCACAGTCACCTTGATATAGGGGTATGTCTTGTCATCCTTCAGCATGGTGTTGTATTTCGGGCTATACTCTTTGATCAGATTATTCTCCAGGACCAGCGCCTCCAGCTCGGAATCAGTCACAATATATTCAAACCGAGCAATCTGTTCTACCATCCTGTCAATCTGCGGCCCTCTTCCCACGATCTTACGGAAGTAGGAGCGCACCCGACTGTGCAGATTGACTGCCTTGCCCACATAGATGATCGTATCCCCCGCATCGTGCATCAAATATACGCCGGGAGAATTCGGTAATTTCTTCAATTCTTCTTCAAAGTTAAACATGGCATCATTTCCTGACTTACTCTATTTATAAATGAAAAGATAAGGCAAAGTCAGCTGCTGATATGACTTTGCCTCTCCTTATTCCACCTGCTTTAGATATGCTATGCACCGTAGTGATTCAAGCCGGTCCAGCTGCTTCTTGTCTCAACGCTTATGGTCGTCCCGCGGCTCGGGCGCCTGGGAAAATACGCCCCGGTTCTCCGGGCGCGGCTGACAGGGCGGCGTCCACGATTGTTCCGATTCCTCCTTGGGTTCCGCTGCTTTCTGCGCGTCTTCCTCTTGCTCCTGCTGATCAGGCTTCGGAACAGGCACTGGCTGCTTAGCCGAATCTTCCTGCATTGCAGATTCAGGCTTCAGCTCCTGCACCGGGCTGCCCTGCATAAGCGTTTCGCCGGACTTTGACTCCTCCTTGGCTGCTCCGGTCTCGTTTTCTTCCTCTTTCGGTTCCGGAATTCCTTTCTCTTTGCGGTAGATCTTCATGAATTCCTTGCCGGTGATGGTCTCTTTCTCGATCAGGTGTGCCGCCAGTTTATCCATGATCTCGCGGTTTTCCTTCAACAGCTTCTTCGCCTGCTTGTAACTGTCACGCAGCATCTTCATCACTTCCGTGTCGATATCTGCCGCCGTCACGTCGGAACAGGTCAGAGAGGCCCTGCCATCCAGATATTGGCTCTCTACCGTAGCAAGCCCCATCAGGCCGAATTTCTTACTCATGCCGAAACGAGTGATCATATTGCGGGCGATACTCGTCGCCTGCTCGATATCGTTGGCAGCACCCGTAGTAACCGTATCAAAGACGATCTCCTCCGCCGCCCGGCCGCCCAAAAGCCCTACCAGACGATCACGCAGTTCCGCTTCCGTATTCAGATATTTCTCTTCCTCCGGCACATGCATAACATAACCCAGCGCTCCCATGGTCCTGGGCACGATGGTGATCTTCTGCACCGGCTCCGAGTTCTTCTGCAGTGCGCTTACCAGCGCATGACCCACCTCATGATAGGAGACGATCTTGCGCTCCTCCTTGCTCATGATGCGATCCTTCTTCTCTTTACCGACAAGTACCTGTTCGACCGCGTCGAACAAGTCCTTCTGATTAACATACTCTCTGCCCGTCTTAACGGCATTGATGGCCGCCTCGTTGATCATGTTCGCCAGATCGGAACCGACCGCACCGGAAGTCGCCAGCGCGATCTCATTCAGATCTACGGTCTCATCCATGCGCACATCCTTGGCATGTACCTTCAAGATCTCCACACGACCCTTCAGATCCGGCTTATCAACGATGATCCGACGGTCAAACCGTCCTGGACGCAGAAGCGCCTTGTCCAGGATCTCCGGCCTGTTGGTAGCCGCCAGAATGATGATCCCCTTCTTACCGTCGAAACCGTCCATCTCGGACAGCAGCTGATTCAGCGTCTGCTCTCGTTCCTCGTTGCCTCCGCCATACTTGGAATCCCTGCTGCGGCCGATGGCATCGATCTCGTCGATAAACACGATACAGGGTGCATTCTTCTCCGCTTCTTTAAACAGGTCACGCACACGAGATGCGCCCACACCTACATACAATTCTATAAAGTCCGACCCGGACAGGGAGAAAAAGGGCACATGTGCCTCTCCCGCCACTGCCTTGGCCAACAGCGTCTTACCCGTACCGGGCGGCCCCACCAAAAGCGCCCCCTTCGGCAATCTGGCACCGATCTTAGAATATTTGCCAGGATTATGCAGGAAATCCACTACTTCCACCAGAGACTCCTTGGCTTCGTCCTCACCGGCCACATCCTTAAATGTGATCCCGGTCTCCTTCTGCACATAAGCCTTGGCCGTGCTCTTGCCCACACCCATGGGCCCGCCTTTGCCGCCCATACGCCGGAACAGCAGGCTCATCAGGCCCCACATCAGCAGAATGGGAAGCACATAATAAAGCAGCACTGTCATAATGATGCTCGAACTGTCGGAAGTTGGTTTCTTGATCTCGATATTCTTCTCCAGAAGACGCTTCGTCAGCGTATCATCGTCTTCCATCTTGCCCGTATAATAGGTCATCGTCCCCAAACCGTACCCATAGGCAAAAGGTGATTTGTTCTCTGCTTCTTTCGGATAGATGACTACCCTGTCGGATTCTACCGTAACACTCTCGATCTTGTCCTTAGCGATCATATCGATGAAAGCGTTGTAAGATATCTCCTGATTCGTAGCACCGGTCATCATCTTCATGAACAGGCTGATGCACAAAAGGGTGACGATCGCCGCCACCGCCAGCATGATCAGGCTCTGCTTCCTCGGATCGTTGCCGCTGCTGCCGGAACCGCCAGAGCCTCCCGGCCCTCCCGGGCCGCCGGAGCCGTTGCCGGGACCACCTTCGTATTGATTTAAATTATCATCCATGAGGAATCCTCACTTTCTGTTTTCTCTCTATATAAAATATAAGGTACACGCATTCATAAATCAATAATAGAATTATGAATTTGCGGACACAAGTATTAAAGAATTATAAAATCTATTTACAATTTTAGCAAGAGTTGCCGCCAAAAAAGTTTCCACAGATGTAACAGTTCAGCCCTCATCATTCATAAAAGCGTCTGCTGCGCATCCGACGCCGCTTCGCGGCTCGTCTTTTATTTCATTTGAGGGCGCTCTGCACATGAAATAATTCGCAGTCAGTGTTTTGTGTGCAAGCACCCACACACAGCCTGCAAATTATTTCATGGCTGAACTGTTACCCACAGATCATTATAGGGCAGATCATAGCGAAATACAACGAGAACCGAAACGCCGCGGGTCCAATCCTGGATTGTCAGTTACAGAGATATTGCCCTTATTGCCATTGTTTCGGGAATCAAGTATAATTATGCTAAATTCCTGCTTGCGGACAGACAGATAAATCTTACGGAACGATAATGACCGCCGATTTAGAAGGGAGGATACAGACTATGTGCAACCTGTCAGAAAATATTGAAGCCAAAGGCATTGAAAAAGAACTTACCGATATTTCACAAAATTTCAATGTATCAGTAGATTTTTCCACTCCATCCATTGTATAATGTTTTTATATTGTTTTTTTCAGGAACGGCATACAGCAAACAATTTACAGACTACAGAAAGGCATGGATAAAGGAATGGCAGTTAAGTACGTATTCGTAACAGGCGGCGTTGTCTCCGGTCTCGGTAAGGGCATCACAGCCGCTTCTTTAGGAAGATTGCTGAAAGCACGGGGCTATAAAGTCACGATGCAGAAATTCGACCCCTATATCAATATCGATCCCGGCACGATGAATCCCATCCAGCACGGCGAAGTATTCGTCACGGAGGACGGCACGGAGACCGATCTGGATCTTGGCCATTATGAGCGTTTCATCGACGAAAATTTGGGCAAGAACTCCAACGTGACTACGGGCAAGGTCTACTGGTCTGTTCTGCAGAAAGAGCGCCGCGGCGATTACGGCGGCGGCACGGTGCAGGTGATCCCCCATATCACGAATGAGATCAAGAGCCGCTTCTACCGCAATTTCACTGATGAGGATACCCGGATCGCCATTATCGAGGTGGGCGGCACGGTGGGCGATATCGAGAGCCAGCCCTTCCTGGAGTCCATCCGGCAGTTCCAGCACGAAGTCGGCCGCGACAATGCGATTCTGATCCATGTGACCCTGATTCCTTATCTGAGCGCTTCTCAGGAGATGAAGACCAAGCCAACCCAGGCCAGCGTCAAGGAGCTGCAGGGCATGGGGATCCAGCCGGACATTATCGTATGCCGCAGCGAGCATGCGCTTGATCAAGGATTGCGGGATAAGATAGCCCTGTTCTGCAACGTCCCCAGCAACCGGGTACTGCAGAATCTGGATGTGGAACATTTATACGAAGCGCCCCTTGCCATGGAAAAAGAACACCTGGCCCAGGTGGCGTGTGAATGTCTGAAGCTGGACTGCCCGGAGCCAGATCTGACCGACTGGACGGCTATGGTAGAATCTCTCAGAACGCCTACCGATGAAGTGACCGTTGCACTCGTCGGTAAATATACACAGCTGCACGACGCCTATATCAGCGTGGTGGAAGCCTTGAAACACGGCGGCATCTCCAATCATTGTGTGGTAAATATCCGCTGGGTGGATTCTGAGACCGTGACGACGGACAATGTAGAAGAACTGCTGACAGGCGTAAACGGCGTATTGGTGCCGGGCGGCTTCGGTGACAGAGGCATCGACGGCAAGATTCATGCGATCACTTACGCGAGAGTTCATAAGATTCCTTTCCTCGGTCTCTGCCTCGGTATGCAATTAGCGATCGTGGAATTTGCAAGAAACGTGCTCGCGTACAATGACGCACACAGTATAGAACTGAATCCTTCCACCACCCATCCGGTCATCGCCCTGATGCCGGATCAGAACGGTGTGGAAGATATCGGCGGCACACTTCGCCTCGGTTCCTATCCCTGCGTACTGGACAAGACATCCAAATCCTATGCGCTGTACGGCGAAGAGACGATCCACGAGCGGCACAGACACCGCTACGAAGTCAACAATGATTACCGCGCGGTACTTACGGAAAAGGGGATGAAGCTGTCGGGTCTGTCTCCGGACGGACGCATCGTAGAGATGTGCGAGTTGCCGGAGCATCCTTTCTTTATCGCAACCCAGGCCCATCCGGAATTAAAGTCCCGGCCCAACAGACCGCATCCGCTGTTTAAAGGGTTTGTGGAGGCAGCATTGCATAATAAGCAAGGACAGGCTTAACACTATTTCCTGTAAAATCAGTATGGTTAACATTTGCGTCTGGAAAGATATGAGGTGCAAGTATGAAAGAGAGGCAGAACCGCTCATCACGGTACTGCCTCTCTTTTATAATGTCGTCGGACATCCGTACACCCGCACTTCAAACACTGTGGCATATTCACTTCCATAAGTACACAGCGCAGCGATCCTGATCTCATCCACCGCAGGGCTGTCCTCTATATTCAATATCTGGAGGCGCTGCCCTTTTCCCTCACAGCATATTTCCCTCACAATGTTGCCCGCCTTGCAGAGCAGGACCTTGAACTCCCGCAGAAGCTCCGGCGGCGCTCCTTTTACCTGTCTGGCCAAAACCCCTTGATTGATCGACGGTGTGATCTCCCTGCTCAAATTGGAGTCAAGAAAGAGTCTGATCTGCACCGGTACGATCTCCGCTTCCCATTTCAGGGATAATACTGGTTTTTCCTGCATAGGTGCACGCCAGCAGTTCTGCTCTTCCCCGACGGTTCTCGGAATTCCATTCAAAACATTCTCCGCTGCGCATCCGGAAAGCTGCACTGACGCAGCGGCCCGTGCCTCACGCGCCAGATCCTTTTCATCCTGATTTACCACACCCGGAATATAGCAGTCAGCCTTTAACAATTCCTGCTGCAGTTCCTTGATATGGGCAAGTACCTGTCGCGGCAAAAGATTTCTCCTGAACGCCACAGCCGCTGCCGTTCCAGCCGCCTGTCCGGCCACCGCGCAGGTAGCCATAACTCTCGTGGATGAAAAAGCCACATGGGAACAGCTTATGATCCTCCCGCCCAGGAACAGATTCTCAATATTGGTCGAATACAGACAGCGATAGGGAATCCTGTAAATACCGTTGACCTGATTCCAGACTGTAGGGTGATCTTTCTCGTTCAGCATACCGCCCACGGTATGGATATCCATAGGCCAGCCGCCGTAAGCCACTGCGTCCTCAAAATCCGTATTCTCCAGACAGTCCTTTTCCGTCAGCACATAATCCCCCAGAAACCTCCGGCTTTCCCTTTTGCCCGGAAGGAACCCGACCCACTCAAGATCCAGATTCTCCGCATGATGTCCTTTACCGTTCTTGATATGATCCCATACGCCGAAGACCGTTTTGAGCAGATCATCCCGGATATTTTCCGCATCCGTAATGGTATTGTGCTCTCCGTCTCCAAGCTCGATCCACCAGTATCCGGAAGTGGCATCCTCATGGTCACGCAGGCGCAGCTGTTCCTCCGTATAAGTGTATGCCCAGAAAGGTTTCTCGAAGGGCACCGGGTGTCCCATGTCCCTGGCCAGGAACATGACCGAGTTTCCCATCGTCACGTTGTCCTCCGCCTCCGGCGCCAGATACTCTCCATAGGTATCCTGCGCCTCTCTTCCCATCCGGTACACCGCACCCGCTCTGGCGCCAAGAGTGCCGTCTCCTGTCGCATCCATGAATAGGGGAGCCCTAAGACAATACTGTTTCTCTGTCGTCATCTGCTCCGCCCTGATCTCCACAATCTGCTGCTCCTGACAGACCACCTCCGTCATATGCGTGTTCAAAAACAATTCCAGATCATCCTGGAACTTTACCTTCTCCCACAAAACGGCGTCAAATATGGGATAGTTCATCTCCGGGTTTCTTCTTTTATTTTCCAGAAGGATCTCTTCCAATATGCCGGTCTCACGCATATTGGGGTTGGACATATGATGATCCGCGCCACAGATATGCATCCTGTGTTCGGAACTTGCCATACCGCCCAACACAGAGCGACTCTCCACAAGCGCCGTCCGCACTCCTGCGCGGGCCGCCGCCAAAGCGGCGCATATGCCTGCCATACCACCGCCGACCACTACAAAATCATATGTTTTTGTTATCATACCTGCACTCCTGATTCTATCAGCCTTCTCTGCACCGTAGCCGCGCTCAGCTCACGGGGCACCGTTCCTTCTTTCACACAGATTGCTGCCGCTACTCCTACCGCCTGTCCCATGTTGGCGCAGATCGGCATTACCCTGTAATTGGAATGCGCCATATGTGTGCCACTGATATTTCTTCCGGCCAGATACAGATTGTCCACTTCCAGCGGCACAAAACAACCATACGGAATCGTATATCCTTTTTTCTGTTGGAAATTTTTCTGTACACCTGTCTCATCCAATCCGTTACCGGTCATGTTATGTACGTCAAAGTTGAAATGGGCTTTCGTAACCACCCAGTCGTCAAATACTCTCGCTTCCAAAATATCTTCCCGGGTGATCACTGCCTCTCCTTTAAAATGTCTGGTCTCACGAATCCCGATCAGAGATGCCGAACTGATCAGATAGCAGTTTTCAAACCCTGGAACATATTCTCTCAGGAAATGCACGATGGAGTCCATCTGTTTTCTGCAGACAACAGTCGCTCTTGTCAGGTCCTCCGCTTTGGTTCCGTCAATATCCGTACAGTTAGTCATATTGCAGGTAACGATACCCGGAAGGGTACTCCGGTACAAAAGTACATGCCCCGCCGGTGGCGGAAGATGCTCTTCACCCAACTTCTGAATATCTCCTGCCGGTATGGCCAGATGTTCTTCAAATCCTCCCGGGAAAACCCCTCTTTCCACATCCACGCCCGCCACCTTAAACATGATAGTCGCCGGCTGCATCTTCCCGTCCGTCTCTCTGCCAATATAATAAGGCACTCCTGCGCGGGCCGCGATATCTCCGTCTCCGCTGGCATCCACTACGATTTTTCCCAGAACAGCCCCTCGCCCCGTTTTGTTCTCGGCGATCACACCCTTGATCTTATTCCCTTCCATCACCGGCGCGCAGGCAAAAGTGTAGAGAAGGAGTTTTACCCCTGCTTCCTCCAGCATTTCCAGAAGAATTGTCTTTAACCGTTCCGGATCGATCACTTTTCTCATCTGCGCGTCATCGCGCCCGGCATCGGCAGATCGTTCCAAAATCTCATCGTAAAAACCACCCTCTGTATTTCCTGTCCAATGGCTCATCAGCCCTTCCGTAGCGATTCCGCCTACATTGCCCGACTGCTCCAAAAGCATCACTGAAACGCCTTCTCTGGCCGCACAGATTGCTGCGGAAACACCCGCCGGGCCGGAACCCACCACCAATACATCCACCTGCTCCCAAACCGGAATCTCTCTTCTCTCTTCTACTATCTTCATATTAATCCCCCATTCTTACTCAGTCTGCAAATTTGGGCGCAAGCACAAATTGCCCTTATCCCTTTACTGCGCCGCTCACCAGCCCTTTGACCAGGAACTTCTGTCCCAGAAGAAATACCGCAAAGGCAGGAAGCAGTGCCGAGGATGCCGCCGCCATCACCAGATTATATTCTGTGACGCTCTCTTCTATAAAATTGGTCAACGCCAGCGGTATCGTGTACATTCTCCAGTTGCTCAGAAAAACAAGCGGTTCCAGATAGCTGTTCCAGTTCCAGAGGAACACTACGATAGCCAGCGAAGCCATGCTGGGCTTTGCGATGGGCACCATGATCCTGGCCCATATCACATACTCGCTCGCCCCATCCACCCGCGCAGACTCCCGCAGTTCATCCGGAATCTGCATGAAATATTGCCGCATAAGAAAGGTACCTGTGATCGTAATGATCCCTGGCAGGATCAGCGTCAGATGCGTTCCCATAAGCCCCATTTTATTAAACATCACGAATTTGGGAATCAACGTCACCTGGCTGGGAATCATCATAGTCGCCAGATAAAACAAGAACAGAATATTCCGCCCTGTAAATTTTATTTTGGCAAAAGCATATCCCGCAAGGGTACTTGTGATCACGGCGCCCGTCACATTGATGAGTGCTATCTTCAATGAATTGGCATATGCTACGCCGAAATGATAGTCTCTGGCTCCTTTTCCCGCTATATTCCACACCTTCAGATAATTATCCGGATAAAAATATTTCGGAATCCACTCGATCGGCAGCTTCATCACATCAAGCGGCAGTTTCATTGACGCCGACAGCATCCATATGAAAGGAGTGATCATTGTCACTGCCAGCAGTCCAAGCACTACTGTCCAGAACAGGCGCAGCATTCCTTTTGACAGTCTTCTCTTTCTATTTCTCATATACTCCGCCTCCTTAATAGCTCACCCATTTTTTCTGGCCGTGCCACTGAATCATGGTCACAATGAACAAAAACAGGAACAGAACCCACGATATGGCCGATGCATACCCCATTTTGTAGAAGGTAAAGGCCGATGTATATATGTAGTATACCAGCACGTTTGTGGCCGTTCCCGGGCCTCCTCTTGTCATGATCTGGATAGGTGCAAACACCTGGAAAGAACTGATCAGCGTGGTAATGACAAGAAAGAAGGTAGTCGGCGACAAAAAGGGGATCGTCAACCGGAAAAACTTTGCCACTTCTCCTGCTCCGTCAATGTCAGCCGCCTCATATACGTCCTTAGGCAGACCCTGGATCGCAGAAGTGTAGATAATGACCGCATACCCTATCCCGGACCACACCGTCATCAGCATGATCGCCGGAAGCGCCCAGGTGGTATCTCCCAGCCATTGCGGCGGATTCTCCACCCCCAGTGCAACTACCATACGGGTAAAAGGCCCCCAGGGGGAATACATCATCACCCAAACGATGGCTACCGCGACCACATTGGACACATACGGCATAAACAGCGCCATCCGCACAGGTAGTTTCGCATAACAGAACTTATCGATGACCACAGCCAACACCATGGCCAAAAATACCGTTGTGGGAACCACTCCGATCACAAATATGAGCGTATTGGTCAATGCACTCGTAAACCATTCATCAGACCATATGGTCACGAAATTTTTAAGGCCGATAAAATTCCAGTTTCCGATTCCTCTGGTGTAGTCCCAGTCTGTAAAGCTGATCACAAGGGAAAAAAGCATCGGGAATAAGGTAAAGGCACATACACCAATAATATTTGGGAGAATAAAGGAATACCCAACCAGATTGATCTTGGCCTGGCGGCTCAGACCTTTCTTCTTCACGTTTTCTCTTTTCAACTTCTACCTCTTTTCTGTCCGTTACAGACTCATACATACGGCCATCCCGCAAGAACCGCCCTCAGACGGTTCATCACGAGATGCCCTGTACTCTCAACCTGCTGCCTGCTTTGAACAGCAGATTCTTACTCGTTTAAGATCGCATCCGCTCTCTCTTTGGCATCCGACATGCCTTCTTCCACCGTCTTCTCACCGATAAAGATCTTCTCCAGTTCTTCCTTGACCACCTGTGTGATCTCCGGTCCATGTGCCGTAATGGAAGGTACTGCATAATCGTCCGCAGGTGCGATCAATATATTCTTGGTCGTCTCTGCATCGATGATTCCTTCGGCGCCTTTCAAGAATGCATCCGTCACTGCCTGCGTATCATAGGTGTTGGCCGCCGGAACCCGTCCGCCTTCTGCCACCGGAAGCATTCCCTCCAGCGCATACCATTTCACAAACTCCCATGCTTCATCAATATATTCGGATTTTGGATTAATAGATAACAGATCGCCATATCCGCCCTGCGTGTAATTCCTCTGTCCCTCTTCCACAACCGGATAAGGTGCAAAAGCCGTTTCAAAGTCGTGCGGATAATTCTCCAGATCCTTGATGCTGCGGATCATCCACGGCCCTACCGTCATAGCGGATTTTCCTGTTAAGAACATGCCCTCCTGAGAGAGTTGCTGGGTCACGGAATCCGTATGGGTAGGAGAAGTCCCGTCCACATTCATCATATTATTTACCAATTCAACTGACTTAAGCACTACAGGATCCATAAAGGAACTCTCTGTCTCGCTTAAATACATGGGATCCCCGCCGTTCGTCTGCGCCGTCAGATAAGTAAACATATAAGTGAGATCCTGCTGGCTGTTCCAGAACATACCGTAAACTTTGTCCTGTCCTTCACCATGTGTCAGCTTCTTCGCGACCTCGCGGAATTCGTCAAAAGTCCACTCTGTAGGCACTTCAATACCCGCTTCTTCAAACATCGTCTTGTTGAGCACGATCCCGTATTGGTCTAGTTTGGTCGGCACACTGTAAGGCTTTCCATCTACATAATAAGCCTCCGCCATTTCACCAAAATACGTTTTCTGGTCAAAACCGTCTCTCTCCATCAGCTCTGTCAGATCAAGCGCCATATCGCCTTCCGCTCTCTTCTGTAAAAGTGACAGACTATATGTCACATAGATATCCACACCCGTACCGGACAGAAGATTCGTCTCCAGCTTCAGATTCCCTGTCTCATCGTTGACGAACCGCTCATACTCAACCTGAATCCCTTTATCGGCATACAGAGCGTTGAAATCATCGCACGCCTTCTGCGGACCGCTTTCCGGCGGGACACCACCCCACATTCTTATTGTCACCATCTCTTTGTCATTCTTCTCTTCCCCTGCCGAAGCCGTATCCTGCGCTGTCTCTTCCGAAGCAGCTGCAGTGCTGCTCTCCTCCGTGCCTGCTGCGGAGGGCGCCGTATCCTGCCCGCTGTTCCCGCATCCTGTCAATGCCGAAATCATCATGATCGTTGTCATACCGATCGCCAGCCATTTCTTGTTTCTCATAACAATCAGTCCTCCTTCATATTTGATGAATGAATTATAGCAAAAAAACAGCAAACGCCGTGACGGGCATATCTGCTGTTTTTCTTCCATAATCTGTTGTATCTTTCTTCTCTTCTATCCTGGTTCCATGCCGTCCCCAGCCTGTAGGTTCTGTCTTAGCCCGCAAGATCTTACTGCCTTTCTTTCAGATCCTGCTGCCTTTCTTCTATTTTCTGTCGCTCCCCTGCTCTGTCATGTTCCGCCATGCAAGAGGTGATTTCCCTTTCCGCTTCTTAAATTGTGCACTGAAATAGTTAGGATTATCCACCCCGATCTTCTCCGCAATATCCCCAATCCGCAGATCCGTCTCCTTGAGCATCTTCTCCGCGTGCTCCATCCTCACCTGATTTACATACTCCCAGAAGCTGATCCCTGTTTCTTTCTTAAATACATGTGCAAACCGGCTCTCACTCATATTTACCATGCCTGCGATCTGTGCCACAGACAACTTTTCCCCATAATGTGCACGCACGAAACTCTTCACTTCCACGATCTCTTCTCTGCAGGGCCGCTTCTGTTTCTCTTTGTAAAAAGAAAGATACTGTTCCTGCAGCTGGTGAAAGCTGTTCTTGATATCCTCATAGAAATCATACTCCCGGATCGCCGTTTCCAGGTTCACGCCGTTGGAATCCAGAATGTGCCCGACATCCAGCCCGCCCTTTTTCAGATACCAGGCCAGCACCCGGTAGAGTACAAGCAGAAATTCCCTGAATTCATATACTTCACCGCTCCAGGCTCTGCCCTGCTCCTCCATAAGCGTTTCCCAGAAGATCAGTCCTTCCTGAATCCCTTCTTCCTCTATCTTTCTCTCCAGTATGGCCGTTTTGTCGGTCTCAGGCATCTGCGCTGTCTTACTGTTACAAACAGTGTTTTCCACCCACTGCAGTCCCTCCCGTCGGTTCCAGAAACGGTGGTTCAGCACTTCATCGTTGTCCTGTACCCGTTTCCTCAAAAGACGGATCCCCCTGCTCAAGGGCCCCACCGCGCCGCTCACGTGCAGTCCACAGTATTTCTGCACATACTGACACAATCTGCCAAACGCTTCCTCCACCTTTTCCTGCAAATCTTCCTTGTCTTCTTCGGGTGAGAACAGCAGGATAAAATCACATTCCCGGTACTGAAAAACTTCCTTCTTCTGCTGGTCTTCAAAAATCTCGTTTATGATATTCTCTATGGCAAACCTGAGCAGATCGCTCTCCAGAAAGTTACCGCTGCAGCGGGCAATGTTGATATTGTCCAGCGTGATCGTCAGAATACGCCAGGGTTCTTCAAAATCAATACAGCCTGGATATTCCGCCAGCGCTTTCAGGCTCACTTCATAATACCCTTCTCTGGCTTCCATAAGGTTTTTCAGGATACCGGCCTTGATCAGATCCCTGTTTCTGCCGCTTCCGGACTTATGCGATCCCCTCGTATCCGCCGCTTTCTTCCCCGTCTCTCCTGCATTCCCGCGCTCGCCCTCCCTGCTTACTTCCTCCAGGATCTGCACAAGCTCCTGCGCTTTTAGAGTCAGCTTGAACACATAATCACTGGCTCCCAGTTTCATCGCTCTGCGCACATTTTCAAAATCATTGTAATTGCTGAGGACTATGAACTTCATTGCCGGATAGTTCCGCCTGCAATGCTCGATCAGCATAAAACCGTCGCCTGGACTCATCATCAGATCTGTCAGCACGATCTCCGGTCGTATCTTCTCTATTTTGACAAGCGCTTCCTGGCCGTTTTCCGCCTCTCCCGCTATCTCATATCCATAGTCTTCCCACTGCAGCAGTGACTTTATTCCCAGCCTGACCAGAAACTCATCATCCACGATCATCACTTTTTTCATCCGCCACACCCTCATCTTCCCTGTTTTCCAGCACAGGCAGTATAAACTGCACGACCGTTCCTCTCTCGGCATTTTTCGACAGTTTCAGTCCGTATTCCTCCCCAAAAGCCATGCGGATGCATTCATCCACATGATGAAGTCCTATTCCGGTCAGTCGCCCGCTGGTCGTTTTCCTGCCGTTCTCAAACGCTTCGATCTGATCCTGGGATATCCCCACTCCCTCATCTTCTACATACAGGTTCAGACGATCCCCTTCCCTGTCTCCGTAAATATAGATGGTATGCCGCTTCTTGTCCCGGCTGCCGTAGCCATGGATCACGGCATTTTCCACGATCGGCTGTAGTATAAACCGCATGGTCTTCCAGTCCTGTACAGCCTCCTCAATATCAATATCCAGGACCAGCTGCTCCCCATACCGGTAATTTTGTATGGACACATAGTTGCTGATATGCTCCAGTTCCTCCCGGATGGTGACCAGCTCCTCCATGCTTCCCAGACTATATTTCAGCAGCCCTGCCAGTGCGTCGATGCTGTCCACAATATTATCCGCCCCTCTGATCACGGCCATCCACCGGATCGAAGTAAGCGTATTAAACAGAAAATGAGGATTCAACTGTGCCCGCAAAGATTCATAGCGGTACTGCTCTCGCACTTTGTAATCTTCCTGCGCTTTCCAAAACGCTTCCTTCAATTTGTCCGACATCCGGCAGAAGGCTCTGTTCAGCTCACCGATCTCATCCCTTCTGTGCACATCGACAGCCTTGATTTCCTTGTCAATGCTGTAAGTATTCATCTCCGAAGTCAGGAGCGTGATCGGTTTGACCAGAAAATGGGCCGCCATATATGCAATCAGCAGGATAAATAAAAGCACAAGGAAGATCACGGCACTGATCCTGCCCGTTATCCCTTCCACCTGTTCACGGATCTCTCTGTAATCCGTAAAATGAAAAATCCGTATCGCCTGCCCGTCAAACTCCCAGGGCTTGCGCAAAGTATAATAGTTGATCAGGTATTCTTTATCTTTCACATTTCTGCGCAGCATCCCGCTGCGCTGCGCTCCCACTTCGTCAAACAGCATCCGGATCTCCTCGTCCCCGATTTCCTGCATGACATCATTGTCCATCAACACCTGTGCTTCATTGATACAGACATATACCTTGTCCCCCTCATAGGCATAGCGGGTCATAATGTCACTGAACTCACCTCGGTTGATGCTCATGATCAGCGTACCCACCCGTCTGCCCGCAGTCTTCTCGTCAAGCACTGCCCTTACAAGTGAAATGTACTGTTCTTCCTTCGCATCCTCCATGATATACGCCGGATCAAACATTCTCCATATGATATGTCCGCTCTCGTTGGCCTCTCTGACCCATTCCTCCTCCAGCAGGAACAGATAATCCTGGAAGTTCAATCCCCAGTTAGAATAGCACCTTCCATATGTATCAAACAAAATAACCTTGGCAGACTCTACAATCTTATCCTGTCCGTTGAGAAACATTTTTCCCAGCAGTTCCCGAAAATAAATGGAATTTTCGTAATAACTGCTCCTCTCATCCCATAGCCTCTTCTGCAGTTCTTCATCACAGACAAGGCCGTTTGAAAAGAAAGCCATCTTCTGCAGCTCCTCGTAAATATTTCTCTCATCCCGGGAAATATTCTCCAACACCTTATCACTGATCTGCTCCTGCAGAAAATGCTCCATACTGTTTTTAATATAATGGCAGAGTGCTGTAAAGGGAAGCACCACACAAAGACAGATCATCACAAATATCCTGATCGAAAATTTCTTCATTCTTACCTCCGTTCCGAAGCGCTTTGCGATGAGGAAGCGAGCAGAATTTCAGATTCTGCTCTGCGATCAATAGAATTTGTGACGCTTCGGCACAAATTCTTGGTTGAAGAAATTGCTCATCAGAGAATTTGTTCAACCTTACCTCCGTTCCGAAGCGCTTTGCGATGAGGACGACTTCCGAAACCGCATCTCACAGAAGCTCCCGCCCTGCGCACCGTTACCGAAGACGGTCTGCCCACCGTGTGCCTGTACGATCCTGCATACAATGCCCAGCCCCCGTATACTCTGGGACGGCTGCCTGCTTTTCCTGCCGTTCAGCTGGCGGAGCATCTCATCCGAATATCCGATCCCATTATCTGCAAACAGAATCCTGCAGAACCTTTTCTCTTCCCGCAGGCCAAGCCTGATCACCGTGGTGTCCGTCTGCTCACTGTGCCGTAAGCTGTTGTGGAACAGGTTGCGCAGCGCCCGCACAAGAAGCTGGCGGTCAGCCCTCAGAACAATCCCTTCCGCCTGTCTGTCAAGATCCATCTCGATCTCCAGCGTCCCCTCCCCGGCATCATCCAGAAAAGCAGCCGCCACTTCCCGCAGCACCGCCGCCGGATACACCTCTTCCATTCTAAGCGCCTGCATGGAGTACTCCAGCCTGGAGGTGAGATTCAGATCTTCGATCAGCTCCTTCATCACCATACACTGATGTCTGATCACCGCCGCCTTCTGCCGCTCCTCCCCGCTAAGACGCCCGCCGCTCTCCAGCGCATCCGCATAACCGAGCGCAACCGCCAGCGGTGTGCGAGTGTCATGGGAGATGCCGGCGATCCACTCTATCCGCGCCTGCTCCCTGGTTTTTGACCAGCGTCTCGTAAAGACCACCGCCAATGTCAAAATCCACAGAAAGTCAAACAGCAGCATCCAGTACCAAATTCTCTTGAAATACTCTATCCAGGATATCGGAAACTCTATGTTATATTTCCACATGGAATTTCTGGGAGTTGCCACCACCATGACACTGTCCTCCCACACCCGCATATAGACCGGGTAATCTTCCAGATACCACCTGCTCATACGGGCAATATCGGATACTGTATAGGAATCCCCGATTTCTTCCGGCCTGCCATGAGACCATACTACCCGCCCCGTCTCATCTAAAAGCATGGCCCACTGCCCCTTTTCATCCAGCTGGCTGCCCATCCTGTCACTGAGTCTGTAACCGTCCTGCGTCGGCGTCAGTTCTTCAATCACCTCTTCGCCCTTAATATACCTTGGCATAACCTGGTGATACTGCAGTGCAAGAAGGATAAAAAAAGTTATATTCACCGCCAGCGTCAATCCGGCGATCATCACAAATGTAAATACACTGTAGGAAAAAATGCGGATCCCTATCACACTTTTCTTCAAAACAGTTCTCCTTCCCATGAAAACTCCTTTCTCCTGCCTTATGCCAGCCGATTTCTGATCCTGCAGGCTCAGCCAAAAACGCTGCCGGACTCCGACTCCCGACGCATCATACCCCACCGGAACCCAAACCACCGCCGCACATTCAGTATGATCCGCGATCATTACTCTAAGTTATACTAAACCAGTTTATACCCCAGTCCCCGCACCGTGAGCAGATGCTTCGGGCGGGAGGCGTCCTGCTCCAGCTTCTCCCGCAGACGCCTGATGTGTACGATCAAAGTATTCTCATAGCCGTAGCTGCCGTCCTGCCACACGGCCTCGCACAATGCATCAATGGTCACGATCTGTCCCCTGTTGGCGGCCAGCTTCTCCAGAATGGCGTATTCTTTGGCAGTCAGTGCCACCTCTGTCGTCTGCACCTCTTCCGGGGAATTCTCCCTGCCGCTCTCTTTGCCTGCTTCCGGTTCCTGCTCCGTCTTTTCCCCACATGTGGGCCGGTTCTTCCGGCGGATCACACCGCTGCGCAAATCAGCCACACAGTCCCCCAGCTGGATTACCCTTTTCTCATCCGCATTGTCCCTGATGCGGTAGACCCGTTTCAGTACGGCCCCGATCCGCAGCAAAAGCTCCCGTGGCAGAAAGGGTTTCGTCACGTAATCGTCCGCTCCCAGCCCCAGACCCCGCAGCCTGTTCTCATCCTCGTCTCTGGCGGAAAGAAAAATAACAGGCACTTCCGATTCTGCATGCAGCCTTTGCAGCAGCATAAATCCGTCCCCGTCCGGCAGCATCACATCCAGCAGGATCAGATGCGGATGCTCCCGCCGGAATACCTGCTCGGCCTCCCGGCAGCTGCCCGCCGTCACCACCTGCCCGAATCCCTCTTCCTGCAGAAATTCCCGCACCATCCTGCGCAGCGCCGGTTCATCGTCCACGATCATGATCTTGTGTTCATACAGATTCATGTTTACCTCCATGTCTCTCTTTCTTCGTCTGCAGGTCATATCCATAAGACGCTGCTCTGCTTAAAGTATACTATCTTTTCCCGTTTCCCGAAACCGTCGCGGATCATTCTTAATGTAAATGTAATGTAACCTTCATCGAGTCGTAAGGCGCGCCACTTACGCTTATCCTATGATGTTCCTGCGAGAGATACCTTTTTCATATAAAGATAGACCAATAGCGGGCATCATAGAAAGGACGCATATGAAAACACAAAATCTGATCGAGACCACAGATCTCACGAAACAATACGGCAAAACTCTTTGTGTCGATTCCCTGCACATGCAGGTGCCGCAGGGCGCTATCTACGGCTTTCTGGGTCCTAACGGAGCCGGAAAATCCACTACCCTGAAAATGATCCTCGGGCTGGCCAAACCTACCACTGGCTCCATCACCCTTTTCGGCACCCCTTTAAAGGAAAAGAACCGCATCCGGCTGCTGTCCGCGACGGGTTCCCTGATCGAATCTCCCAGCTACTACGGCCACCTGACAGGCGAGGAGAATCTGCACATTCTGCAGACGCTGAAAGGCTGCCCGAAGGAAGACATTGACAGGGTACTGCGCATTGTCCGCCTTGAGGAAGCCCGTAAAAAGAAAGTCAGCCACTATTCACTTGGTATGAAACAGCGCCTCGGGCTGGCCAGCGCACTGCTCGGTTTTCCCAAGCTGCTGATCCTGGATGAGCCGACCAACGGTCTGGATCCTGCCGGCATTCAGGAGATGCGGGAACTGATCTGCACGCTGCCTGCCGAGTACGGCATCACAGTGGTGGTCTCCTCCCACCTGCTTGGCGAGATCGATCAGATGGCTGACCATGTAGGTATCATCCGCAAAGGACGCCTGGTTTTTCAGGATACCATGGCAAAACTGCATACCCATGCCACACAACAGATCGCCCTGCGCACCGGCCGACCGGCCGAAACCCTTTCCCTGCTCCGCCGAAGCGGCCTGGAAGTGACAAAAGAAGACGACTATCTGTTAATCCCCATGACGGACGACAACCGGATCGCCGCCCTCTGCAGGCAGTTATGTGAGCAGAACATCCCGCTCTACCGGATCGAAAAAAGAGAGAACAGTCTGGAAGACATCTTCCTGGCACTGACCGGAAAGGAGACCAGTCTATGAAAACACTTATGCTGGAATTTTATAAGATCAAAAGAAGAAAGATCGGCCTGACCATGGCCGCCTATCTGATCGCACAGTTTCTGTGGGGACTGTGGGCGCTGCACGATCCCACGCCGCAGGCACAGGCACAGGGCTTTCTGTCCCTGCTTTACTATATCTCGGTGCTGGATGCCGTCATGGTTCCGCCCATCATGGCGGTTCTGGCCTCACGCCTCGCCGATATCGAACACAAGGGCTGTATGTACAAACAGCTGAAAACCCTGCGCGGATCGGGCAGTCTCTTTCATGCCAAGGCTGTCTGCGGCCTGCTCATCATCACTGTCATGTTTGCCGCGCAGTACGCTCTTTTTATCCTGCTGGGATATATGGTGGGCTACCAGGGCCACCCTGACGCCGCACACTATATCTTGTCCTATGGCTTAAAGCTGGCCAGCAACAGCGTGCTTTTCCTGCTGCAGCTGATGCTCTCCATGCTGATCGCTAACCAGATGGTCCCACTGGTCACAGGCCTTTGCGGTTCCCTGCTGGCCCTGCTCCTGACGCTTGTACGGACATACTCTTTTCTTCCCTGGGGCGGCAATCTCAGCGGAACACTGGTGACCATGGCGTGGAATGATGATACGCAGAATGCCGTCTTTTCCTACCGCCTGTATTCCCCTGTGGAACTGGCTGCCGTCGGCATGATCTTCATGTGGCTTGTAATCTTCTATGCTGCCGGCCGGATCCTTTTTTCCCACAGGGAAAACTGAGCGGCATCCAACCGCACAGTTAGACAATATTTCAAAAAAGGAGAGAACATTATGCATACACACTTAATGAGAACGATCAAGGCAGAACGCCTGAAACTGAAACGCAGCCCTGTCTGGCTGGCCTTCTTTGCACTGCCAGTCCTGTCGGCCTTCTTCGGCACCAACAATTATCTTGCAAATCAGGGCGTCCTGCAAAGCGAATGGTTCAGCCTCTGGTCACAGCATTCGCTGTTTTTGTGCCTTTTCTTTATGCCGGCGCTGATCGGCACCTTCTGTTCCTACCTATGGCGCTTAGAGCACCTTCGGACCAACTGGAACAGCTTTCTGACCACACCCGTACCGCTGCTGTGCCTCTACCTGGGCAAACTCTTCCAGGCGGCAAAGATGGTCGTGCTGGGCAATGCCTGGATCTTCTTTCTGTACTTTCTGTGCGGCAGATTATGTGGTCTGAATGCCTCTTTTCCGCCTCAAGCCTTGGAGTGGTTTCTCTGCGGCACCTTGGGCGGTATCGTCATCTGCTGCGTCCAGCTTGCCCTCTCCATGGTGATCCGCTCCTTCGCCATTCCCATCGGTATCAGCCTGGTAGGCGGCATCGGCGGCCTGCTGGCTGGTAGCCAGGGACTGGGACTCTTCTATCCCTATTCCCTTTACAGTTTCGGCATGCGCGCCAATAATCCGCAGATGGAAATCGATGGAAAAGTATTTGTGCTCTCCTGTGTTTTCTATGCGGTGTTGTTTTGCGGGTTGTCTGTGGCGGGATTGCAGCGACATGCGCGGTGATGTATGCTGCAATGAGCCCCGCGGTTCATGATTACCACGGGGCTCATTGGTTGTGATACACTTGAGCGGGCCGCATGGACATCCATGCTACGAAATCTAACTGCCCTCATAGTAACTAATTGATCCCTAAGTGCTCAACAATATCTTTTATCGTCCGCCAACTTTGGATTAAATGGTCTAGATATTCTTTACCTTCTTTAGTAATTTTATAGTATTTTCTTTGTGGACCATTTGATTCTTTACCATAATATATTTCTGTATAACCCTTCGTGTTGAGTCTACGTAAAATGACATAAAAAGTGCTGTCTTTCACATCCGGAAAAAGCGGACGCATTTTTTCCATGATATCGTAACCATAATAATCCATTGATAAAAATTGGTAAAGAATACATAATTCCAATATCCCGCGGTTCATTTGTGATTCCATTTATCCTACTCCTATTCAGGATTATATTATAATGATTCAAATCAAGTATGCTCTGATAAAGATTCGCATGCCTGATAAAAAGCATTGTAGATTAAATACTTCAGTATGATTCAATCCGCATTGAGCCATTCTCTGAGGAAGAAATTGTCTATATGTGCTTTTCTGACCGATTACCGAAATACCTATGTATTATCAATTACTCCACCATAAGAACAGTGAGAGACCCCTATGTCGCCTCTCACTGTTCTTGACTCATTCACTCACCCTACTCCTTCAAAAGCAGCGCATGCAAGCCTCCTTACCTCTGCTTCTATTCATACTCATTAATCTTTTCATGCGTCCCAGGGAACAGGATATGCACGCACATTTCATTCGACGATTAGTAAATGGAGCCTGTATAACGGATAATTTATTTAAAGGCTATATCGTTATGAGTACTGTTCTAATTTATAATTATTAATTAAAAATACGATAAAGGAAAGCATAAAGCCAGAAATATATGGAATAGAACACATTGAGGAAAATATATTTGGGCCGTTAAATGCTTTGATATACGTTATAAAAGACAAGGCAGAACAGATCAGCCCAACCAATAACGGAAGAACACATATCGATAAATAACTTCCGTTTAATAGCCGGTATGTAGTTAAAACCAGTAATATCCCTGAGATCATCACAGCTAATATAGAAAGGTAATAAAACATATAAATATACTCTGCAAATATATTTGTATTCGCTGTTCTATGCCAAGTATTTAGTAAAAATGTAATTACTTGCTGCAAAACAACTACAACAAACGAAACAATACAATAAAGTATATATTTACATCTATATTGTGACGAATCATCAAAAATCTCATTTAAACAAACACCGCCACACAAATTCCATACGCAAATCGAAACCGTAATTGCCAGCATTCCCCAATAAATAGGATTAAGAGAGTAAAAAATGTAAACAGTAAGTATGCATATCGCTAATATACTACTAATATATGTAATTATATTAAAGAAGAATCTATTGCGCTTATCTCCATCTACAAGCTTATCTGCAAAGTCCTTAGGGTTTCCTAACTCATGACATAATTCTGCTTCTGATTTTCCACGCTCCATTCCTGCTACAAAAAGTTCATTTATGTCCTTAAGTGTAGCACAAATCTCTTTGCGCGCAAAGTGAAAAAGCATTGCATTTTTAACCTGTATCAAATAATCTTTTCTACATGTAACATGCATAAATCTGCTGGTGTTCTGGTAGTCGCCCATGTAATGGTAATATCCTCCTTGCTCGTGATCGAACTGTTTACCTATAATATCACACTACTGATTAATAATCAATAGTGTGATATTATAATTTTTGTCAAAAGGTTATTATAATTAGCAAAGTAAATGTATTCAACGAATTAACTTCACAAACATTGAAGATAATTAATGTAATAACAAACTATATATAGTTCCAAATGATATCTACACCTATTTCATTCTTAATAAATGCAATAACATAAACTAGTAAAATTGGATTAAAACAGGATTATATTCATTCATATGGTGGAGTCTTTGACACCCAAAACATAAATTCCCAAAGTGCAGTCAAAGCATATCTGGGATTTTATCCGTTATTCAGACTCAACACAATACCTCTCTCTAAATCGAAAACCTTTGCATTATAAACAAAACACACAATATGCGGCAAATGGTTCATGATGATAAACTGAATCTTATGGATTTAACAATGTCGTCCGCCAGCTGACGGTCTTCTCTGTCCACATAGAAAGAATACTGAAACTTCACCTTATTGTTCCCTAAACTCCCTAATCTGGCTGTGTCAATGGCATTTTTCTGCATGATTTCTTTTATTTTGATCTTGTATTCAATCTTGTGCTGCACAAATGCTTCCTGAATCATCTCCTTCTGTCTGCTGTCGCTGACCGTAATCACTTTTTCCCTCTGAAACAATCTCAAATTTTCCTCACCTTGCCTTCCTCTTTACCTTGAAAAGATCTACAGCATGCAAGCCCTTATTTCTGCCGGTCCAGCAGCTCCCGAAGCGCCTCATCCCCGATGCTCACCCACGCATCCTCTTCCTCGGCATTCAGTCCCAGATATTCCCGAAGCGTCACCGGTTCGTCGCTGAATCCCCACTCCTGACTGTAATCGTCAATCTCTTCAAAGGCAATCTCTCCCGCCAGATATTTCTCCTTAAATTTCTTTTCCGTTTCCATAAGCTGTTTTATCCTCTCTGCAAACCCTCTGTTCCATTCGATTTATTCCCGCGAGCAACGAGCCAAGTGGCTGCTTGCAGCGGGGTCTTTGATTACACTAAAATCGATGCTTCTGGCCTATAGCCTGTCCTAAGGGGTTCCTGACTGGTACTCCATACTGCCCCCCCCCTGAAATTCTAGCACAATCCGTCCGCCTTTGCTTTCTTAGCGATCATCTCATAGGTCGGCACCGGCACACCGTACCGCTGCCCCATCCGCACCACTTCATAGATCAGCCCATCAATCTCCGAGTGCTTGCCCGCGTAGACATCTCTCTGCATGGAAGTGCTGGCTTCCGGATTTAACGTGTCAAGAATCCGCAGGTTCGTCGCCACGATATCCACCAGAAACGGCACTCCCATGGCCACCGCCAGTGCATCGATCTCCTTCATCAGTTTCACAAAGGTATCACGTGGATCCCCGGTCTTCTGCACTTCTCCGGCCGACACATGATAATACAGGCCGCAGGCCGCCATCGGCGACACATACGCGAATTTCTGCAGCGCGTCACGCCTGATGTTGTCGGAAAGCACACCTTCGATACCGCTTTCCTTCAGATCCTGCGCCACCGTAAACAACTCCGGCCTAAGTTCTTCCGAATTTCTCACCCCATATACGATACGAAAGATATCTCCCCGCAGCAGGATCGTTCCCGGCTCTTTGATCTCTCCCGCAATATAGATACAGCCGTCCGTCACCAGCAGCCCGGGCAGCTTTTCCTGCATCCGGCCGCCTGTCCCATAGATATTCAGGATTGGGATCACGATTGTATCCGGCTCTGCCACTTTCCTGATAAAAGGAATAGTCTCTTCCAGGGAATATCCCTTCACACAGACAAAGATCACATCCGGCCGTTCTTCATAATGCTCCATATCCACTGCCTTGATCGGCTGTACCGTATAGTTTCCCCTGGCTGTCGTATCCATCCGCAAGCCATTCTCCTGCATCTGCTTAAGATGCTCCCCGCGCGCGATCAAAGTCACGTCTTTACCTGCCTCCGTCATATAGGCACCGATACTCCCACCTGTGCCGCCTGCCCCGATCACCAAATATTTTAAATCTTTCATTTCCTCTTTTCTCCTGTTCCTGTTAATATCCTGTTGGTATTATAGTGGACGATTTAAAATTAAAACTCAGCATATATCCTTTCTTTAAATGAAAATGATCCAGATATTCCGAAAGCTGCTTCTCACCTCTCTCATTGTAGCTGTTTCCATGCCAGATCTTCATCTCGACAATACTCTGTTCTCCCTGATAATCAATGACCAGATCCATACGTTCCCTATTTCTTGTCTGTGCTTCTACATAACAATTACCGGTGCCATTGATGATCGGCTTGAGAAACAACATAAAATATTTTCTTCCGGCATCTTCCAAAAATGTCTCATTCTGATCACCATACAGAGAGTCAAAAGCCTCTACAAGCTTCTCAAGCACCAATCTGACATGCAAATGCCCGTCTACGATAAACTGATTTCGCTGCCGCGAACCTTCTGTATAAATAACGCTGTTTTGTTCTCTATAATCCAGTAGAAATTTATTATACAGCCGCATCTCATAAATTCTGTTTGCAGGCAAGACCAGCGAATCTGCTACTTTTACAAAACCAAACATCCGTGCATGCTGAACCGCAATGCTATCTGCATTATATGCAATGCTTTGTCCCTGAAACAGCAGCCTCACAAGAAGCTGGTTCAACTCCGGAAAGTCATTCAATTTATTCATAAGCGACTGAAAGAGCGGATTATCATCTTCCATCAGCATTTTCAATGCCGCCATAAATCCCTCTTTTGTCCAGGCATTACACATAATCCGTTCGTCCATGAACTTGCAGAGCCGTGATACCAGATAAGGATAACCTGCCGTATAATCAAACAAAAGCGACGCAATCCCGCTTACGTCCATTCCTGTATGCAGATCATTTTCGTATGCAGAGAGCATCCCTTCTATATCTTTCACCGAAAAATTCATTTCTACCAGAAAGTCCGCCGCTATATTCCACGGACTGTTCTCTTTATGGTCTTCCTTCGGACGGATTTTCCGGCTGATATTTCTTACATCATAAACTCCGGCCAAAATCACTGACTGGAAGACCGGCATCCTTCTTCTTTTCAGGTAATACGCACGAAGCTGGGCAAGAAAATCGATAAATACCTGATTATTCGTGGCCGTGTCTATTTCATCGATCAGCAGCACAATCTTTTTGTCTGATTGTCTGCAGAATTCAGTCAGCGTTCGAAACAGCGCCGACAGTGTTGCCCTGTATGGATGGCCCGCGGCATACTGCGCCAGTTTCGTCTTCACTTCTGCAGGAATATGGGCTGCGTTTTCCAACAGTTCCCCCGAAAAAGCAGCGACGAAATTCTGCTCGGATGCAAAATCAGCATAACTGATCGTCTGAAAATCCAGACTGATCACCTCATACTCTTCTTCCAGAAAAGCGGCAAGTGCTGTCAATATTGTTGTTTTTCCATATTGTCTGGCTCTGTTGACCGTAAAATACTGTCCGGCATCCACCATAACTCTGATTTCGTTCAGGCGGCCGGACAGATCGACCATATAGTGCAGTTCCGGATCACAGTATCCATCAGTATTAAAAACTTTGCGCATGTCCTGTCATTCCTCTCGCTTCACACTCTCATGCATCCTGTTCCACTCCTTTATCCTAGCATACGGTCAAGCGGATTTCAATATACCGCCTGATAATATACCGCCTGGGCTGGATGCCTGGTTACTATTCTCTTATAAACTTTTACACTTTCTTATCCCTTCCCCCTCTTGACATTTCCCGCAGATGGATACATAATTGCAAAGGTTAATCTGTTTCACATTTTAATAAGAAGAAACAGGCCAAAATAGTGCAGACTGATGCGAATTCATGCGAAGGAGCGGTGAATATGTACCTTGTATTTTTTCTGATATGGATCATTTTCAACGGGCAGTTTACTCTGGAAATCGCCGCCTTTGGCGTCGTGGTGTCCGGACTGATCTACGGGTTTATCTGTAGGTTCCTCGGCTACAAGCCAAGCGATGATATCCGGCTTTGTAAAAGGTTCTTTCTGCTGATTCACTATGTATTCGTTCTGGTAACAGAAATCCTGAAGGCAAATATGGCAGTCTTTAAGATGATCTACTCCTCCAGGTACGAGCTTGAACCGGTCGTCATCCATTTTAAGACGAACCTCACATCGACCTTCGCCAGAGTGCTCCTGGCCAATTCTATCACCCTGACCCCAGGCACCATCACCGTCAGTCTTAAGGATGACGAATATACCGTTCATTGTCTGGACAAGGATCTGGCGGTTGGTATCGATTCGTCCATATTTGTAGAACTACTGGAGCGAATAGAGAAGGTGCATTAACTTGGCGCAATGCGCTTCGGAATGGAGGTAAAAATGCTGTATCATAATCTCTACATTACAATACTGGTCATCCTGGCCGTCATGCTATTTCCCTGCCTGATCCGCGCCGTCAAGGGGCCGCGCATCGCTGACCGCCTTGTATCGGTCAATATGATGGGCACCATGGTCATGGTGATGATCGCCATTCTGGCGCTGATGCTGGATGAGGGATATCTGGTGGATATCTGCCTGATCTACGCCATGATCAGTTTCTTGTCCGTGGTGGTTCTTTCCAAAGTTTACATCGGTATCTATGAGGAAAAGAAGCACAAGGCGGAGCATCCGGAAGAAGGAGCGATAGAGGAAGGAGGCATGTCTGATGGGCGTTTTTGAATGGCTGCGTCTGATCGCCGGGACTGTGTTCCTGCTGATCGGGCTGGTAATCTTTTTTACGGAAATCTTCGGCGTGTTTCATTTCCGGTATGTGCTGAACAGAATGCACGCCACTGCCATGGGCGACACGCTGGGTATCAGCTCCTGCATGATCGGTTTGATGATCTTCTCAGGGTGGAATTACACCACCTTGAAACTGCTGCTGATCGTCGTCTTCCTGTGGCTGGCTTCCCCGGTATCTTCCCATGTGCTGGCCAGGCTGGAAGTGGCTACCAATGACAATCTGGAAGCGCACTGCACCGTCTATCCGGAATTGAAAACACTGGAAAACGAGTTGGCTGCCGCAAAATCGGAAGGCTCTGTCATACAGCAGGGTCATCTTTCAGATGATGTGATCTCAACAGGAGGCGATACGAAATGACCATTTTCCAATCTATATTGCTGGGCTTTCTGGTGGTGTGCGCAATCTCTGTAAGCTTTTCGCGCAACCTCTTAAATTCCATCCTGATCTATATGTCCTACAGCCTGATCATGTCCATACTCTGGGTCTGTCTGGAGTCTCCCGATCTTGCCATCACAGAAGCAGCGGTAGGAGCTGGTGTGACCAGTATCCTCTTCTTCGCTACGCTTAAGAAAATCCAGGCGATCCGTATCGAGACTGAGAAAGCGGAAACCGTTGCGGCAAGAAATAATGATGCGACTGCACAGAGTACAAACGGAGACAATATGCCGACTGCACGGAACACAGGCGAAAACAATACGCCGACTACACAGAGCACAAGCGAAGACAGTGCACTGACAACGCAGGACATAAGCGAAAGCAGTACACAGACAGCAACTGGCATCATAAACGACAGCGCGGAAGACAGAAAGGCGGAACCGACACATGAGTAGGCGAAAACCAAACGAAGAATACGACAAGACAATGGCCGGGCGCTTTTTCGGCTGGCTCTCCGGCAGTAAGGATCCTTATCTTGGCCAAGTGGAGATGCAGGCACAGGCGGAAAAAGTGCTTCCCAGCGAGACGATCATCGAGCGGATGCGAGAGGCACAGATGCGCCGGGATAAAGTGTACGATCCCGAGAGCAACACGCTGGCCAGACTTTTCCATAAGATCTACACCACCAGCGCAATCCTCTTCTGCATCGCTTTAGTGGGTGTCCTGTTGGTGACGGTATCCTATTTGCCGCCCAGCGGCAACGCGGACAATCCGGTCAACAATGTAGTGTCAGAACGTTACATCGAGGACGGGCTGCAGGAGACGGGCGCGCTCAACATCGTGTCCGGTATGATCCTCACCTACCGGGCCTTTGATACTTTCGGCGAGACCAACGTACTCTTTATCGCCACCTGCTGTGTGATGATCCTGCTGATGGTGGATGACGCGATCTTAAAGAAGCAGGAAGCCATGAGCGACCGCCGTTTCGAGCCGAAAAACGATGCGATCCTGCAGGGCACCGCTTTTGTACTCACACCGATCATCTTCATTTTCGGTATCTATATCATCTTAAACGGCCATCTGTCGCCGGGCGGCGGCTTCTCCGGCGGCGCGGTCATGGGTGCGGGGCTGATCCTCTATACCAGCGCCTTCGGCTTCCACAAGACGCAGCGTTTCTTTGACGAGCATATCTATAAGATCGCGAAGATCACGGCGCTGTGCATGTATGGCCTGATCGGCACTTATTTCTATGTGACCGGGGCTAACGGAATTGAGAATCATATTCCGCTTGGCATTCCGGGACATATTTTGAGCAGCGGCATCATCCTGCCTATCAATTTCTGCGTAGGTCTGGAAGTTGCCTGCACCATGTATGCTTTCTACGCATTATTCAGAAGAGGAGGGCTATAGGAGAAAATGGGTCCCAATTTATTTATAAATTACGGCGAGGCAGTTGCCATGCTCTTGTTCGGCATCGGATTTGGCAACCTGCTCCTGCAGCCAAACCTGATCAAGAAGATCATCGGCCTTAACATCATGGATACGGCAGTCTACCTTTTTCTAGCACAAAAAGGCTATATCGCCGGCCGGGTAGCCCCCATTGTGGCAAACGGTGTGCAGGACGTGGAAGCCTATATCAATCCCATTCCCAGCGGCCTGGTGCTGACCGGTATCGTAGTATCAGTGTCCGTGTCTGCCCTAATGCTGGCTCTGACAATACGGCTTTACCGCCGCTACCATACCCTGGATCTGGACGAGATCTCCAGACAGTTGAAAAAGGAGGGATTGTGATATGGATCTTATACAGAACTTTCCCTGCTTTTCCATTATTCTATGTCTGTTCGCCGGCATTCTCAGTTCGGGCCTTAAGGATAAGGCTGCCATGCGGGTCAATACATGCCTTCTCGGCATCGTTACCCTGCTCAGTGCTGCAACACTGCTCTATACACTAAGCACCGGTGAATCCTTCGTCTACGTGATGGGAAAATTTCCTGCCCCCTGGGGTAATGAGATCCGCGCCGGGGTACTGGAAGCCCTGACGGCACTTTTCTTCTGCGTGATCATGCTTTTGTCATTGCTTGGCGGCAGACATAAGCTGCTGGAAGAAGTGGAAGCGGGCAAGACTTACCTCTACTATGTGCTGACGGACCTGCTGCTCAGCTCTCTGCTGGCGCTTGTCTACACAAACGATATGTTTACGGCCTACGTTTTCGTGGAGATCAACACCATCTCCGCCTGCGGACTGATCATGATACGGCAGAACGGGCGCACCATCGAAGCCGCTGTCCGCTATATGATCATGAGCCTGTTGGGTTCCGGTCTGCTGCTGCTGGGCTTGTGTATGCTCTACGACCTGACTGGCCACCTGCTCATGAGCAACATGAAGGAATCCGTAGCCCGGCTTGCGGCCACCGGACAGTATGAGATTCCGCTGATCGTGGCGATCGTGCTGATATCGGTAGGTATCTGCATCAAGAGCGCACTGTTTCCGTTCCACGCCTGGCTACCCGATGCTTATGGCTATTCCACCGTGTCCTCCGCCGCCATTCTTTCCAGTCTGGTGTCGAAAGGATATATTTTTCTGCTGATCAAGATCATCTACCGGGTGATCGGTTTCAATATTTACCACGATACGAGGATCATCGACGTACTGTTTGCTTTCGGACTGATGGGCATGGTCTTCGGCTCCTTAAGCGCCATCAAGGAAAATGATGTGCGCCGAATGATCGCTTACTCCTCGGTGGCACAGATTGGTTATATTTATATGGGTTTCGGTATGGGCACGGAAGCCGGCATGACCGCCAGTGTTTTCCATATTCTATCCCATGCTGCTACCAAATCGTTGCTGTTTATCGCTGCCATCGGCTTGACGGACGTCTCAGGCGGCAGCCGTAAGTTCATCGAGCTGACCGGGGCCGGCTACCGCAACAAATGGGCCGGCGTGGCTTTCACGGTGGGATCGCTTTCCATGGTGGGCGTGCCGCTCTTCTCTGGCTTTATCAGCAAGCTGCTGTTCGCCCAGGCCGCCGTGCAGAACCATACAAAAATGCTGCCTGCCCTGATCGTACTGGGCGTCAGCACAATCCTGAACGCGATCTACTTTATGAAGACCGTGATCCGAATCTATACACCGGTAGGCTACAGTGCCTACCCAAGCATTACGCTTGCTAAAATGCGGATCTACGCCGTCACGCTTGCAGCCTTTATTCTGCTAAACGTGATACTGGGAGTCAGTTCCCAGCCTGTGGTCGATATGATCCGGCAGGGACTGACCATGTTTTCCTGACAAGAGAGGGGTGACGATATGTATCTCATTTTATTATCTATATTTGTACCGATCGCGTCAGGCATATGCCTGCTGATCTTGCCTGAAAAGAATATCGTCAGGGCAAGACTGCTTTCGGCTGTGGGCACGGCTTTCCTTCTGACGGCTGTGCTGGTCACAGGTGCACTGACCGGCTGCTATGATGTGACTTATACTCTTTTCCACCTCACCGCATCGCTGCCTGTCTGCTTTCACATCGACGAGACCGGCGTGTTATTCGCGGCTTTGACGTTGATCGTATTACTGTGCGCAGGTTTCTTTTCTTTTGCCTATATGAAACATGAGATGAAGGAAAAGCGTTATTATGGCTTTTATCTGATCATATTCGGAGTTCTGAACGCACTCTGCTTCGCCGGAAATCTGATTACTTTCTATCTGTTCTTCGAGATGCTGACCCTTACTTCCATGCCCCTGGTGCTGCACACCGGCAGCCGGGAAGCCATTATGGCAGGACTGAAATACCTGTTCTATTCCCTGTGTGGGGCTTATATGGCATTGTTCGGCATCTATTTTATCTGGAAAAACAGCAGTACGCTGGCCTTCACGGCGGGTGGCGTGCTGAACATGACAACCGGCGGAAGCATCAGCAGCCAGGACAGTCTGCTCGGTGCAGCTGCCGGTGAGAATACGACCATCCTGCTGATCGCAGCATGTGTCTGCCTGCTGGGCTTCGGCGTTAAGGCCGGTATGTTCCCGATGCACGCCTGGCTGCCTGCCGCCCATCCGGTGGCCCCTGCGCCGGCCTCCGCCGCGCTCTCCGCGGTCATCGTTAAAGCCGGCATCCTGGCGGTGGTACGTGTAGTCTACTATATCTTCGGCCCGGATTTCCTGCGGGATACCTGGGTGCAGACGGCATGGATGGCACTCACTCTGATCACCGTATTTATGGGTTCCATGCTGGCCTACCGGGAACCTGTATTGAAGAAAAGACTGGCCTACTCCACGGTAAGCCAACTCTCCTATATCCTGTTCGGCCTGGCGGTGATGAACGTCACTGCCGTCACCGGCGGACTGCTGCATGTGCTGGCCCACGGTTTTGTCAAAGCCGTCCTGTTCCTTGTGGCCGGCGCCATCATCTGCACCACCGGCAGGACACGGGTCGAAGAACTGCGGGGCATCGGCAAGGAAATGCCGCTTACCATGTGGTGCTATACGATCGCCTCCCTGGGGCTGATCGGCATTCCGCCCACGGGCGGCTTTATCAGCAAATGGTATCTGGCCATCGGCAGCCTGCAGAACAATACACCCTCCTTTGCCGGCGCCGGCCCTGTTTTCCGGTGGCTGGGCCCGGTGGTACTGCTTGCCAGTGCCCTCTTGACGGCCGGCTACCTGCTGCCCCTCACGATCCACGGTTTCCTGCCGGGCGCCGACTACGATTACGCCCACTTGAAGAAACGGGAGCCTTCGCCCTGGATGACGGTGCCGATCGTAATACTGACAATTCTGTCGGTTTTGGTCGGATTGTTTCCCAATCTTCTCACCGACCGGATCATGGGGTTTGTGAGTGCACTCATGTGAAGTTTCTGACTTTCATAGCATGGATGGCCATGCGGCCTGCCAGACGGCAGGTTGAGCATGATGGAGGTTTATTATGATCATACTGGTAATTTTAATTCCCATAGTTGCAGGTGCATTGGTGCCGGTGCTCTCTTTTAAAAAACGTTGGCATATGGAAACCTTCCTGGAAAGCGCAGTCATTATAAACAGTATCCTGGTATGGTATCTGCTGCTGCACCACTCCGACAGCACCTTTCTGCTGGCGCATTTTACAGGCGATCTGTCCATCTGTTTCAAGGTGGACGGCATGGGCATGGTCTTTGCCGGGCTTGTCTCCGCACTGTGGCCCTTCGCCACTCTGTACGCCTTTGAATATATGACAAAAGAAGAGCATGAGAAGATCTTTTTCCTCTTCTACACGATGACTTACGGTATTACGCTGGGTATCGCGCTGTCGGCGAACCTGTTGACCATGTACTTCTTCTACGAACTGCTGACGCTGGTGACGGTGCCGCTGGTCATGCACACGCTGACAAGAGAGGCCATTCTGGCCAGCCGCAAATACCTGTACTATTCACTGGGCGGCGCGGCTTTTGCCTTTATCGGCCTGATCATGATCATCATTTACGGCACCACTACCGATTTTATCCTGGGCGGCGTACTCGATCTTTCCAAAATCGGAGATCGCACCAACATCCTGCTGTTCGTCTATGTGATGGCTTTCATGGGCTTCGGCGTTAAGGCTGCTGTTTTTCCTTTTAATTCCTGGCTGCCGCAGGCAGGTGTGGCTCCCACCCCGGTCACGGCGCTGTTGCACGCTGTTGCCGTGGTCAAATCGGGGGCTTTCGCCATTATCCGGCTGACCTATTACAGCTTCGGCGTAGACTTCCTGAAAGGCACCTGGGCGCAGACCACTGTCATGCTGGTGGTCATGTTCACCATCGTGTACGGCTGCAGCCGGGCAGTCAAGGAAACCCACCTGAAAAGGCGTCTGGCCTACTCCACCATCAGCAACCTGTCCTATATCCTGTTCGGCGTCACCATCATGACACCTTTAGGCCTGGTAGGCGCGCTGACCCACTTGATCTTCCATGCGGTGATCAAAATCTGCTCCTTCTTCTGTGCGGGTGCCATCATCCACCAGACAGAAAAACTTTATGTACATGAACTTGACGGCATGGGGTACAAGATGCCCTGTGTATTCGGCATCTTCACCGTGTCCGCGTTGGCGCTGATGGGTGTACCGGGGCTGGCCGGCTTTATCAGCAAGTGGAATCTGGCTTTTGCCGCCGTGGAGAGCGGCAATCCGGTGGCATACTTCGGTATTGCCTGCCTGTTAATATCCGCCCTGCTGACTGCCATCTATATGCTGACCATCGTGGTGCGGGCCTTCTTCCCGGGGAAAGATTTCGATGCTTCCCAGATCAGGGATGTCAGGGACCCCGGATGGAAAATGCTGCTGCCGCTATCTGTATTTATGTTCTTTATTATTGCATTCGGCCTGTATTCCCAACCGCTCACCGATTTCTTCCGCGATGTGGCGGCCGGGTTGTATACGTTCTAAGGAACTGAAAAATTTTGATCCATGGAACCAGCGTTTCGTAGATTCAGAAAGGTATTTTATTATGAGTACAACAATCAGTCTTCTTCTCTATACCGTAATCTTCGGCCCCATGGCCGCCGGAATCCTCAGCTATCTTCTGGGGCGGTTCCGGAAAGACCTGCGCAGTCGGTTTGCCGACCTGGTGACGGGCCTGATCTTTGGTGTCTTCCTGTATCTGTTCTGGCAGATACTGCCGCCGGGACAGGAAGGATCCGCCAAAATCACATTCCGGGCGGATATTCCCGAGATCTGCGGCATGGGACTCCACTTTACGCTGGACGGATTCCGGGCCCTGTACGGCATGATCGCAGCCTTCATGTGGTTTATGAGCACCCTCTTTTCAAAAGAATACTTAAGCCATTATCGTAACCGCAACCGCTACTATCTGTTCCTGCTGGTGACACTTGGCGCAACGGAAGGGGTGTTCCTCTCCGCCGATTTCTATACGACTTTTATCTTCTTTGAGATCATGTCCTTCACCTCCTATGTTTGGGTGGCTCATGACGAGAAAAAGGAGTCCCTGCGCGCCGCCGGCACTTACCTCGCCGTGGCAGTGATCGGCGGCTTGGTCATGTTAATGGGCATCTTCCTGCTCTATGATATAACCGGAACATTGTTCTTTGATGAACTGGTAAATGCTCTCACCCATTACGGTGCAGGGATAGACAGCATGCATGCTGCAGTGGCCGCCCAGGGCACGGTCCCCGGAACAGAGAATGTTTCATCCGCCGCCCTGCAGCTGTGGATCGCCGGGCTCTGCCTGCTGTTTGGATTTGGCGCCAAGGCCGGGGCGTTTCCCCTCCATATCTGGCTGCCCAAAGCCCATCCGGTGGCACCCGCCCCGGCTTCCGCCCTGCTCTCCGGTATTTTGACCAAGGCAGGCATGTACGGCATCCTGATTTTGACCGCTTATCTGTTCCTGGGCAATGCAGCCTGGGGCGGCATGATCCTGCTGCTTGGCGTGTGTACAATGGTCCTGGGTGCTGTGCTGGCACTTTTCTCCATCGACCTAAAAAGGACGCTGGCATGTTCTTCCGTTTCCCAGATCGGTTTTATTCTGGTGGGTGTCGGCATGTCCGGCCTTATGGGCGCGGAAAATCTGACCGCAGTACGCGGCAGTCTGCTTCATATGGTCAATCACTCCCTGATCAAACTGACGCTGTTTATGGCTGCCGGCGTGATCTATATGAATGTGCATACGCTGGATTTAAATGCCCTGCGCGGTTTCGGCCGAAAGAAACCTCTGCTTCATTTTATCTTCCTGACGGGCGCCCTTGGGATTGGCGGTGTGCCGCTATGGAACGGTTATATCAGCAAAACACTGATCCATGAAAGTATCGTGGAATATACGGAGATGGCCGGAAACGGAACCATTACCCGGTTCAGTGTCAGCGCACTAAGCTGGATTGAATGGGCTTTCCTGATCAGCGGCGGATTGACCGTCGCCTATATGACAAAGCTGTATGCAGCCCTTTTTATAGAGAAAAATACGGACGCGGCTGTGCAGGCAAAGTACGACACCCTGAAAGGAAATTATATGAATAGGGTCAGCGCCGCCGCGTTGACGGCCAGTGCCGCCCTGCTGCCTCTGATGGGCTTCTTCCCTTATGCCATCATGGACAGGCTGGCAGACATAGGTCAAAGATTTATGAATGTGGAAGAGACAGAGGCTGCCGTTTCCTATTTCTCGATAATGAACTTAAAAGGCGCCGCCATCTCACTGGCAATCGGTGCAGTAATTTATGGAGTCGTGGTACGACTGTGGATGATGCGCCCTGTAAAAATAACAGGCGCTGCCAAAGATATGGAAGATCTGAAAGAGATTCAGCCAGACAAACGAGACAAAAATCTGCGCAGGGAATACGTCAACTGCTGGAACAGCTACCTGGATCTGGAAGACCGGCTCTACCGGCCGCTTCTGCTGCAGATACTGCCTTTTCTATTCGGTGTGGTCTGCCGTTTGCTGGACAGCCTTGTAGATGCGGTCGTAGTGCTGCTGCGCAAGACCATCTATCGGGACAGCAAGCTGCCGCAGGAATTGCCGGAAGGGACTGCACTTACCCATATGTGTGCCTGTGTCGCTTCCTTCTTCCAGAATATCGGTAACCTGACTTACCGCAGGCGGCGGCCCGCCAACATAGATTATGACCATAAGTTCGCCATGATCCACGAAGAATGGTCGGAGAACAGCACAATGATCGCGCGGAGTATGTCCTTCGGTCTGCTGCTGTTCTGTGTCGGATTGATCTTTATGATTGCGTATTTGTTTGTGATGGATATCTTCTGAAACCGAAACGCGCAGAAGATTGATTGAAATGTCTGACCGGACGGCTGCCAATCGCACAGCCGTCCGGCATTTTATCTTCGTTCCGGGCCTATCGTTCTTCTCCCTACTTTTCTTCCGCGCCAGCCTCAACAGATATTTTGTCCTTTTTCCTTTTTTTAGATTTTCTGATCAACAATACAAGAACAAATGCGGCGCCAAGAACTGCCGGTGCCCCGTAAAGCAGATAGTCCTTCAGCTGCCCGTCCTGTATGCAGACTGCAATCTCCGCTTCGGTTCCCTCGACCGTAAAAAGATGGTAGATCCCCATAAGCCCCGTATCAGCCTTCCTCCACATCCCGTTCTGTTTCGTATAGAGCACAACGCCTTCTGTCTGGCCCAAAGGCGCCTGGTAGCGCAGCTGATGCTGCTCATTTTCGTCTGCCGGGATCGTGATATGCCAGTACTCCTTCACATTATTAAGGGGAATATCATCCGCCCTGTATTTTACCGTCTCTGCATTCACGGCATCATTTCCTGCAAGATCCCCGCCATCCACAAGCAACTCTGCTTCCTGCTTAAACATACCATCTACAAGCAGCACCGACTGTCCGTTCCCGCGAGTCTGCGCAGAAGCCAGCGTAGTCAGATAACGCACATACTCCGCCGTCACGTCTTCATCATACAGAATCCCCGGGATCTCCCTGATATCCCAATCCGCATAAAACCCCTCTTTGGCCGGAATATCCGGATACAATTGCGGCGATACATCACTCTTGTAAGGACACAGCAGCCGCTTGACCTCCTCTCCATCGGCATAAAAGACTACCGACATCATTTGGAACCGGCCCGGCAATCCTTCCATCTCCAACAGTTCTTCATAGCTGACCGGTTCTGCCTTGCCGCTGTAACTGATGCGGTCTATTCCCGCAATCTCATCCGACACGAAATAATTACCCGCCACGGTGCCGCTGTTGTCCATATCCCCCGCGATCGCCCCGTAATAGGCCGACGCATCCTGTACCCGCACCATGGCGCAGCAGTGCTCCATGCCGGAACCGGATCCTGCAATCCCCGCCACATATTCTTCGCCGGACACGGTACACTTAGCATACCCGTTTGTGATATAGGAGAGGGACTGTCCCGCAATACCACCCACATAATTGCCCGCAGTACTACTGATCCTGCCATAATTTTCGCAGCGCAGAATAGTGCCCATCTCCTGTAAACCGACAATCCCGCCTGCATAACTTTTCTGTGCCGTCACACTGCCGTCATTGATATTGTGCCTGAGCACGCATTTAGTCAGAAACGTGGAATTCAGCCTGGCATTCTCAATCCCCGTCACATTCCCCTCCAAATCAAAATCATACTCGATCGCCATCGTACCCGCAATACCGGACACGTTCAGATCCCCCCGTACCGTCCCTCTGTTGGTGCAGTCCGCGATCGTTGCGTCGGTACTGCTCTCGGCATCCTCCTGAGAATTATCCTCATAGACCGTAGAGTAATCCATATCCAACACCCCGTCAATGGCATCCGTATACAGCCGCATGATCATACTAAACTGGTCATTGATCTTTGACAGATCCTCCAGCATCACATCGTTGGTAGCGGACATTTCCTCATTCAGGCGTCCCATGTTTTCGGAAAGTCCCTGTAAGTTAGCATTTAAACTGCCTACTCTGGAACGATAATCACTCCCCAGCCGGGGCATCTGCAGATCCGGCATCCCGTTTACGGTGTCAAAAAGGCTCTTAACTTCACCGCCCGCAGATTCCAGAGCATCCATGGCATTCTCCACTGATCCGATCGCAGTTTGCAGCCTGGCCCGGGCCTCTTCCGACATTTTTTCTCCGGCTGTCAGCGCAATAGAAGATATCGTCTGCAGGTAATCCCGCATATCCTGCTGATAGCCGGGAGAAGACGGATGCGCTGCCATGTATTTTGCATCTGCATAGGTTCTTGCATCTGCCTCAATCCTTGCCGCATTAATGGGTTCCGCCATTTCCTTTGCCACATCGCTAAGCAGCTGTCTGTCCAATTCACCCTGTTCTCCGTCACTCTGCGGGAAAGGTGTGGCCGTTTCCAGTCCGTTTGCGTCTTTGCCATAGTGTACCCAGCCGTTGATGCCTATGTAGTTTTTATAATCGCCCTTATTGGCATCCCAAGTCCAATCCGGCTGGACAATATCATGGAGAAGAGGTCTTAAGTCTTTTTCGCTTGCGCTTCCGGCAGCCATTGTGCCGACGCCGTCAGAAGCCCCCTCATTGTTTGATGCATCCGCGCTATCCGGTGCATCTGCATTGTCTGATGTATCCGTATGATCTGATGCATCCGTGTTGTCTGATCCGCCTGCACCGTCTGATGCATCCGTACTGCCTGGTGCGTCCGTACCGTCTGATCCGCCTGTACCGTCTGTGTTTTCACCGTCGGTGCCATCATTTGTGCCCTCTCCGTCTGTGACGTCGTCCTTACCGTCACCTTCCGCACCGCTTCCTGCACTGTCTCCGATCTCTCCATCTGTTCTATCGTTCCCGGTGTTTCCATCTTCCATACTATTGTCCGCGGTTTGGCTGTCTCCCGCATTGACATACAGCGTAAATCCTGCGCTGCGCATATAGTTTCCGTTTTCGGACCGCACCTTATCGATGTAATAATTCCGGTATGCCTCTAAAGCCTCTGCATAGTCCTCCGCATACTGCTTTGACGCATTCTCCATCCACGCCCTGGCTTCCTCATAGCGCGCCTTTTCCTCCTCGGTCATATACCGGTAGATATCCAGCGCTTCTACCGTATCCCCCAGTTCTGCCGCAGCATCCCGCACATTGCCCGCAGCATTCCTTGTCTGATCGATAAAGCCGCCGTTTTTACCTGTCTCATCCATAATATAATCTACCCGGCCCATCAGGTCATTGGCGGAACTGACCATACCGTCAGTCCACTCAACCGTCCTGTCGGCCAGAAAGCCGGTGTCATGCAAGACTTTATCCACAAAGTCCTGAATCACCGTCAGTCTGGCGGAAACAGTATCAGACTCCGCACCCGCATCATCAAGCATCCTGCCCGTCAAATCGTGCAGTTTATCAATATTCTCCGAAAGCTGGAACGCGATATCCTCCGATAGATCCACCGCAATATACGGCTCTGTCTGCCCTGCAATACCGCCCACATCTTTGCGCCCATACACTGCCCCGTCATTTTCGCAGGCATATACATAACCTGACTGCCGTCCTACAATACCGCCCGTATTATAGCCCACATGCTCATAACCGACGGTACCGCTGTTGCTGCAATACTGTATGATTCCGGTGGAAAGCCCGGCAATACCGCCGGAATCAATGGTATTGTTGATCACCGAAGCTCTATCCGATTTCCCGTCACCGCTTTCCGGCTCCAAAAGACCCGATGCATACTGCTCCAGATTGATATCCTCCAAAGACATGGCCTTATCCTCATTGGAAACATTTACATCCGCCTCGTTGACACACCCTGCAATATTACCCGCATTTTCACCGGCAATGCCGCCCGTATAGTGGGCCCCCCTGACGGTACCGCTGCCCGTGCAATCGATCAGGATCCCGCTTTGTTCGTTAAAACCTGTGATACCTCCTACGTAATCATTACCCTCCACTACACCTTCAAAATCACAGCTTATGATGATACCACTGTTATCTCCTACGATGCCGCCTACTACCATAGCCTTGCCCGCCGGGTGCACATTGCCCTGCACCTTAAGATTGGCGATCACCGCAGACTGCTGGGTGTAACAGAACAGTCCCGTATAAGACAGGGAATCCCTGACCACCAGGCCGCTGACCGTGTGCCCCTGTCCGTCAAAATACCCGCCAAAAGTGGGAATCGATACGAAATCGCTGCCCGAAAGGTCAATGTCCTTTGTCAGATAGACCTTTTTGTTGACGGACCAGGTATCCAACCAGCAATTACGGGAGAACTGCTCCATATCTTCTGCGGAATCCAAATAGATTTCCTCCCACTCCGTATCTTCACCCTCATAGGAAGCCATGGTATTGTTGGCCTCCTCTAAGGTGGTGATCCCGTCTGCCTGCTCCCTTGCAGGCGCCGCAGCACTGCCAGATGCCCCTTTTTCATCGGCCTTAGTCACCGGCGCATCTGCCGCAGACTGTTCACTTTGTGGTGCCCTGTTAAGCACATCTTCTTTTGCTGCTGCGTCCATCCCCGGCAGCACTGCCAGTACTCCCGCTAAAACAAGGGAAGCCGCTCTCTTACTCTGTATCCTTATACGTATCTGCCTACGCATCTGCTTCCACCTCCCTGCTCTCCAGTTCCGACCGCACGGCTGCCGTCATGTTCCGGTATTCCTCCTCCGTCAGCTGCGTCACGTCTCCTGCCTCCACATAAGCGCTCACATTACCCCGCACAATGGCATTCATGGTACCGGTCACCGTTCCTTCTATCCGGCCCCGCACAAGACCGTCCACTTTGACTAACCCGGTTGCATTCTTCGTACGGATCGGCATATTCATGACAAAAGCCGTTTTCTCTATGATCGTATCGCCCACCAGCAGAATCTGCGGCAGCACAAACATGGTGATAAAGATGGAAATCAGCGTTCCCCGGCCCAGGCACTTACCGATCCCGAAGATCGCCACATCCGAAGTCAGCTTCCCGATCAGTACACCGGATACCGCCAGCATCGTTCCGGAAGTGACAATAGTCGGAAATGACAGGTTCATGGTATCCGTAATGGACTGCCGCCGCCCCATGGTCTTACGCAGTTCCGTATACCGGCTGGCAATAACGATCGCGTAGTCAATATTGGCACCCATCTGGATCGAACTGACGATCAGATAACCCATAAAGAAAAGATTGTCGTGTGCAATAGCCGGTACGGAGAAATTGATCCAGATGCTGCCCTGTATAACGGCGATCAAGAGCACCGGCATTCCCGCCGATTTAAAGGTAAACAGCAGCACCACCAGCACCACCAGGATGGACACAACATTTACAACAATGTTATCTCTGGCAAAAGTCTTCTGCAGGTCATACTGGCTCACCGACTCCCCGCACACAAGCACACCGCCGTCGTAATAACGCCCGGCAATCTCATGCATTTTATCTAAAAAGGCAAAAGTCTCCTCACTCTCCTCCGGCAGCGTCAAATACACTAACATTCGGCTGTAATTCTCACCCTGCAGCTGATTCTTCGCAAAATTCATCTGCTTGTAAGCGTCGTCCAGTGTCTCCTGCAGTTCATCTTCCAGGGTCACATAGCCTTCCTCCACCTCGTCATAAACAAACAGAAACATCTCGATCAACGGCACCTGATAATCCGCCAGCCCATTGACCACCTTCGCATAATCTTCGTCATTGACCGCATAGGCTGCATAGACAAGTTCCGCCACCTCATAATCCAGGTCGATCAACTCCGAGAACTGCCGGGGTGTCAGCTTATCCGTCAAATGATAACCGTCCAGCGCCTCAATATTGGCAAGCCCCATGGTATAGTCCACCTCCGGACAGGCGTCCAGATCCTGCAGCAGCGCCTTCTCCTTCTCGTAATCCCCTGCCGGCACGATCAGCGCTACCATATTGGAAGCCCCAAAATTATCCTCCTGCATCTCCTCCGCCTTCTGTACGCTGTTCTGCAGCGGCGGTGTGACCGTACTGTATCCGAATACATAAGGACAGTTCTTGGAAACCAAATACGCCGCAATGATTGCCACCAGAAAGAGCGGCGCCACAACATAGCGGGAAACATATGCAAATTTACCGACAATCGGAATATCCGGAATGAAATTCTTATGCTTCGTCTTCTCCATCAGATTAGAAAAAAGCATAATAACACCCGGCATCAGCAAAAATACCGCGCACAAACTCAAAATGATCGCCTTGATCAGCACGATCCCCATATCAGGCCCCATTTTATATTGCATAAAAGTCATGGCGATCAGGCCGCCGATGGTCGTCAGAGAACTGCCCGCGATTTCCGGAATCGCCTTGCTGAGCGCGATGATCACCGCCTCCCTGGCCGGCAGCGACGCATGTTCTTCTTTATAGCGGTTCAACAATATGACCGCATAGTCCACCGACAGCGCCAGCTGCAATACAATGGTGACAGAATTGGACACGAAAGAGATCGTGCCGAACAGGAAATTGGTGCCCATATTGATGATCGCTGCCGACAGAAACGTGATCAGCAGCACCGGAATTTCCGCGTAAGCCTGCGTGGTCAAGAGCAGTACCGATACCACAACAACAGCAACCAGCACCGTGATCGTATTCATCTCCTGGCCGATCAGTTCCGACTGCGTATCTCCCAGACTGGTGGTCAGATAATAGTCGCATCCTTCCAAGTGCTCCTTTACAACGCCCAGCGCCTCCAGACAGGCATCCTCCTTTTCGTCATAATCAAAAGTCACATTATAGTAGGCCGAACCGTTGGTGTAATGCTCCTGCGTATCGTCAAAATCCACCGAAAAGACCCCCGGCGACTGCTCCAGACGATCGCAGATCTCCTCCGCCTGCCTGTAGGAAACGTTCGCCACCATAACATTGCAGGTGCCATATGTAATAAACTCCTCCTCCATCAGATCCAGTCCCTGCCTGGTCTCCGTGGTACCCGGCAGATAGTAGGCCATGGAATTCTCCACTCCGACCCAGTTCCTGGAAATGGCCGAAAAAATAATCAGGAGTCCGAAGAGCAGGAAAAAGAGATTTCGCTTATCTACTATAAACCCGCATATTTTCAGCATCGCCTGATTATTGTTTTTGTTCGTATTCAGTTCTTTGTCCATATGCAAGCGCCTCCTTCACTTGTAGTGAGCGGTCTCGGAAACTCTTTAAGCCCGAATTTCCGCTCTTTTTTCATGTTCT
>ERZ779637.106-NODE-106-length-60563-cov-21.511800_pt1 | contig 60563 bp, 51 predicted proteins | sample MGYA00514196_ERZ779637 | MGnify/ENA primary metagenome ERZ779637 (study PRJEB29562, sample SAMEA4376700) | mouse gut metagenome | isolation source: Cecum | study: EMG produced TPA metagenomics assembly of the A DSS colitis mouse model was used to assess the...
ACTAAGCTGGTATCGCTTTATCCGAAGTTCGGTACGGTAGATGGAAATTAATTTCGCTAAATATAATTAGGTCACTACACTAGTGTTAAGTACCGTTGAAATTTAGCCAAATATCAACGGTACTTAACACTAGGACTTAGTATGTTCATACGAACTATATCTTATTCCTTATAAAATATATCAAGTTATCAATACATGAGTACATATTGACGCATTCACGGGTTTAGCTATTATATTATACGGAATGATTATTCATGCGCATTAATACAGTTAATAGCATCTGATTCTACAGAATTGACTAATATTTGATTCTGCTTTTAATGCATTATTGTTAATTGAACCGAGCGTGAATAATCTTTTACAATATTAATCATTATGGAGGTCACAATTTATGAAGAAACTAAAAGCTGTTTTTAGCAGCTCCCTTTTGGCATTATTGTTGCTTTTATTTAGTTTCGGAAACCAGGTACAGGCAAGCGATCAGATACCCGTGGAGCCATTTGATGATCAGAATATGGTTTCTATTGGCTCCATTGCTAATTTTGATATTAAAATGTACAGCGATTCGCTTGAATCTTTGGAGGCTGGCGAAAGACAGCGGCTCTTATGTTCCGCAATAGAGATTCTGGTTGAGGAGTATGAAGGCGATATTCAAAATGAGATTTCTACCTATGCTACCTCTGGAGAAAAAGTGGTAGATAGCTGGCATACTTGCTATCCCATAGGGCCATACCTTCCTGATACATACTATGAAGTAGCTTTTATATATGACAAAACTACGGGAAAGATTTTGGCTCAGATAGACTTCTATATATGTGGTCATGTCGGAAAGGATTGTGAATATCTGGCACACGTATACACTGAATTCTAATACGTATTGAGCTATTGTACTAATGGCGGAAATAAGGTCCTAACGCAGAGATAATTACATTCGGCATATTTTAAACGATCTACATTAACGAGTGAGTTCTGATAGTGTAGATAGATTGATGCTTTTCTGTATCCCAAAGCAGATTGTGATGCTTTTCACAATCTGCTTTTCGTACTTCACATTACTCACAAAACTTTCTATCTATATTCCTCAAACTCCCTCACAACTGCAAAATTCCTTTTTGAATTCACCCACCTCTGCATACGTTTTAAGATATCCCCTGATCTGCGGGTGTACTTGTCATATATCATAAATTGCGGGACAAATTAATTTAACATTGATAGACTATCTTTTTCAAATAGAGGATGTTATAATAAATTACAGAGCAGCAATACCAGAGTGCCCGAAACTTTGCAATTCCCCCTGTTTAATAAACCATACTGTCTAAAACAGAAGTCACTGCACCGCACAATGTTTTGGCGTATGGTTTTTTATAAGTTGTTTTGTAGTAACTTGACGGATTGTATAGTTTTTTCACTATTATTTGTGCTGTCAAAGGCGGCGGAGAGGAGAGCTTTATGAAGAAGGATTATGCTGTAATCAAGAGATTTCATCAAACCTACGAAGTTGAGATAGCAGTTCTGGCTGTAGCGGCTATATATATGTCCATGTTATTAGCAACATTTTTTTGGTTTTTTCAATTTCAAAATGCTGATTTGAAGAATATTGCTGCATGTAGAATGTGGGATAGGAAAGTATCTATACAAGCCATTATTTTGTTTTTCATTATGACAGTCATACTTGGTCTTGTGTTTTGCTGTGTACTTTTCTTAATAAAGCAAGGACATATTCAAGGGGATAAAATTTTAGCAGACAGGAAGAAAACGGGGAGCTTCTTCCGGACATATATAAAGGAATTGGCAAATGCATATATGTTAAGTTGTACTCAAACGACACTGTTTTTTCATTTGATGAAATATCAATTTTATAAAGCCGAAATAGAAATCATAGATTTGATTACTTATAAGCAGTTTGTTTTTGATAATCATGTAAAAAGGCTTTGTGTGTGCAATATAGCGTTGCTTATATTAATTTTTCCTAATTTTGCCTATGAGGTCAAAGTTAGAAGAAATGAAAATATAATAAAGATTCTCCTCGAAATGAAAAAATGCAGAGAGAAAACAACAGAACAAAATTAGGAGGTTTTGTCCTGTTTTTCCCTTTAGCGGGAGTGGGTAATAGCGAATCAGGATCTGTATTGACTTTTATGCAAAAAGACAGGCTCCCCTTGCCATGGCCCCTCAGTTTTGGACGCACTGTATAAACGCCTGCGGACAGGCAGGGTATACCCTGGATGAGATACGATGCAGGAATATCCAAAACTTGAGGGAAAACTGCCATGCTGTCGGGATTATGCAAATAAGATTGGCAATAACTGCGTATAAATGGAGGCGAAAAATGTATAGGGCAAGTGAGACAAGATACGAGAACATGATTTACAACCAGTGCGGCAGGAGCGGGCTTAAGCTGCCGGCCCTCTCTCTTGGAATGTGGCATAACTTCGGGTCGGTCAACGATCTGGAAAATATGAAGTCTATTCTTTTTGAGGCATTTGACAGCGGCATCACGCACTTTGACCTGGCCAACAACTATGGGCCAGTATACGGGAGCGCGGAAGAGAATATGGGCCGGATTCTGAAATCTGACCTGATGCCCTACAGGAATGAGATGGTCATATCCACCAAGGCGGGATATGACATGTGGAAGGGCCCCTACGGGGACGGGGGATCACGCAAATATTTGATTGCCAGCCTGGACGAAAGCCTTAAGAGGCTGGGGCTGGACTATGTGGACATCTTTTACCACCACAGGCCGGATCCCCACACGCCCATGGAGGAGACCATGGGGGCTCTGGATCAGATCGTGCGCTCCGGCAAGGCCCTGTATGTAGGAATCTCCAACTATAATCAGGAGCAGACAAAGCAGGCATACCGTATTCTCCGGGAGCAGAAGACGCCTTTTATCATCAACCAGGTCTCTTACTCCATGTTAAACCGATGGATTGAGACGGACGGAGTGAAGGATTATATGTGCGATCAGGGAATTGGCTGCATCGCCTTCAGCCCTCTGGCTCAAGGGATTCTCACAGGCAAATATCTGAAGGGAATCCCGGCGGATTCCAGGGCGGGCAGCGGCAAAAGCCCCTATCTGCACGGAGGGAACATCTCCGGGGAAAAACAGGAAAAAGTCAGGGCATTGCAGGAACTTGCACAGGAGAGGAGGCAGTCTCTGACCCAGATGGCGCTGGCCTGGATACTGCGGGATGGGAAGGTCACATCGGTGCTGATCGGCGCCAGCAGGCCGGAGCAGATCAGGGAAAATATTAAGGCGCTGGACAATATCCGTTTTTCCCGGGAAGAATGTGAACGGATCGATGAGATAGTAAAGTAAGGTTTGCGAAAGGAAAGAGGAACAAGGTGCCTATGTGCCAGAGGCAGACAACAAGCCCCTGCGGAAAATTTCCGCAGGGGCTTTGCCGTCTTTCAATGAGCGTTATCCCTCAATGGGAATATAGTGTTTTTTCTCCTCTATGGACACAGGCTGCTCCTTGGGAATATGGAAACTCAGGATACCGTTCTCGTATTTGGGATGGATATCTGCTTCCGTCACATGGCTTCCCACATAGAAGCTGCGGCTCATGCTTCCGGCATAGCGCTCGCGCCTCACATAATTGCCGTTCTCATTTTTTTCGTCCCTGTCCATGCTCTTGGAGGCGCTGACAGTCAGGTTGCCATTCTCCAACTGCATCCGGATTTCATCCTTCTGGAAGCCCGGCAGATCGATATCCACCACATAGTCGGCATCCGTTTCCTGAACGTCCGTCTTCATCAGGTTCTTGGCATTCTTGCCGTACAGAGCCCTGTCGATATCCGGGAACGCGAAATCCCCCATCAGGCTGTCAAACAAATTTTCTCTGAAAATACTGGGCATCATCATAAGTCATTCTCCTCTCTGCGATTATATTTATTTCAGCACTGTCGGACAATCCGAAGTGTTGCTTGCCGGAACAAGAAGATGTTTTAACTGTTCTCTTGTTCTAGATGTAATATAACACACATATTGGCACTCGTCAAGGGGGAGTGCTAACAATTTTTGTGAACTTTCTGTGAATCTCTTTTAAGAGTATTCCCGATAACGCTGCAAAAATCCCGGACTTAAGCCATTCTTAAGTCCGGGATTTTGAGATGGCTTACGGCCATCTCCTAAAGGGGAGGATTAAGTATTACTTTTATCTTTGGTTTCATCAAAGGAGGGGGTTCCAATGATAGTAGTAGTATGTCCGCCCCTTTGGCGTTTATACATTGATTTGAAAAATTTTTAGAAATATTTAGTCTGTATTCACAGGGGATCCCACTAAAACAATCAATCCCCGGAGGATTGGGAGTCTTTCGGGACATTTCCGCCCAGGTCCAGGTCTGCCATGGTATGTCTGCCCTGCAGCTTGCCGTACATCCAGATGTAGACCCAGATCAGCAGTGGAATTGCAATGGTGCCCACCAGGCAGGCTTGAAATAACCGGCCGGAACTGTCCTGGTCGAAGATCGCCACAACCAGGGTAATCAGGTACATGGCGGCCAGAAGTATCACTCCGGCCATGGCTACCAACTGTTTGGAGGAGGTTCTCTTTTTGGAATTATTCTCGTTTTTATCGCCCATGATGAATTGTCCTTTCTTAAATTGTTAAGTTCTTTGGTAAGTTTTTTGTTAAGTTCCTTGTTAAGCTCCTGCGGAGTTTCTGCTGAGTTCCGCCAAGCCCCTGCAAATGGGCAAGAAACCGGATTTCATAGGAATATCTTGCCATAGTTTGGCGGAGGATGCAAGATATAAAATGCAATTTCACGTTTTTGTTGCGTTTGCATAAATTTTGTTATATACTTATTGCATACGAGAAAAATGCCGGAGCGTACTCCCGGCAGAAAGGTATGGTTAAGTGTTATGGCATTGTTGGAAAAGTGGAGAGAGGTGGCATATAACGAGGAACTGGGCACAGAGAAGCTGAAGCAGCTGTGGAATGCTTATTTCCTGGAGGAGAGAGATATCTATGCGCAGCTGCTGAAGAACCCGGACGAGGAGGTTACAGGCACCATCAAGGAGTTATCCGACAAATACGATGTGTCCCTGATGACGATGACGGGCTTTTTGGATGGGATCAATGACAGCCTGGTGACGCCCAATCCCATTGAGGAGATGGAGGAGGACACCACAGTTAGTCTGAAGTTTGACAAGGAACTGCTGTACAAGAACATGGTGGCGGCGGATGCGGACTGGCTGTACAACCTGGAGGAGTGGAAGGAGATCTTTGACGAGGACAAGCGCAAAGCGCTGTACAAGGAGCAGAAGTCTTCCACCACTATTGTCAAGGACGCCAAGGTATATCCCAACGATCCCTGCCCCTGCGGAAGCGGCAAGAAGTATAAAAAATGCTGCGGCAGATAGTTTATAGTGATTAAATCCTGTGCACAAACCAGATAAACGGCATGACTGACTGTGCAATTTGACAGGTAGGAATTAAATGCTGTTTATATATTTAGCAATAAATGAGGACAAGACAGCAAGAGCGCGGCTTGCGCAGTCGGTCTGCGGGATGATATAATTAAAAAGGTGTATCTGATTAGCAGTAAGTCATAAGAATAGGAGACTATTCTTAAATAAATAAAGAAGAGAGGAAGAGACTATGCGTTTTTTCATTGATACCGCAAAGGTAGAAGACATTAAAAAGGCCAATGACATGGGGGTAATCTGTGGCGTTACCACCAATCCTTCCCTGATTGCCAAGGAAGGCAGAGTATTCGAGGAGGTTATCGCAGAGATCGCCTCCATCGTTGACGGTCCCATCAGCGGTGAAGTAAAGGCAACCACTGTAGATGCGGAGGGAATGATTGAGGAAGGCAGAGCCATCGCCAAGATCCATCCCAACATGGTGGTAAAGATCCCCATGACCGCAGAGGGACTGAAGGCTTGTAAGGCACTGACCGCAGAGGGCATCAAAACCAATGTGACCCTGATCTTCTCCGCCAATCAGGCGCTGCTGGCTGCAAGGGCCGGCGCTACATATGTGTCTCCCTTCCTGGGCCGTTTGGACGACATCAGCCAGAGAGGTGTTGATCTGATCAGAGAGATCGCCGATATCTTTGCCGTGTGTGATGTGGACACCCAGATCATTGCTGCAAGTGTGCGCAATCCCGTTCATGTTACCGACTGTGCGTTGGCTGGCGCTGACATTGCCACAGTTCCTTACGGCGTCATCGAGCAGATGACCAAGCATCCCCTGACCGACGCAGGCATCGCAAAGTTCCAGGCGGACTATAAGGCAGTGTTTGGGGAATAAGCAAATGATTTTTACAGGCCGGAAGCTATTGCTTCCGGTCTTTTTTTATGAAAAAACTTCCATTATATTTTCAGAGAAGCAGCTAATACTAAAACCAAGATAAGCGATGACAAATCACTTACACGGCAAGGTCAGAAAGCGCCAGCGGAAAAGCCAAGATAAGTGAATGTCTCACTTATCTTGGATATAGATTGCAGACAAAAAAGAAAACCGTATGGAGGTGAAAAAGAATGACAAGCAGAACTAATAGAGTAGAAGTTCCCGAGGCTAAGGCAGCTATGGATCGTTTCAAGACCGAGGTTGCTTCCGAACTGGGCGTAAACCTGAAAGAGGGTTACAACGGAGACCTGACCTCTAAGGAGGCTGGTTCCATCGGCGGCGAGATGGTTCGTCGTATGATCAAGCAGCAGGAAGAGCAGATGAAGTAAAACGCTCTGACGTGCAAAAAGGGGCTGTTGCGTTATGCAGCAGCTCTTTTTTTGCCTATTAGGAACTGCATCCACTACAAAGTCAGAGAAGATGGGCGGATCCTGAGTCGGGCGACCTATGTGTGACGCATTGTTCTTCTGCGTGGATGGCCTGTCCGGGTTCAAATAGGATATTGGTGCAGTGTTCCCCAGGCCCAGATACAGCGCTGCGTCATCCACATGCTGTGCAATTCGTTCAAATACGTGAATTACAGCGACTTAAAGAAATTCTCATCTGACTTCAAGACGGTGTACAATGCCCCAAACGAGAAGGCGGGCCTGGATGCAAAGGCCGGGTGTGGGCAGAGCCCACAGAAAAGTTCTCTTGAGTAGACATATCAGTATTGCAAAAAAAAGCAGAAATTTGGTGTGAGCGTCTTAGCAGAATAATGAGAGAAAGTGGTTATACACAGAAGAAATCTTTATATGAGTATAAAGAATGATATGGAGGAGGAACGCAAGCTAATATAAGCAGATGGCATAGAGTAGGAAGTAAAATAGAAGGTGAAAAGATAATTGGGTTTTTAAGTTTTTCCAGCCACATCATTGATTTACGGGGCTGTTGGCGGTATAATAAAACTGTCAGCAGTTCCGTTTCTTTTTTAGAAAAGGAGCGACGAATAAATAATCGAATAGACGCAATCTATGCAATACAATCGTACACAAAAAGGACAGCATTTCCATTGAAAGCCAGAGTGAGTTTTGCAAATACGAATTGAAAGGCGGTAGTTGCAGGGAATACACAGACAAAGGATACAGCGGCAAGAACACAGATAGTCCGAAGCTTCAAGAGTTGGTGCAGGATATTAAAAAGGGTCTGATTGCGAAAGTCATTGTCTGCAAACTTGACCGTATCAGAAAAATTAGCAATTATTGAGGCGGAGACCGACTTAAGAAAGAAAGTGGCGAGTATGTGCAACCTGAGTCAGGGAATAAGAGAAGATGCAGGGGCAGAAACACAGGCAGAAATCATTATGAATATGCTCAAGAACGGGGAGACCTATTACTATGAGTGTTTAATTAGTAAAACCGATTGAAAATTTAAGAGCTTTATGGTAGTATGAAAAAGATGTTTGGTATCCTTTCCTAATATACTGTATGCAGGAAGGAGAACAAACGGGTAAATCTCTTAATAGGAAAGAATTAGGTAAAGGTATTACGCAAAGGAAGGACTGGATTTAGCAGGGAAGGTTTGTCAACCGGTTTGGTAAAAAGCGGTCAAAGCTTTAGAGACTTTGAGAAGGCTAAAAGTTCAAAGACAAAAGATTTTACTAAAAAATGCAGTAAATACACATGATGAGTATAAGGATTTGGTTTTTGTCACCAAGAACAATCGACCCACGCAGCAATTCATTGTACATGAATGTATAGATGTGGTGACAAGACATATTCAGGAGAATAAGCCGGACTTTGAGCGGTTTTCTCCGCATTGTTTTCACCATACTTTTGCGACATGGGCTATTGAAAACAGGATGCGGCCAAAGAGTCTGCAAAAGATACTCGGCCATGGTTCGCTGCATATGACAATGGATCTCTACTGTCATGTGACAGAAGATACTCTGCATGATACAATGAGCCTGAGGGAAAAGTGTGTATAGGCTGGAACTTGGCACAAAAGTGTGTAGTGGAGTGCTTTGAGAGAAAGATACAGGCGGAAAGCCTTGAAAACAGGAGGTTATAAGATAGAATGGAACAGTATAAACAGGAATTTATCGAGTTCATGGTGGACAGCAAGGTGCTGAAGTTTGGTGAGTTCATCTTAAAGAGCGGCAGGAAATCCCCCTTTTTCATGAATGCAGGGGCTTATGTGACCGGGGCGCAGCTGAAGAAGCTGGGGGAGTATTATGCCAGAGCCATCCATGACAACTACGGGGATGATTTTGACGTGCTGTTCGGGCCGGCCTACAAGGGGATTCCCTTGAGCGTGGCCACCACTATCGCCTACAGCGAACTGTATGGGAAGGAGATCCGTTATTGCTCCAACCGCAAGGAAGTCAAAGACCATGGAGATGTGGGTATCCTGCTGGGCAGCAAGCTGAAGGACGGGGACAGGGTGGTGATCATCGAGGATGTGACCACCTCCGGCAAATCCATCGAGGAGACCTTCCCGATCTTAAAGGGACAGGCGGACGTGGAGATCAAGGGGCTGATGGTATCTCTGAACCGTATGGAGAAGGGGCTGGGCGGCAAGGTGAGCGCCCTGCAGGAGATCCGGGAAAAGTACGGCTTTGAGGCCAGGGCTATTGTCTCCATGGGAGAGGTCATCGAACATCTGCACAACAAACCCTACAGAGGAGAGATACTGATTGATGATACGCTGAAGAAGGCGATTGACGCTTACTATGCGGAATATGGCGCGTAGCGGGAAAGGACAAACTTTACGCCAGGGGCCGTGTATATGTAAGGGCGCTGGCTAAGGAAAAGGGGTAACGCGATATTGCAGGCGAACCATCTATCTGCAGGAAAGGGGTAAATATGGAAGAAAGAGTGTATAAGGTTATGAGAGGGGCAGGCGCCCTCAATATCACATTGGGCGTGGTGACATTGGTGTTGGGGCTGGTCAGTGGAATTTTGCTGATTATAGGCGGAGCTAAACTGCTTGCAGGGAAGTCAAAGATCCTGTTTTAAACGGATCGGGGGATCGTTATGTCACAGAAAAAGAATTATATGTTTACAAACCGCAGGCATTCGGAAAAAGCGATTATGTCTACGGTTTTTGGTGTTTTATGCACAGTGTCGCTGGTGATAGTTGTTGTTCTATCTTACAGCCGCGGCGGAGATGTCCCCGCCGGATATGGTTTCACAGGACTGTTTGCCGCTATATTATCCCTGGTGGGGATGCTGCTGGGAGTGCTGGCCCTGCGGGAGGCGGACAGATTTAAGTTGTTTGGGTGGCTGGGAATACTGCTCAATGGCGTAAGTCTGGGCGCAGTCAGCGGGATTCTGTATGCAGCCTCTTATCTATAGGGCTAAAGAGGGAAATTCAGTATGAAGAAATTATTCTAAAGCAGGAAACAAGTGAAAGACTTATACAGGAAGGTGACAAAAATGGAACAGAAACAGGGTGAAAACGCAGAAGTGTTACAGGAAAGATATGAGTTGGTTCTGGAACGGATCAAAGAGATAGGGGCAGAGGGCATGGGCCATCCGGCGCTGGATGCGTATTTCAGAAAGACGGCGGCCTTTTTACAGAAACTGAGTGATTATTATGCCTTCGTGGATCAGGGGCATATGCGGGATGCGCAGCTGGAGCAGCTGCAGACGTGGAATCATGATCTGTATGAGGATATTCTGCCGGAGCATTACGGTGAGAGTTGGGGCAACCCGGCCTATGGAACGGCACAGATGGACGAGAAGTGGGGACAGCTTCTGGCTTACGTCTATAAGACACTGCGGGACGGCATTGTTCCGGCGGCCCAGGGGGATCTGGAGGATGTGCTGGTCCGCATGGAACTGCTGGTGGAGATCTACAGCACCTGTGTCGGGACATGGCAGGAGGAGCAGCAACTGCCGCCCTATGAGACTATCCAGCAGATAGTTTATTGGCACAACAGCGATTATTCCGACATAAGAGCGGAGAAATCCATCAGAGAGATGGCTTGTCCCGAAGGAAATCCGGCTGTGGAAATCATCATGGAGGCGGATCTGGAGGATGTGCGCTATCTGTACCGCTATGGCCTGTATGTGACAGAGAACGAACTGGAGATTGCCAGATTTCTGTGCAGCCTTCCTCAGGAAACTATTGACATCATGGCGGATACCTATACGGAGGGCTACCGAATCGGTTTTGAGGTGACAGGAAAAGACCTGTCCATAAAAAAGACGGTGGATCTGTATTACCATATCGGTTTTGAGAGGATGCTGCGCAAGGCAGTGGGGAATTTTGCTCTGCTGGGGCTCAAACCGGTGGTCAGGGATGTGAATCTGGAGGGCGCCAAGCCCAATAGACAGTATAGCTATGACCACAAGAACGACCATGGGCTGTTCTGGGATAAAGCTCTGATGCAGCGTAAGCTGGAGGTGATGAAGACAGCATACGAGCGTTATAAGCAGGAACTCAGGGGGTATGCGGGGCCTGCGGTCGTGGAGATTTTCGGAGAGGAGCCCTTTACGCCGGAGAGTAAGCCCCAGGCGGTAAAACTGTCCCCGGAACAGCAGAAGCTGTGGGTGGAGTACAACGCCAAGGTCATGGAACTCTATACACAGTACATTCCCATGCCGGAGCGCAGCTTTACCATCATCGCTTTTCCCGTGCCGGAGATCGGTGAGGATTTCCGAAAGATTTTTGAGGATACCATCAAGGTCAACACCCTGGACTACATGAAATACCGACAGATCCAACAGTGCCTCATAGATGCCTTGGATCAGGCGGATCATGTGGAAATCAAAGGCATGAACGGGAATGTCACGGATCTGTCCGTGAATTTATGGAAGCTGCAAAATCCGGAGAAGGAGACCATTTTTGAAAATTGCGTGGCAGACGTGAATATTCCGGTGGGAGAGGTATTCACTTCTCCGGTGCTTGAAGGAACAAGCGGCGTACTGCATGTATCAAAAGTATTTTTAAACGGTCTGGAATATAAAAATTTGTCTATAACATTCCGGGACGGCATGATCACGGACTACGGCTGCGGTAATTTCCCGGATGCGGAAGAGGGACGGCGCTATATCAAGGAAAATGTGCTGTTCCACCGGGATACCCTGCCTATAGGCGAGTTCGCCATCGGTACCAATACCACCGCCTATGTGATGGCCCGGAAGTGGGGGATTGAGAATAAGATGCCCATTCTGATCGCGGAAAAGACAGGCCCTCATTTTGCCGTGGGAGACACCTGTTATACCCATGCGGAGGACGTGATAGTATATAATCCCGACGGCAAGGAAATTGTGGCCAGGGAAAATGAGAAATCCCGGCTGCGGGATACAGCTCCTGCGGAGGCATATTTCAACTGCCACACGGATATTACGCTCCCCTTCGACGAATTGGGGGAACTGACGGCGGTGAAGAAGGACGGCACCCGGATTCCCATTATTGCAAAGGGACGCTTTGTGCTGCCGGGCAGCGAGGCGCTGAACGAGCCGCTGGAGCAGGCATGAACAGAGCAGGAAAAGCCCGGCCTGGGATATGCGGTAACTAGGAAAATATGAATGAAAGTTAAGAAAGGGCCCACCGCAAAATAAGTAAAAAACCCTTGCATACCTGCACTAAATCTAGTACACTGTAATATATAATTGATCTTAAAATGTTGATAGATAAGGTAAGTTTGGATGTTTCGCATCCAAATACTGATTGATGCAGTATCGCAGGCACGGCCAGCGGTATGCGGGAAAGAGGTAAGCCGGAGCACCAGGGACTACTCCCGGGGCATAGCTGCGGCGGGCCGTAAATAGATGGAGGAATCGAATATGGCAAAAGTCGGTATTGTTATGGGCAGTGACTCGGATATGCCCATTATGGCAAAGGCCGCCGATGTATTGGAGGAACTGGGAATCTCCTATGAGATGACCATTATCTCCGCACACCGGGAGCCGGACGTGTTTTTTGAATATGCAGGAAGCGCCGAGGAGAGGGGCTTTAAGGTTATTATAGCAGGGGCGGGCATGGCGGCCCATCTGCCGGGCATGTGTGCGGCGATCTTTCCCATGCCGGTGATCGGTATTCCCATGCACACTACATCTCTGGGGGGCAGGGACTCTCTGTATTCCATAGTGCAGATGCCATCCGGCATTCCGGTGGCTACTGTGGCCATAAATGGCGGCGCTAATGCGGCTCTGCTGGCGGCCAAGATCCTGGCCACCTCTGATGAGGCGCTGCTGCAGAAGCTGAAGGAGTACAGCGAAAATCTGAAAAACCAGGTTCAGGCCAAGGATGCAAAGCTGAAAGAGCAGGGCTACAAGGCTTATCTGGAAGGGATGAAAAAATAGCTATCGAAAATATACGGCATTTAAAATAAGAAAGGCGGATCATACATATGGATTACAAGAAGGCTGGTGTGGATATCGAGGCGGGCTATAAATCCGTGGAACTGATGAAGAAGCATGTAAAAGAGACCATGCGTCCCGAGGTGATGGGAGGGCTGGGCGGTTTTTCCGGTGCTTTTTCCCTGGATGCCATCAAGAATATGGAACATCCGGTGCTGTTGTCCGGTACGGACGGTGTGGGCACTAAGCTGAAACTGGCAATGGTGCTGGACCGGCATGATACTATCGGCATTGACTGTGTGGCCATGTGTGTGAATGATGTGGCCTGCGCGGGGGGAGAGCCGCTGTTTTTCCTGGACTATATCGCCTGCGGAAAGAATTACCCGGAGAAGATTGCCACTATTGTGAGGGGTGTGGCCGAGGGATGCAAGATGGCCGGCGCCGCTCTGGTGGGCGGGGAGACCGCGGAACATCCGGGTATGATGCCGGAGGACGACTATGACATTGCGGGATTTGCCGTGGGTGTGGTGGAACAGAAGGATCTGATTACCGGAGAGAACCTAAAGCCCGGTGATGTCCTGGTAGCCATAGCCTCCTCCGGTGTACACAGCAATGGCTTTTCTTTGGTGCGCAAGGTCTTTGACATGACAAAGGAGAGTCTGGATACCTATTATGACGAACTGGGGCAGACTCTGGGAGAGGCGCTGCTGACGCCTACCCGGATCTATGTGAAGGCCATGAAGTCCGTGAAAGACGCGGGGGTGACTGTCAAGGGCTGCAGCCATATTACCGGCGGCGGTTTCTATGAGAATATTCCCCGGATGCTGCCGGAGGGGGTCAATGCACATGTGCGCACCGACAGTTATCAGGTTCCGGCCATTTTCAAACTATTGCAGGAAAAAGGCGGTATTGCGGACCAGATGATGTACAACACCTATAACATGGGTATCGGTATGCTGCTGGCGGTGGAACCGGCGGATGCGGAGAAAACCGTGGCCGCCATAGAGGCATCCGGTGAGAAGGCCTGGATCGCGGGAACCTGCCAGGCAGGGGAAAAGGGAGTGACCTTATGCTGAAGATTGTAGTGTGCGTGTCAGGCGGCGGCACCAATTTGCAGGCCATCATGGACGCCATAGATGCCGGGAGGATCACCAACACGGAGATTCTGGCAGTGATCAGTAACAATGCAGGGGCCAAAGCACTGGAGCGTGCCAGGGATCACGGGATTCACAGCCTTTGTATATCTCCCAAATCCTACCCCGACAGAGAGACTTTCAACCAGGCTTTTACGGAACAGATGGTAGAGCTTGCTCCGGATATTGTAGTGCTGGCGGGCTTTTTAGTGAGGATTCCGCCACAGATGGTACATACGTTCAGCAATCGGATTGTTAATATCCATCCGTCTCTGATTCCTTCCTTCTGCGGCGTGGGATATTATGGGCTGAAGGTGCATGAGAAGGTGCTGGAGCGGGGCGTCAAAGTCACCGGCGCCACCGTGCATTTTGTCAATGAGGGTATGGACGAGGGACCCATCATTGCTCAGAAGCCGGTGATGATAGAGCAGGGGGATACTCCGGAGATTCTGCAGAGACGAGTCATGGAGCAGGCGGAGTGGATACTGCTGCCCCAGGCCATCGACGATATTGCCAATGGCAGGCTGGAGATCCGGGAGGGTTATGTATATAAGCGTTAGCGCATGGACAAGTGCATATACTGCGGATGTCAGACGGATATGCCCCTGAGACACCACAGCCAAAAAGGATATAGATGCCTGCGGAAGCGGGCAGATGGGAGCGGTGAGAGATGAAGGTATTGATTGTAGGCGGCGGCGGCAGAGAACATGCCATTGCGGTCAGTATGAAAAAGAGCAGGAGAGTGGAGCAGATTTACTGTGTGCCCGGCAACGCGGGCATTGCCGGGATTGCAGAGTGTAACCCCTCCATTGGTGTGATGGAATTTGAGAAGATTATATCCTATGCAAAAGAGAAGGCTGTGGATCTGGTTTTTGTGGCGCCGGATGACCCTCTGGTGGGAGGCTTGGTAGACGCGTTGCAGGCGGCAGGCTTTAGGACCTTTGGTCCGGATCAAAAGGCGGCGGTTCTGGAGGGCAGCAAGGTTTTTTCCAAGGATCTGATGAAAAAATACAAAATCCCCACGGCGGCTTACGAGACCTTTGACGATCCCGGCGAGGCGCTCCGCTATCTGGAGACGGCCAGGATGCCTATCGTGCTGAAGGCAGACGGACTGGCGCTGGGTAAGGGTGTGCTGATCTGCAACACCCTGGAAGAGGCCCGGGCAGGCGTGAAGGAGATTATGGAGGATAAACATTTCGGCAGTGCGGGCAACCACATGGTGGTGGAAGAGTTTATGACGGGCCGGGAGGTGTCGGTGCTGTCCTTTGTGGATGGCAGAACTATCAAGCCCATGACCTCTGCCCAGGATCACAAGAGGGCCAAGGACGGGGATCAGGGATTGAACACCGGCGGCATGGGCAATTTCTCTCCAAGCCCCTTTTATACGGAAGAGGTGGATGCATTTTGCAAAAAGTATATCTATCAGCCCACAGTGGATGCCATGGCGGCGGAGGGCCGTCCCTTTAAAGGCGTGATCTTTTTCGGACTGATGTTGACGCCGGAAGGTCCCAGGGTGCTGGAGTACAATGCCCGCTTCGGGGACCCGGAGGCTCAAGTGGTGTTGTGCAGGATGAAAAATGATATCATGGATGTAGTGGATGCATGCATTGACGGTACCCTGGATCAGGTGGAACTGGAGTTCGAGGACAATGCGGCGGTCTGCGTGGTGTTGGCGTCGGACGGGTATCCCATATCTTATCAGAAGGGATTTGAGATACAGGGACTGGAGAATTTTGAGGGAAAAGAGGATTATTACTGTTTCCATGCCGGCAGCAAGTTTGACGAGCAGGGTCGGGTGGTGACAAACGGCGGTCGGGTGCTGGGCGTGACAGCAAAGGGAGCAACCCTGAAGGAAGCAAGGACAAAAGCCTATGAGGCCACAGAGTGGGTCAACTTTGACAATAAATATATGCGGCATGATATAGGTAAAGCGATAGATGAAATATAAGTATCTTATGCATGGCCTGCAATAGGCAAGGGGATTAATGCAATATCACAGATGCAGGTCTGCGGTATGCAGGAAAGAGGTATAGACATGGATTTCTTTGAAAACGACAAATACCATGTGCCGAATATCTGCGCAGAATGCGGTGGCGAGATGATCTATAAGGGCGTCGGCGAATACCAATGTGAGCAGTGTAAAGCCGTGGTTTATGACGATTACGGAAAGGTGAGACTCTATGTGGAGCAGCATCCGGGCGCCACGATTTCAGATACAGAGGCCGCCACAGGTGTGCCTCACAAAGTGATACGGCAGTTGTTGAGGGAGGAGAGGCTGGAGGTTGCTCCAAATTCCCGAAGCTTCTTGAGGTGCCGGGCATGCGGCATACAGATACGCAGTGGTGACTTCTGTCCCCAATGTGCGGCGAAACAGCCGAAGACAGAGGATCCCAGACTTAACAATTTGAAGAAAGATATGATGGGTGTAGGGCTGAACGATGCCTCCACACAGGAGGGAGCCAAGAGATTTACGCGAAAACAATAAAGAACAGTATATTTCCATAAGGAACACTGAACGATATAGGGATGCCTGAGCGGCCCTATATGGTTTACCGGATTGTGAGCCTCATGGGAATAGACGGAACTTCAATAGAGAACAGTATATTTTCATAAGGAACACTGGACGATATAGGGATGCCTGAGTTGTCCTATATCGTTCACCGGATTGTGAGCCTTATGGATATATACGGAACTTCAATAAGGAAGGGTTGCATATGAGAGAGACAGTAAAAACACGTATTTGGCTAAAGGCTATGGTGCTGACCATGGCAACGATGATGATGGTCATGCTGGTATTTGGTCTGACGACGATCATCAGTCATGCGGAGGATGCAAGGGTGACTGCCAGTTCCGTGAAGATTCGGGCGGGTGCAGATACTGGCACAGAGATGATTGGAGGCGCCCAGCAGGGGCAGCTGCTGCCCATCACCGGGGAGACCGTTGGGACGGACGGCTACACTTGGTACCAGGTCACTTTTGCCATTGATGGTACTACCAAAACGGGATATGTTCGTTCTGACCTGGTGGAAAAAGTCAGTGGCGGCACTTCGACTACCCTCACTTCAACTACCACCACTCCAACTACCACCACTCCGACTACCACCACTCCGGTCACCACTCCCTCCACCGATGTGGTGGCCGTTGTGCCGATAAACGCCAAGGTGACGGGAGCGGAGGTGAATGTGCGCTCTAATGCTTCCACTTCCGGCTCGATTGTGGATACTGTACGGAAGGATGCGGTTCTGACAGTGGTAGGAACGGCGCAGGACAGCGCGGGCAAGACTTGGTATCAGGTAAACTTCACCAATGCCAGCGGACAGGCCGCAGGTTTTGTCAGGGAGGATTTTGTCACATTGGAGGGCGAGATTGTACCGGCAGACCAGGTTCCTGTAGAACCGGATCCCCCTGTAGTCACAGATCCCGTGGAACCCGTGGCCACGCCGGAACCCGAGAGAAAGGATTATGAGACTCAGCTGTATGAAGATGAATGGAATCTGTTGGATTATACAGTGGAAGGGGGAAGAAGATATGTGATTTCGGAACTGTTCGGCTCCATTGACAAGTATAAAAAGGAGGCTGAAGACAGCGAAGCTAAGCTGAAATCCACTAAGCTCATCATGATTATTCTGGTGGTTGCCGTGATTCTGCTGGCTCTGACGGCCACACTGTTGTTCTTTAAGATCAGGGATATGATGGATGCCGCTTACTTTGAGGAAGTGGAGAAAGAGACGGTCCGCAAGAGACAGGGGCAGAGAAGCACAGGGAAGACCGGTATGCCCACGGTGGGAGATGGCACAAAGCAAGCGGGCAGAGGTCAGACCAGAGCTTCTGCCAATGGACAGGCCAGACCAGCAGGCAGTGGTCAAAGAGCCGCCGGAAACGGTCAGACAAGACCTGCGGGCGGCAGCCAACAGGGCAGGACGGCGGGAAATGGACAGGCAAGGCCAGCGGGCAGTGGTCAGACAAGGCCTGTTGGCAACAGCCAGAGGAGACCTGCAGGCAGTGGTCAGCAGGCTAAACCGGCGGGAGGCCAGGGACGACCTGTCCAACAAGCCGCCAGACCCGCAGCACGTCAGCAGGAAAGGCCGACTTCCCGGGAAAGCCAGAATACATCCGGACAGCCCAAGAACTTCCTGGCTGATGACGATGAATTTGACTTTGAGTACCTGAACTGGGACGGCGATGAAGAGAATTAACCGGGCTGCTAAAGAGAAGCGGGAGGAACCCATGAAAGCGGGTTCCTCCTACGTTTTATTAAATCCTTATTAAATTTATTCCTCCAACTTTGCAAAATGCGGCGGGTGTGGTACAATGAGCAAAATGCTCCGCATTTAACTCTTCTGAACAGAAAGTGCGCCGGAGCGCACGAGACCGAGGGAAAATGAGCAAAATGCTCCGCATTTAACTCTTCTGAACAGAAAGTGCGCCAGAGCGCACGAGGCCGAGGGAAAATGAGCAAAATGTGTACTATGTGAAACTTAGATAAAAAGGTGTGTGGCATATGGTGATAGAAGTTGACTTTAACAGTGATGAAGCGCTGTATCTACAGCTGCGCAATCAGATCATCATGGGAATCGCTACCGCCCAGTTCAGGGAGGGGGATTCTCTGCCCAGTGTTCGTCAGCTGGCAGAACTGGTGGGAATCAATATGCACACCGTCAACAAGGCTTATACCGTGCTGAAGCAGGAGGGCTTTGTGAAGGTGGACAGACGCAGGGGGGCCGTTATTGCCATAGATGTGGATAAACTGCGTACCGTTGCGGAATTGAAAAAAGAACTCCGGGTAATATTGGCCAAGGGAAGCTGTAAAAATATTACCAGGGAGGAAATGCATGCGTTAATTGACGAAATATATGAGGATTATGGAGGACTGGTGTGATGCAGTCACGTTATACGGAAAAGGCGGAAGCCGCGCTAAAACATGCAGAGAGATGTGCCCGTTCCCTGAAGCAGGGTTATGTGGGCACAGAGCATATCCTGGTGGGATTGATGAAGGAAGGCACGGGTGTCGCCGCCAGAGTATTGGCAGACAACGATGTGTCTCTGGAACAGGTGCTGGAGATGATCAGGGAGTTGATCGCCTTTGAGGGCGGCACTGCCATCAAGGAGAGGGAGGGCTATTCTCCCCGGGCGGAAAAAATTCTGGAGGAGGCTCACAGGCAGGCAGAGCGTTTCGGTCAGCCCCGCACCGGTACGGAGCATATCCTGATGGCCCTGATCAAGGAGGGGGAGAATGTGGCTGTACGCCTGCTGAACACCATGAATGTCTCTACCCAGAAGATCTATGTGGATGTGCTTTCTGCCATCGGGGCAGACCCAAACCTGTATAAGGAGGATCTGAGCAGGCGACAGGGAAAGAACGGTAAGACAGGCACACTGGATCAGTACAGTCGTGATCTGACAGCCCTGGCCAGGGAGGGCAAGCTGGACTCGGTGATCGGCCGGGAGGAGGAGATTCGCAGGGTGATCCAGATACTGAGCCGCAGGACCAAGAACAATCCCTGCCTGATCGGTGAGCCCGGCGTGGGCAAGACCGCTGTGGTTGAGGGATTGGCCCTGCGCATTGTGGAGGGACAGGTGCCCTTTACCGTGCGGGATAAGCGGGTGCTGACGCTGGATCTGTCCGGCATGGTGGCGGGCAGCAAATACAGGGGAGAATTTGAGGAGCGGATCAAGAAGGTTATCCGTGAAGTAATTGCGGCGGGCAATGTGATCCTGTTTCTGGACGAAATGCACACCATCATTGGCGCAGGAGGCGCGGAGGGCGCCATCGACGCCTCCAATATTCTAAAACCCTCTCTGGCCAGAGGGGAGCTTCAGCTAATCGGCGCTACCACCATCTCCGAGTACCGGAAGTATGTGGAGAAGGATGCCGCTCTGGAGCGCAGGTTCCAGCCGGTGAACGTGGAGGAGCCCACAGAGGAAGAGGCTATCCATATCCTGGAGGGCATCAAGGAAAAATACGAGACGCACCATCAGGTAGATATCAGTCAGGAGGCTGTGGAGGCGGCTGTACGTTTGGCAAACCGCTATATCAACGACCGCAACCTGCCGGATAAGGCCATTGATCTGATTGACGAGGCGGCGGCTGCCGCCCGGCTGCAGACGACAAATGTGCCCTATAAACAGCAGGAACTGCAAAGGCAGCTGAGAGAACTGGATCGGGATCTGGAGGCGGCCATTCGCCGGGAAGATTTCGGGGAGGCCGGAGAGGTGAAGCGCCAGCAGGATCAGTTGCTGCAGAAGCTGGAGCGCATGAGGAAAAGGGCGGTCAAATCCGGGGAGGAGCCCCGGCTGGTAATCGGAGAGGACGAGATTGCCGCCGTGGTCTCCATGTGGACCAAGATTCCCCTGCAGAAGTTGGCGGAGAAGGAGAGCGAGCGGCTGTTGAAGCTGGAACAGCTTCTGCACAAGAGGGTCATCGGCCAGGAGGAGGCAGTCAAGGCTGTATCCAGGGCCATGCGCAGGGGCCGGGTGGGGTTGAAAGATCCAAACAGGCCAATCGGCTCCTTCCTGTTCTTGGGTCCCACCGGTGTGGGCAAGACAGAACTGAGCAAAGCGTTGGCAGAAGCCATGTTCGGATCGGAGAATGCCATGATCCGAGTGGATATGTCCGAATATATGGAGGGCCACTCGGTGTCCAAGATGATCGGCTCCCCGCCCGGTTATGTAGGCTTTGACGAGGGAGGCCAACTCAGCGAGAAGGTGCGGCGCAATCCCTATAGTGTGGTGTTGTTTGACGAGATTGAGAAGGCGCATCCGGACGTGTTCAATATCCTGCTCCAGGTACTGGACGATGGTCATATCACTGACTCCAAGGGCAGGAAGGTCAGCTTCAAGAATACGATACTGATCATGACCTCCAATGCGGGCGCTCAGCGGATCGTGGACCCCAAGAATCTGGGTTTTGCCTCCGACAACAGCGTAGCCCGCAACTATGAGAAGATGAAGGCCAGTGTGATGGAGGAGGTAAAGCGCAGTTTTAAGCCGGAGTTTATTAACCGTATTGACGATATTATCGTGTTCCATCAGCTGGATCATGACAATATGAAGGAGATCATTCAGTTGCTGGCCGGCAGTCTGTGCAAGCGGTGCCAGAACCAGATGGAGATTCAACTGTCGCTGACCGGCGCCTTGAAAGAGCATCTGGTTGAGAAATATGCGGATCAGAAGATGGGGGCAAGGCCCTTGAAGCGAGCCATACAATCCGTGGTGGAGGACGCGCTGGCCGAGGAGATCCTTAAAGGCAATGTGCAGCCGGGAGATACGGTTTCCGCAGGCTATAAGCTGGAGAAGGTTACTTTCACGGTTAAAAACCGTCAGTGAGAAAAAATGGAAGGCATGTCCTTAGATACGCATTGGGTACGTGGGAGTATGCAGGGATATTCGAATAGAGGAAAAAATGGCACAGGCAAAGAACAAATCTGTATTTTATTGTCAAAACTGCGGCTTTGAGTCCACGAAGTGGATGGGGCAGTGTCCCGGCTGTAAGGAATGGAATACCTTTGTTGAGGAAGTTGTCAAGGCGGCTTCCTTAAAAAATGTGGGCAAGGGGGCAGCGGTAAGAAGCGGCAGCGCTCCCGCCGTGCTGGCAGATATCACCATTCAGGAGGAGGCGCGCATACAGACCCGCATTGTTGAACTGGATCGGGTGTTGGGCGGCGGCATCGTGCAGGGCTCGTTGACCTTGGTGGGCGGCGATCCCGGCATCGGTAAATCCACCCTGCTGCTGCAGACCTGCAGAAAGCTGGCGGCGGACGGCCACAAGGTTCTCTATATTTCCGGGGAGGAATCTCAGGTACAGATCAAGATGCGCGCGGACCGGATCGGCAGCTTTGCGGATAATATGCTGCTGCTATGCGAGACCAATCTGGGCAGCATTGCGGAGGTGATCCGCCGGGAAATGCCCAAGGTGGTGATCATAGATTCCATCCAGACTATGTACAATGAGGAAGTGTCCGCGGCTCCGGGCAGCGTCTCTCAGGTCAGGGAGTCCACGGGAGTTCTGTTACAGCTGGCCAAGGGCATGAATATTTCCGTTTTTATCGTGGGCCATGTGACCAAGGAGGGAACGGTGGCAGGTCCCAGGGTGTTGGAGCATATGGTGGACACTGTGCTGTATTTTGAAGGGGACAGACATGCCTCCTACCGGATTCTCAGGGGAGTCAAGAACCGTTTCGGCTCTACCAATGAGATAGGAGTGTTTGAGATGCGTCAGGAGGGTTTGGTGGAAGTCCACAATCCCTCCGAATATATGTTGGAGGGCAGGCCGGAGGGAGCCAGCGGCTCGGTGGTTGCCTGCGCCATGGAGGGTACCAGGCCGTTGCTGCTGGAGATACAGTCATTGGTCTGCCACAGCAATTTCGGTATTCCCAGGCGACAGACCACCGGCACGGATTTTAACCGGGTGAATCTGCTGATGGCAGTGCTGGAGAAACGCTGCGGAGTGCAGCTGTCGGGCTGTGATGCCTATGTGAATATCGCAGGCGGCATGAAGGTCCAGGAGCCCGCCATAGACCTGGCCATTGTGCTGGCGGCTCTGTCCAGCTTTAAGAACCGGGAGATCAGTCCCCGGCTGGTGGCGTTTGGGGAGGTGGGGCTGTCCGGCGAGGTGCGCTCTGTCAGTATGGCGAACCAGCGGGTGGCGGAGGCCCGCAAGCTGGGCTTTGACACATGCATCCTTCCGGCTGTGTGCATGAAGGGACTGAAGAGTGACGAGCGGATGAGACTTATCGGGGTTCGGACTATTCAGGACGCGGTGAATGCGGTGCTGTAGAGAAGTTTCCCGGAAAAAGAAAGACTTGAAAATATTGACGATTCAATACCTTCAAGTCTTTATCAGCAGGGGAAGAGGGAATCGAACCCCCGTTAACGGTTTTGGAGACCGCCGCACTACCGCTGTACTATTCCCCTATGAGAGCAGTTTTTCACTGACAAAAGCTATTATAACACATCTGTTAGGACTTACGCAAGTATATTTTGCGAATTTTTTATTTATTTCATCAAATTTACCCTTTCGTAGATATTGCTGGCTGCGCCTGCAATATCCCTTAATATGTATTTGGATGTGAAACATCCAAACTTATTACTTCTTAGGGGGAGCCAGTATGGGACGCTCCGGACGGTCCTGTTAGGAGCAGCTATCTGGTAGGAACGGGACAACAGCGCGTTTTTAATTTAAAGAAATATACAGAACATAAAACAGGAGGTATGATATGACACAGGAGATTAGGGAGTGGGCTATGAAATTGGCAGAGTGCGCGGGACAAGACCAGCAGCGGGCTGAAGAATTTGTGGCTGGGCTGGAAAAATACCGGGATGTACAGGAGGAGTTTTGCTACTATTATGAGCGCCAGAATTTTTTGTGCGAAAACCGGGTGGCGGGATACACTGTTGTGGATATTTTGGTGTGGCAGGTGGATCATTTTAAGGCTTTTCTGGACAGGCCGGATGAGATGAACCGTTATCGTCAGGATCGGCTGGTGTGGAGCGCCTTTCATACCATGTTGGAGATGAAGGAGCACCCGGAGCAGTATCAGCGGAAGATGCAGGAGGAGACAGGGACGGACTACGCAGGGAAATATTGAGAGAAAAAGCGACGCGGCCGCTGGGGAAACAGCGGCCGCGTCTGTGTAAAAGGGGAATTCTTCCGGAATATTTGGTAATTACCAGTCCAGTTCCGCGACTGGACATTTTTAGTATACACCAGGTTTTGATGATTGTCCAGTGTTTTAAAAAAATTTTAAGAATTTGTCAGTCTATGTCGGAAGCTGTCTCTTATAATACTCCACTTCCTGCTCGATGGTCTCGGGAATGGCTGTCCCTTCATTGCGAAGCTTCTGGCAGATCTTGTTCAGATGGCTGAGATGCTGCTGGCACTGCACATCATGGCGTCGAATCAGTTCACCGTACATCGGGTTGCTCTGTACCTTTTGCCGTACCTCCCGGGAGAAAGGACAGTAGGTGAACATGATCTGTCTCGCAATCTTGTTAAGTCGGGGAGACGCGGTGCTCTCCAGTTGGATCCACAACAGATAATCCCGGATAAACATTTCCTTGAAACTGTTCTTAGCGCCCATGAGACTCTGCCGAATTCTTTCTTTTGCCTCCGAGGACAGATCATTATTCTTCTTGTAGAACTGAATATAGTCGAAATATTCACTGGTCAGGGACCGCTCTGTGAGGTCGTTCCAGCGGGCGCCCTGAACGCGTTTACACATTTCCCAGCGGTAATCGCCTACCAGACGTATGGTGGTGGTATACAGATCCTCCATGTGGAAAATAGACAGCATCATGCGGGCGGAGGTAGTACGTTTCCTGCCCTCGATCTCCTGCCAGGTCACTCCGCGGATACCCGCGTTGGGCATTAAAATGAAATCAGGCAGGCACTCCACATGGATGTTTTCCTTCTGAGCCACAGGGCTGTCCATATTCAAGGTCTCCCGGTAGAATACCGAGTAGTCAATGCCCCGGACTCTGTCGAGGACGGAGCGGATGTCGGCGGCCGTCACATGGCTGGTGGACAGATCCCTGAGTATATTGTCGGCTGCAAGTACAGGACAGAAGGTGGTGACACGACCGTAGGTAATCTTGTTGACGGTGGGGAACAGATTTTGGAGTTCAAATTCCACCTTGCGCATGGGATTATCGGAGAGATCGCGCAGTTCTTCTTCGGACAATTTTCCGCTGGCCTTCTGCTTGTGCAGGTAATCCACATAATCCTCGCCGAACTCGTTGCGGCTGGGCTGTTTTTTACCCTCGTAGATATTGCGCACCCAGTCAAAAAAGGTATATACGCCATCTCCGGATTTCCCTTCGGGACTGTCTATCAGCTGGCACAGGTAGACGCTGTTGGATTTTCCGGCCAGTTCTTCGTCCACATACCCAAAGAACAGAAAGAGCCTCACAGGCAGGGGCAGGGCGTTGTCGGTCAGGCCCTTCTTCAGTACCAGATTGTAGATGGTATAGAAATTTTCTGTCAGGCGGCGGCGCAGACGGCACGCCTGTTCGTCCGAGGAAGATTTGTCGGAGAGCTGCTTATACGCATCCACATCCTGGCGGAAGGCAGAGGCGGTCTCGATACCGGCAGAGGCATATTCCAGGATCACAGACAGGGAGCCCGCAAGCTGTTCTTGATTCTCAGCGTGGGGAGTGTCAGAGGCCACCGGCTGCTTGGTGTCAAACTTGTTCAGATTTGCTTTAAAGCTTTGCAGACGCGCGGCCAGCTGCGGTTTGTCCAGCGCGGCATTGCTGGTGATGGTGGAGATCACGCTCTGGATGGCGGCATAAATATCCGTTGTGTCCGCGGAGGCTTGCGCCACCTGGTAAAACAGGCTGGTATAGCAGGAGAACAGGTCTTCCCCCTCGGAACTGATGTAATAATGCAGAAGCAGCTCCTGGTAGTGAAGCTGTTCTTCCAGAGACAGATAGGTTTTGCGGAAATCCAGACTCGCTTTGCGCAGGAAACCTGTGACCACGGCGGCTTCTCTGGCTACGGCGGCGCCGGGGTTGGCAGTAAAGATTTGTAAAAGCCCCTGATAAAAATCAGTCAGCCACATATCCGGGGTCTCCATACCAACATAGGTGGTGACCTGTTCCATGTCGGTCAGTTCCTTGGCAGTAAGCTGGTACTGTTCACACAAGGTATGGTATACGGACAGGTGTTCGTGAAGAAGATTATAGAGATTGCCGCAGGTCAGTGCGGATTCCTCGCAGTGATTCAGCATTGTGCACATCTGCCGGAAGGCGGAGATCACTGAGATACTGGCAAGATCGGGATTTTTTTCAAACAGTTCCTGCAGAGCCTCCGGATTGGGCAGGGGATAGTTCATGATGTGGACGGCTTCCACGGTCTCGTAGCCCAGAAAATGAACTTCCGAACAAATTTCGCAGATGCCGATTACATCGCCTTTACCGATCAGATACTCTCCGGTGGGGGAGAATACCCGCACACTGCCGCTGGTGATCAGGTGGAGGGCCGTCAGGGGCTGCCCGGCTTTGTAAATGGTTTTTTGCTTGGGTAAATCAATAAATGGCATGATTGATAAAACTCCTTTCTAACATGGGCGCTTATGCGCTTCAGGGCGGCAGTCTATCAAAAAACAGCTGAAAACTGCGGTTCCATGCGCTTAATTATACTCTGATTGACAAAAATAAACAATATGGTTTTCGGATTTTTCGAAATTCGGCTATTATACTGTTGACAAATAAATTGTTTGGGTGTAAACTGTTCACACTAAAACAGTTTGCACGTGAACAATAGACGCGCGGAAGGGAGGCACATGAACGGGGGGAACTGTAAGTTTCATATGGGGCACCGCATCCGTAAGCTGGACAATATGCTGAAGCGGAATATGCAGCTGGCATTGAGCGGTCAGGGCGTGGATGAAGTGACGGCCATGAACGGCTTTATCATCCTGTATCTGCATCGCCATGTGGATCAGACAATCTACCAGAGGGATATTGAGAAGGAGTTCAGGATTGGTCGTTCCGCGGTGACCAATATCCTGACCCGCATGGAGGAAAACGGCTTTATCCATCGGGAGACTGACGGCAGCGATGCCAGGCTGAAGCGCTTAACTCTGACAGCTAAGGGGGAAGAGCAGAGCCAGCTGCTTCACGATACCATTGAGTGGCTGAATAACAGACAACTGGACGGAATATCCGTCGAAGAGCAGGAACAGTTTTTGGCCACTCTGGAGAAAATTGAGGGGAATGCGGGCAGACTGGCCGTGCGTATCCTGGGGGAGGACGACTCCTGGACCCAGGAGATCCGGCCAAAATAGTTTTAAACTAAACTCTAAATATAAATAAGGAGATTAAGAAATGCTGAAAACACTAGGAACGCATATTAAAGGATTTGTGAAAGAATCCATCCTTACCCCGGTGTTTATGATCGGCGAGGTAATCATGGAGATGATCATTCCGCTGCTGATGGCCTCCATTATCAATGACGGGGTTGATGCCGGGAATATGCGGCATATTTATCTGATTGGCAGTTTGATGGTGGTGGCGGCGCTGGTGGGCCTTGCCTTCGGCATCGGAGGAGGCGTGTTCGGAGCCAAGGCGTCCACGGGCTTTGCCAGGAACCTGCGCAGGGCCATGTATGAGAGGATACAGACTTTTGGCTTTGCCAATATCGACAAGTTCAGCACCGCGGGACTGGTGACCAGGCTGACCACGGATGTGACCAATATCCAGAACGCCTACCAGATGATCCTGCGTATGTGCATGCGGGCACCGGTGAGCCTTATCTGCGCCATGTTCATGTCCTTTTATATCAGTCCCAGGCTGGCCAGCATCTATCTGGTGGCGGTGCTGATCCTGGGCTGTGTGCTGGGCGTGATAGTGAGCTGCGCCATGAAATATTTCGGTCAGGCCTTCCCCAAGTATGACGCGCTGAACGAGAGTGTACAGGAAAATGTGTCCGCCATCCGGGTAGTCAAGGCTTATGTGCGGGAGGATTATGAGAACGAGAAATTTAAGAAAGCCAGCAATGGCATCTATCAGATCTTCTGCAAGGCCGAGGGCATCGTGGCCTGGAACGGCCCGGTGATGAACCTGACCGTGTACAGCTGCATCATACTGATCAGCTGGATCGGGGCCCGGCTGATCGTGCAGGGCAGCCTGGAGACAGGGGATTTGATGGCTCTGCTGACCTACTGTATGACTATATTGATGAACCTGATGATGCTGTCCATGATTTTCGTCATGATTACCATGTCTGCCGCCGGCGCCAGACGAATCTGCGAGGTGCTGACAGAGGAGCCGGACCTGGCCAATCCCCAGGAGCCGATCATGGAGGTGGCGGATGGCAGCATCCGGTTCGACCATGTATCGTTCCGCTACAAAAAAGATGCGGACGCGTCAGTGCTGAAGGATATAGACCTGGAGATCAAATCAGGCGAAACCATAGGCATTATCGGCGGCACCGGCAGCGCCAAGTCCACACTGGTCAATCTGATCAGCCGTCTGTATGATGTGACGGAGGGACGACTCCTGGTGGGAGGCGTGGATGTGCGCAACTATGATATGGAGGCGCTGCGCAACCAGGTGGCAGTGGTGCTGCAAAACAATGTGCTCTTCTCCGGTACCATTCTGGAGAACCTGCGCTGGGGAGATCTGGAGGCCAGCGAGGAGGAGTGCGTTCATGCCTGTCGGCTGGCCTGTGCGGATGAGTTTATCCGAAAGATGCCGGAGGGCTACAATACTTATATCGAGCAGGGGGGCACCAATGTGTCCGGTGGCCAGAAGCAGAGATTGTGTATCGCCAGAGCTTTACTGAAAAAACCGAAGATCCTCATTCTGGACGATTCCACCAGCGCGGTGGATACCGCCACAGATGCCCGGATACGCAGGGCTTTTGCCCAGGAGATCCCGGGCACTACCAAACTGATTATAGCCCAGCGGATATCCAGCGTGGAGCATGCGGACCGGATCATTGTCATGCATGAGGGTGAGATCGACGGCTTCGGAACCCATGAGGAACTGCTGGCCGGCAATGAGATCTACAGGGATGTATATGAATCCCAGACCCATGGCAGCGGCGATTTTGACGAAAACGCAGAGGAAAACTCCGGTGTGAAGGGAGGGATGTAACTATGGCAGAGGAAAGAACACCCCAGGCAAATATGGCTTCGAGCGCAGGAGGCCCGAGAGGACCTCATGGACCCAGAGGGGCCGGAGGTCCCAGACCCAAGATTGAGAATCCCGGCAAGCTGTTAAAGCGGGTGCTGGGCTATACCTTTAAGGATTACGCTATCCACTGGATCGTGGTGGTGGTCTGTATCGTGACCACAGTGCTGGCGTCTCTGCAGGGAACTCTGTTTATGCGGACGCTGATTGACGACTATATTGTGCCTTTGCTCGGACGGCAGAATCCGGATTTCGGCCCGCTGGCCGGCGCTATCGGCAGGGTCGCCTGCTTCTATGGGCTGGGTGTGCTGGCATCCTTCACGCAGTCCCGGCTCATGATATATGTGGCCCAGGGCACCATGAAAAATCTTAGGGATGATTTATTTGAAAAGATGGAGGAATTGCCCATCCGGTATTTTGACACTCATGCCCACGGCGATATCATGTCCATATATACCAACGATATCGACACGATGAGGCAGATGATCAGCCAGAGTATCCCTCAGCTGCTCAACAGCGCTATCAGTGTGATATCTACTTTGATCTCTATGATGGTGCTGGATATACCGCTGACTTTGGTGACTTTGATTATGGTGGCAGTGATGATTCTGGCGTCCAAGAAAGTGGGCTCCCTGTCCAGTCGGTTTTTCCTGTCCCAGCAGCGGGATCTGGGACAGCTGAACGGCTGTATCGAGGAGACCATGACAGGCCAGAAGGTGGTGAAAGTGTTCTGCCATGAGGAGGAGAGCCTGAAGCAGTTCAATGAACTGAATGACAGACTCTGTGACAGCGCCTACCGAGCCAATAAATTCGGCAATATCATGGGACCCATCAATGCCCAGCTGGGTAACCTGAGTTATGTGGTGTGCGCGGTGACCGGCGGTATGCTGGCTATCACCGGGATTTCAGGTCTGTCTCTGGGTGATTTGGCGGCTTTCCTGACCTTGAATAAGTCTTTCAGCATGCCTATCAATCAGATTACTATGCAGTTCAACAGCATCATCATGGCCCTGGCCGGTGCAGAGCGGATTTTCAGGCTCATGGATGAGACGCCGGAAGTGGATGAGGGCTATGTGGAACTGGTCAACGCGGAGAGAAATGAGCGGCAGGAGATTGTGGAGTCCAGAGAGCGCACCGGCCTGTGGGCATGGAAGCACTACCACAAGGACAGTGATACCGTGACCTATACGGAACTGAAAGGAGATGTGGTGTTTGACCATGTGGACTTCGGCTATACGGATGAAAAGATGATTCTGCACGACATCGAACTCTTTGCCCAGCCGGGACAGAAGATTGCCTTTGTGGGCTCCACCGGCGCGGGTAAGACCACCATCACCAACCTGATCAACCGTTTCTATAGTATCCAGGACGGCAAGATCCGTTATGACGGCATCAATATCAACAAGATCAAGTTGAGCCACCTGCGCCGCTCTCTGGGGATTGTGCTGCAGGACACGCATCTGTTCACCGGCACGGTCATGGAAAATATCCGCTATGGCAAGCTGGACGCAACTGATGAGGAAGTGATCCAGGCGGCAAAACTGGCCAATGCGGACGGCTTTATCCGCCGTCTCCCCGATGGGTACAATACCATGCTACACGGGGACGGCGCCAATTTGAGCCAGGGGCAGCGCCAGCTGCTGGCCATCGCCAGGGCGGCCATCGCCGATCCGCCGGTGCTGATTCTGGATGAGGCCACAAGTTCCATCGACACCCGTACTGAGCGCATTGTGCAGGATGGTATGGATAAACTGATGAAGGGCAGAACCACCTTTGTGATTGCCCACAGACTATCCACAGTGCGTAATTCCGACTGCATCATGGTGCTGGAGCAGGGCCGCATCATTGAGCGCGGAACCCATGACCAGCTGTTGATGGAAAAGGGAAAGTATTACCAGCTGTATACAGGCTTGCAGGCCTAGAACAACGTTTTCCCCCCCCGGAGTAATTCCGGGGGACTTTTCTCTCTTCTATTTCTCTCTTTTTTTACAGAAAACCCTTTGCTTTTTGAAAAAGGGATGGTATACTAAAACATATATAATGAACAGCATATTGCTTACCAATGCATTGATCAATATCCGGATGCCAAAGCGGCCGTATTTTGATCACTGTGTGCTGGCAGGAAATATGCGGAACGCTAATTAGGAGGTAGGCAGCATTGAATCAGGAATACATGCGCGATTTATCGAAACGGTACAAGGAGGCTTTGGCACCCTTTTTGCGGTATTTGCCATGGTTCGAGGAGCATGCAGGCATGCAGACGGGCTCCGAATATAATGGAAGACAGGACGGTAATAGTACCATGTCCTTTCCTGTATATGACAGTACCTTGCTCAGCTTTGTGAGGGAGGCGGGGAAATCCTCTTTTATGAACCGCAATTACGCTTACATATATACCCGAAAGCATATGAAGACACCTGAGGATGAAAGGAGAGTCATCAAGGCGGCCACGATCCAGGAATGGGACGTGTTGTGCGGCATTCTGTCAAAATATGTGCTGGGGGGGAATGCCAAGGCATATCTGTGGACCCAGGCTGTGCAGGAGAGTATTTTCTATATGGTGCTGGTAAAAATGCAGGAGATCGTGGAGTACTGGGATCGGCGTCTGGAGCGGGAAGAGCGAATTATGGGAAGGTAAGAGTAAGGCCGACTATATGCGGAGCAAAATAAAGAGTGGAGAGGCAGATGGGAGAGAAATCGCTACAGAAGAGGAAGTATATTTTGGAGACTGCTCGCAGGGTGTTCATGGAGAAGGGATATAAGAGAGTGACCATGAAGGATATCGTGGAGGCTTGTGAGATCAGCCGGGGCGGTCTGTACCTCTATTTCAACAACACTGCCGAGATTTTCCTGGAGGTGCTGAAGCTGGAGAGCGAGGAGGCTGACGACGTGTTCTCGGACAGCATCACCGAGGACGCCACTGCTGCGGATATCCTGACCCTGTTTCTAAGGGAGCAGAAAAAGGAACTTTTGCGGACAAAGGATACTCTGACCCAGGCTACCTATGAATTTTATTTTGAAAACAATCTTTCCAAGAAGGACAATATTCTGAAAAAGCAGTTTGATTCGGCGGTCAAGATCATACAGAAGCTCATAGAAACCGGAGTGGGTAACGGGGAATTCTACTGTGTGGACTGTGAGGGAACGGCCCGCAATATCATGTTTGTATTGGAGGGTCTTAAGATCAACGCCCAGACCATTGGCATTACGGCGGAGGTCGTGGAGCGGGAATTTGAGTATATTCTGACTGCCCTGGGAATGGAAGACTAAGGAGTGTGCTCCTGTCGGTGGCGGCGGGGGCATATTTAATGGAGAAACGGAATTTTTAATAGGCGGAACTCTTAAGTAGGAGAAGTATTATGATTGAGACAATCGTTTCGCTGGAACTGCCGGTGGGGGAGCATCTGGCCATACGCAGGAACCGGTTCTGTTATAAGGAAGACACGAAATCGCTGGGACGTGTGGCTGTGGTATCCGGGACTCACGGGGATGAATTGGAGGGCCAGTATATCTGCTACGAGGTGGCCAGGCGTATTGCCGCACAACCCGAACATCTGACGGGCATTGTGGATATCTATCCGGCTCTGAACCCGCTGGGGGTGGATCTGGCCAGCAAGGTCCTGCCTGTCACCGGAATGGATTTGAACCGCATGTTCCCCGGCAGCAGGGACGGCAGTGCCATGGAGCAGATTGCGGCGGCGGTGATGGATGACCTGCTCGGTGTTGATTTGTGCATTGATGTGCATTCCAGCGATATCTTTGTGCAGGAGATTCCCCAGGTGAGACTGAACGAGGAATTTGCCGGGAGGATGCTGCCCTTTGCCAAGCTGATGAATGTGGATGTGATCTGGATGAATGCCACCGCCACGGTACATGAGGCCACGCTGGCCCACTCTTTGAACAATATAGGCGTTCCCACCATGGTGGTGGAACTGGGCCAGGGCAACAGCATTAACATGCCCTATGGCAACCAGGTGGTGGACGGGATTTTCAATGTGATGCATGAGATGGGGATCTGGACGGGGGAAGTGCCGTCAACTCAGCTGCCCGCCATCTCCAGCGACGGCAAGGTGGAGTTTATCCGCAGCGACGTGGAGGGGATATTTCTTCCCAGGAGCAAGCACAATCATTTTGTCTGTGTGGGAGAACTGATAGGCGAGATTGTGGATCCCATGACGGGACAGGTGAAAAAACAGGTCAAGGCAGGTAAGGACGGGCTGTTGTTTACCCTGCGAAATTATCCTGTGGTTTATGAAGGGGATCTCCTGGCCCGGATTCTGACGGGCATAATGTGAGAAGGACCCGGGTCTTGCATGGCAGGTCCCAATGTGGTATTCTTTTGCGGTAAGGGACAGACACAGATTGAGAAAGGCAGTTTTCTATGCATATTCATGAGATTTACACGGTACATTCCACTTATCGGGAGGATATGAAGATCAAGGGCTATACTTTCGGTCAGGGAGAGAAATCCGCCTGTATCGTGGGATCGCTGCGTGGCAATGAGGTCCAGCAGATGTATGTCTGTTCCCAGCTGATTCAGGCATTGAAGGAACTGGAGGCCAACAGCAGCATCTGCGCGGGCAAGCAGATTCAGGTGATTCCGGTGGTCAACAGTTATAGTATCAATGTGGGGCGGCGTTTTTTCGGAGTGGACAACGCGGACCTGAACCGAGGGTTCCCAGGCAACTCCTACGGGGAGCAGGACAGGCGCATCGTACATGCGCTGATGGAGGATATAGGCAGTTATGTCTATGGAATACAGTTTGCATCCTTCTATATGGACGGGGAATTTATGCCCCATGTGCGTATGATGGAGACAGGCTACCAGAACACATCCCTGGCCAACCTGTTTGGACTGCCCTATGTAGTGGTGCATAAACCGGCTCCCATCGACACCGGCACTCTGAATTACAATTGGCAGGCTGCGAAGACCGCTGCATTTTCTCTGTTCACCAAGACCAATTGGGAGATAGACGAACGCAGCGCCAGCCAGGGAGTGGCGGCGGTGCTGCGTTTCCTGAAACGTATGGGCATCATCCGATATGACAGCCACAGCGGCTACATCAGCCATGTGCTCTACGAGCAGGATCTGTCCGATGTACACGCGGGCCGCGCCGGAATTTTCCGAGGGTTGGCGCGCCCCGGCGACGATGTGCGCTATGGCCGTCCCCTGGCGGAAATCATCGATCCCCAGGAGGGAATCGTGAGGGAGTCCATTATAGCCCCCACGGACGGCATCGTATTTTTCGCCCATACCAAAGCCCTGATCAACCAGGGGGATATAGTTTACCGTCTGGTGCACAGATTACACGAGTAGAGCATAAAAATCTGACTCTCCGGAAACAGCGATAACCCATTTTTATATAAAACCAAATGGAGGACAATCATGGGAAATGTAAGACGTATCTATGTGGAAAAGAAAGCTCCCTACGCAGTAAAAGCCAGGGAACTGAAAGGAGATCTGAAGAACTATCTGGGCCTCAATAATGTGGAGGAGGTGAGAGAATTCATCCGCTATGATGTGGAGAATATCTCCGACGAGACCTTTGCCACCGCCTGCCGCACCGTATTTTCCGAACCCCCGGTGGACAATTTGTATGAGGAAAACATCGAGATCCCGGCCAAGGGTCATGTGTTTTCCGTAGAATTTCTGCCCGGTCAGTTCGACCAGAGGGCGGATTCCGCAGTGCAGTGTGTGCAGTTCCTGAAAGAGGACGAGGAGCCCATTATCCGCACCGCCGTGACTTATATGATTATCGGTGACGTGAGTGAGGAGGAGATGGCCCGCGTCAAGGCATACTGCATCAATCCCGTGGATTCCCGCGAGACGGATATGGAAAAGCCGGATACTCTGGTGACTCGGTTCCAGGATCCTGCGGATGTGGCTATCTTTGAGGGATTTGCCGATATGCCCCAAGAGGAACTGAAAAAGCTTTATGACTCTCTGGGACTGGCCATGACCTTCAAGGATTTTTTGCATATCCAGAAGTATTTCCACGATGATGAGAAAAGAGATCCCTCCGTGACGGAGATCCGAGTGCTGGACACCTACTGGTCCGACCACTGCCGCCACACCACTTTCTCCACGGAATTGAAGGATGTGGAATTTGGCGAAGGCTATTACAGAGATCCCATTGAGGCCACCTTTCAAAGTTATATGGATACCAGGGAGGAAATCTTCGCGGGCAGGAAGGATAAATTTGTCTGTCTGATGGATCTGGCTCTGATGGCCATGCGGAAGCTGAAAAAGGACGGCAGACTGGCCGACCTGGAGGAGTCCGACGAGATCAACGCCTGTTCCGTGGTGGTGCCTGTGGAGATGGAGTATGAGGATCATACGGAAACCCAGGAGTGGCTGGTATTTTTCAAGAATGAGACCCACAACCATCCCACGGAGATCGAGCCCTTCGGCGGTGCGGCCACCTGTCTGGGCGGCGCCATCCGTGATCCCCTGTCCGGCCGGGGCTATGTGTACCAGGCCATGCGTGTGACCGGCGCAGCCGATCCCACTGTGCCTGTGGCGGACACATTGAAGGGCAAGCTGTCTCAGAAAAAGCTGGTGCGGGGCGCTGCCAGCGGCTATTCTTCCTATGGCAACCAGATTGGCCTGGCCACAGGTTTTGTGAAAGAGATATATCACCCGGGCTATGTGGCGAAGCGAATGGAGATCGGCGCGGTGATGGGGGCGGCTCCCCGCAAAAACGTGATCCGCGAGACCTCAGATCCCGGCGATATCATCATTCTGCTGGGCGGACGCACCGGCCGGGACGGCTGCGGCGGCGCCACCGGATCCTCCAAGATACACACGGAGCAGTCCATTGAAACCTGCGGCGCGGAGGTGCAGAAGGGCAATGCTCCCACGGAGCGCAAGATCCAGAGACTGTTCCGCAGGGAAGAAGTCAGCAGGCTTATCAAGAAGTGCAATGACTTCGGCGCAGGCGGTGTGTCTGTGGCCATCGGCGAGTTGGCGGACGGCCTGAAGGTGGATCTGGACAAGGTGCCTAAGAAGTATGCGGGCCTGGACGGTACGGAATTGGCGATCTCCGAGTCTCAGGAGCGCATGGCAGTGGTGGTTGACCCTAAGGATGTGGAGGCTTTTCTGGGCTATGCCGCAGAGGAGAATTTGGAGGCAGTGGCGGTGGCCACCGTCACCGAGGAGCCCCGCCTGGTGCTGAACTGGAGAGGGAAGGATATCGTCAGCCTGAAGAGGGCTTTTCTGGATACCAACGGCGCGCACCAGGAGACAGGTGTAAAAGTGGATATCCCGGACGAGAAAGAGAATTATTTTAACCGGTATGCCCTGGAGAAGGTGGGAGAACTGGCCCAGGCCGGCGATATCAAGGGCGCTTGGCTGACGCTGCTAAATGATTTAAATGTATGTTCCCAGAAGGGCCTGGTGGAGATGTTTGACTCCTCCATCGGCGCAGCCAGTGTGTTGATGCCCTACGGAGGAGTGCATCAACTCACCGAGACGCAGGCCATGGTGGCTAAACTGCCGGTGTTAAAGGGCAGGACGGAAACCGTGACTATGATGAGTTATGGCTTTGATCCCTATTTATCCTCCTGGAGCCCTTATCACGGCGCAATCTACGCGGTGGTGGAGTCCATGGCTAAGATTGTGGCAAACGGCGGCGACTACAGCAAGATCCGGTTCACTTTTCAGGAGTATTTCCGCAGGATGACGGAGGACCCGGCCCGCTGGAGCCAGCCTTTTGCGGCATTGCTGGGCGCTTACGATGCCCAGATCGGCTTTGGACTGCCCTCCATCGGCGGCAAAGACAGTATGTCCGGTACTTTCAATGATATTGACGTGCCGCCTACGTTGGTGTCTTTTGCCGTGGATATTGCGAAATACGGCGATATTGTGACACCGGAACTTAAAGCCCCCGGCAACAAACTGGTGCGCTTTGCCATAGAAAAGGACGACTTTGACGTGCCCATGTATGAGGCTGTGATGGAGTTGTATGGAGCTATCCATCAACTGATGCAGGAGAAGGCCATTGTCTCCGCCTATGCGCTGGACGCCAAGGGCGTGGCGGCGGCCGTGTCCAAGATGGCTTTCGGCAACAAGCTGGGCGTAGATATAGAAGAGGGCGTGGATGCTCAGGATCTGTTCTGCAACGGTCTGGGTGATCTGCTGGTGGAAATGCCTGCGGAGAAGCTGGCGCTGCTGGAGGAGAGGGAGCTTGATTACATGGTGATCGGCACCGTAACCTCTGAGCCTGTGTTCCGTGCAGGCCAGGTGCGGATCTCCATGGAGGAAGCTTTGGATGCCTGGACAACCAGGCTGGAGAAGGTATTTCCCACCAGGGCGGTGGCCGGGGCCGAGCCGGTGGAGAGCAAGACCTACCGGGCGGATAGCGTCTATGTGTGCAGGCATAAGGTGGCAAGGCCCACTGTGTTTATTCCGGTGTTCCCGGGAACCAACTGTGAGTATGACAGCACCAAAGCCTTTGAGCGGGCGGGGGCGGATGTGGTGACCAAGGTGTTCAAAAATAGAAGCGCTTCGGACATCCGTCAGTCTGTGGAAGTCTTTGAGCAGGCCATCGGTCAGGCGCAGATCATCATGTTCCCCGGCGGTTTTTCCGCAGGCGATGAGCCCGACGGCAGCGCCAAGTTTTTTGCCACGGCGTTCCAGAATGCCAAGCTGAAAGAGGCGGTGATGAAGCTCTTAAAGGAGAGGGACGGTCTGGCGCTGGGCATCTGCAACGGTTTCCAGGCGCTGATCAAGCTGGGGCTGGTGCCCTACGGTGAGATTCTGGGGCAGAAGGAGGATTCTCCCACTTTGACTTTCAATACCATCAATCGGCATATCTCCAAGATGGTGTACACCAAGGTAGTCACCGACAAGTCTCCCTGGCTCCAGGGGGCGCAGCTGGGGGCAACTTACTGCAACCCCGCCTCCCACGGCGAGGGACGCTTCGTGGCGCCGAAGGAGTGGATTGACAGGCTTTTTGAAAACGGACAGGTGGCAACCCAGTACGCGGATCCCCAGGGCAATGTGTCCATGGATGAGGAGTACAATATCAACGGATCCTATGCCTCCATCGAGGGTATCACTTCCCCGGACGGCAGAGTTTTGGGAAAGATGGCCCACTCCGAGAGACGGGACAGCGCCGTAGCCATGAATATCTATGGGGAGCAGGATATGAAGATCTTCGAGAGCGGCGTGAAATATTTCCTGTAAATAGCGTGAATTATCCCGAGGCACACCCGAATAGCCTCCAGAGGCAAAACGGGGCAGCCGCGAAAAGAGAATAAAGAATTATTAAGCGACCTTGAAATGGGAATCAATTCTCATTCCGAGGTCGTTTTTTATGCAGAGATATATGTGAAAAAGCCTTGAAAAATAAAGGATAATCATAGAGAGCAGACAGGTTTTGATTTAAGAGAAATATGCAAAGGGAAACTGTCCGTGTTCCCCAATATAGCCCTGTCAGACCTTGCAATCAACAGGATTTGATAGTATACTAAAAACAGAAAAAGGAAGTGAACTACAGGATTTGCCGACCTCTTCCATGCGGTGCTGTTTGGGGGCAGGCAGGTGTTCAGACCAGAGGAACTGGAGGGCGGACAGATACTGCTGCGGATAAGGCTGTGTGTGGACCGGGAGTTAGCGGAACATTAATTTTTGGAGGAAAAAGAGATGAAATTAGGAGCATTGGAAGCGGGCGGCACCAAGATGGTGTGCGCCGTTGGCAATGAGCATGGACAGGTGTGGGAGCGGATATCCATCCCCACGGTGAGCCCGGAGGAGACCATGCCTCAGATGATCGCATTTTTTAAGGAACACGATATAGAGGCCCTGGGGGTGGGCTGTTTTGGTCCCATCAATCCGGTGAAGGGCACAGCCACTTACGGTTACATTACCTCCACTCCCAAGCTGGCCTGGCAGAATTACAATATTGTGGGCGCGTTTGAGGAAGCGCTGGGGTGCCCGGTGGGCTTTGACACGGACGTGAACGCTTCCATGCTGGGGGAGGCCACTTTTGGCCTGGCCAAGGGTCTGGACACCTGCATCTATGTGACCATTGGCACCGGGGTGGGCGTGGGAGTCTATGCCAATGGGGGGCTGCTTCACGGAATGATGCATCCGGAGGCGGGTCACCTTCTGCTGCAGCGTCATCCGTCGGATACCTATGAGGGGAAATGCCCTTTCCATGGGAACTGTCTGGAAGGGCTGGCATCGGGACCGGCCATTGAGGAGCGCTGGGGCGCCAAGGGGGCGGAACTGACAAAACGGCAGGAGGTGTGGGAACTGGAGGCATACTATATTGCCCAAGCCTGCGTAAACTATACTTTTGTCTATGCGCCGAAAAGAATTATTCTGGGGGGCGGGGTCATGCATCAGGAGCAGCTTTTCCCCATGATCCGCCAGCAGTATGAGAAGCTGATGGCGGGCTATATGGTGACACCGGAGTTGGAGAATCTGAATCGCTACATCGTGCCCTGCAGCTTAAATGACAACCAGGGCGTCATGGGCTGTCTGGAACTGGCGATGGAGGCGGTGGGAGAACGGCTTCTTGCGGAGGGATTGAGGACAGGAAAGTTATTTAACCTGTAACCAAACATAAAATTTACTGTCAATTAGGGTGAACACACACTGGTGTGGGAGCGTGTACACAGCAGGGCCGCGAGGGAGGAGACAGATGCCGGGGCGGCAGTATCTGCAGATCGTGAGAGGGACCACAGAGGATGATGGAGGACAGCAAGATTATAGATCTGTATTTTGAACGCTCCGAGGAGGCGATCACACAGACTGCCGAGAAATATGGCCGTCTGTGCCGCAGCATTGCCATGCATATCGTGGGCAGCTACGAGGATGCCCAGGAGTGCGAAAATGACACATATGTGGCCGTGTGGAATGCCATTCCTCCCACCAGACCCAATATTTTCTCCGCGTTCCTGAGCCGGATCAGCAGGAATATTGCGTTAAACCGCTATGAGTACAACCGGGCGGGCAAGCGCAACAGCCAGTTTGACCTTGTGCTGGAGGAACTGGAGGAATGCCTGTCATCGTCCTATTCTGTGGAGGATACCTATATCGCCGGAGAAGTGGCAGGAATGATAAATGCATTTCTGGAAAAACTGAAAACGGAGACAAGAATCATTTTCGTGCGCAGATATTATTATGCGGATTCCGTCAAGGAGATTGCGCAGAGGCTGGCCATAGGCGAGAGCAAGGTGAAAACCACGCTTTTTCGGGTAAGGCAGGAACTGAAGGTATACCTTGAGGAACAGGGTGTGCAGGTGTAGAATATGTGGAACTTCTTCAAAACTCTAATAGGATGGTATATCAATGGGAAAGATGAACAGGGAAGATCTGTTTCGGGAGATCGGAGAAATCGACGAGACATATGTGGAGGAGGCGCGGCGGGTCCAAAGAAGGCGCAGGGCGCCCTCCTGGGTGGGCAAGACGCTGGCAGCGGCGGCCAGCCTGGTGCTCTGTGTGGGTATAGGGTATATAACGGTATTGGTTACAATGCCCAGGGGAAGTGTGGACGGCAGCATGAGCGGTGCGTCGGACGCAAATGGAAGCGCTATGGAAGCCGCACAGGAACAGCGCTCTGTGGCGGAGGATAAAGAGGGCCAGATAGCTGGCGGCGCAGGGCCCGAAGAGGCGGGAGAGGACCAGGCGGTTTCCAAGACTGTCCAGACGGATTCGGAGCAGCCGTCTCAAGAGAACGCTCCGGTTGAAGCGCCATCTGCCTCGGAGCCGGCGCCGCGTTATGATGAGCAGGCAGACTCCTCGAAGACCGAGGGCAGCAAAGAGCAGAGCGAGTCAGAGCAGATAAAGGAAAGCCTGGAGGATAAGGATGCCATAAAAGATATGGACGACTCCATAAAGGAGGAGTTGCTGCAGTCCGGAGAAAGCGCAATGGATCTGACCTGGGAGGCGGCTCGGACGGATGCGGTCTATGGCCGGTACGTGGACGTGCAGGCGCCGGAGGGATACAGTTTTTCCAGCGCGGTTCGCTCTTCGTCCGTTTTGTACGTGACCTGGAACAAGGGCATGGAGGAGATAACGTATGTCTGCAGGCAGGCGGATGAGGATGTCAGCGATTGGCTGGTGGATGTGGAGAAGCCGGAGGAGTACGATCTGGGTTTGTATACTTTTCCCTGGAGCGGCAGTGTGCCCCAGGAACTACAGCAGCAGGTGAGTAATGCGGTCTTCAGGCCGGATCAGGTCACTCTTGATATCGTGGCCGCCAGAACCTACCAAGTCCAGGAGGCGGGGGACGTGTCCGGCAGCCGCACCCGTATGGGCATCCTGTACGGAGATAATGTGTTGGTGGAGATCAGCGGCAAGGGGCCGTCGGCGGAGGAGATCTTTGCTATGATAAATCTGGAAAATCAAGTGTAGCAAGAGGAATATTCTGAATTTTCTTAAATGCGTAATTTCCTATTTACGAAGCAGTCCTTTTTCGCTATAATAGAAAAAATGAGTTGAAGCGGAGGAAGAAGATGAGGGCAGTGCGCGTGAGCAAACATGTGAATATTCCGGCAGAGATGTGCAGGGCTTCTTATTCCCTTTTTTCCATAATTGCTTCTATTCCATACATTGCAGTGATAAGCCAGTAGTTTTAGTTACTGGCTTTTCTTATGTACCCAGAAGGGATTATGCATAACAGAGGATCATAAGAGCTTCAAATAGGAGGATGAGTATGAGTAAAAGAACAGACATCAAAAAAGTATTGATTATCGGCTCCGGCCCCATCATCATCGGACAGGCTTGTGAATTTGACTATTCCGGCACCCAGGCGTGCAAGGCTCTGCGACAGCTGGGCTACCGGATTGTGCTGGTCAATTCCAATCCAGCCACCATTATGACTGACCCGGGAATTGCGGATGTTACCTATATTGAACCTCTGAATGTAAAGCGTCTGGAGCAGATCATTGACAAGGAGCGCCCGGATGCCATCCTGCCCAACCTGGGCGGTCAGTCCGGCTTAAACCTCTGTTCCGAACTGGCCAGCGCGGGGGTGCTGGACAAATACAATGTTAAGGTTATCGGTGTGCAGGTGGATGCCATCGAGCGGGGGGAGGATCGCATTGAGTTCAAGAAAACCATGAACAAGCTGGGCATCGAGATGGCCCGCAGCGAAGTGGCCTACTCCGTGGAGGAGGCGCTGGCCATTGCGGATCGGCTTGGCTATCCGGTGGTGCTGCGCCCGGCCTACACCATGGGCGGCGCAGGCGGCGGCCTGGTGTACAATGTGGAGGAGCTTAAGAGTGTCTGCTCCCGGGGCCTGCAGGCTTCCCTGGTGGGCCAGGTGCTGGTGGAGGAATCCATCCTGGGCTGGGAGGAACTGGAGTTGGAAGTGGTGCGGGACGCCAAGGGCAACATGATCACCGTCTGCTTTATCGAGAATATTGATCCCCTGGGTGTACACACCGGGGATTCCTTCTGTTCCGCTCCCATGCTGACCATCTCTCAGGAACTGCAAAAGCGGCTTCAGGAGCAGGCATACAGGATCGTGAACGAGGTGGAAGTCATCGGCGGCACCAATGTGCAGTTTGCCCATGATCCCGTAAGTGACCGGATCGTGGTCATCGAGATCAATCCCAGAACCTCCCGTTCCTCCGCGCTGGCCAGCAAGGCCACGGGCTTCCCCATCGCGCTGGTATCCGCCATGCTGGCCTCGGGGCTTACGCTGGACGAGATTCCCTGCGGCGTGTGCGGCACTTTGGACAAGTATGTGCCCGGCGGGGATTATGTGGTGATCAAGTTCGCCAGATGGGCCTTTGAGAAGTTCAAGGACAGCGAGGACAGGCTGGGCACCCAGATGCGGGCGGTGGGCGAGGTCATGAGTATCGGCAAGACCTATAAGGAGGCTTTCCAGAAGGCCATCCGCAGCCTGGAGATCGGGCGCTATGGTCTGGGTTTTGCCAAGGATTTCCATGAGAAGAGCAAGGAAGAACTGCTGAAAATGCTGGTAGTTCCCACCAGCGAGAGGCAGTTTATCATGTATGAGGCCCTGAGAAAGGGCGCCACGGTGGAGGAGTTGTTCCAACTCACCAAGATTAAGCACTATTTTATCGAGCAGATGAAGGAACTGGTGGAGGAAGAGGAGGCGCTGCTGGCCATGAGGGGCAGCCTGCCAGAGAAGGCGGTGCTGGAGCAGGCCAAGAAAAACGGCTTTGCGGACCGCTATTTGAGCAAACTGCTGGAGGTGCCGGAGGAGGAGATCCGCGCAGCCCGCACCGGCTATGGCATCACCGAGAGCTGGGAGCCGGTGCATGTGTTCGGCACCAAGGACAGCGCCTATTATTACTCCACCTACAATGCGCCGGATAAGACAGCGGTTTCCGACAAAAAGAAGATTATGATTCTGGGCGGCGGTCCCAACCGCATCGGCCAGGGCATTGAGTTTGACTACTGCTGTGTACATGCGGCTTTCGCATTAAAGGAACTGGGCTTTGAGACCATTATAGTCAACTGCAATCCGGAGACAGTGTCCACGGATTACGACACCTCCGACAAGCTGTATTTCGAGCCGCTGACGCTGGAGGATGTGCTGAGTATATATGAAAAGGAGAAGCCGGTGGGTGTCATCGCCCAGTTTGGCGGGCAGACGCCTCTGAATCTGGCGGCGGATCTGAAAAAGAACGGAGTGCGGATTCTGGGTACTTCCCCGGAGGTCATCGACATGGCCGAGGACAGGGATCTGTTCCGGGGCATGATGGAGAAGCTGGGGATTCCCATGCCGGAGGCCGGTATGGCGGTAGACGTATCCGAAGCCCTGGAGATTGCCAACAGGATTGGCTATCCCGTCATGGTGCGTCCCTCCTATGTGCTGGGCGGACGGGGCATGGAAGTGGTCAGCGAGCCGGAGAGCCTGCGGCAGTATATGGCGGCTGCGGTGGGCGTAACCCCGGATCGCCCCATTTTGATCGACCGGTTCCTGCGTCATGCCACCGAGTGCGAGGCGGACGCCATCGCGGACGGCAGACACGCCTATGTGCCCGCGGTTATGGAGCATATCGAACTGGCGGGGGTACATTCCGGTGATTCCGCATGTATCCTGCCCTCCAAAAATATTCCGGAGGAGTTGGTGGCCACCATCAAGGAGTACACTCGTAAAATCGCGGAGGAGATGGGGGTCTGCGGTCTGATGAACATGCAGTATGCCATCGAGGACGGCAAGGTGTACGTGCTGGAGGCCAATCCCAGAGCGTCCCGCACCGTGCCCCTGGTTTCCAAGGTCTGCGGTGTGCAGATGGTGAAGCTGGCCACCCAGATTATGACCAGGGAGTTGACGGGCATGGCATCCCCCATCGAGGGTATGAAAGAGGTAAAGCCTGTATATTACGGGGTAAAGGAAGCGGTGTTCCCCTTCAATATGTTCCAGGAGGTCGACCCGGTGCTGGGGCCCGAGATGCGCTCCACCGGCGAGGTGCTGGGACTGGCTACCAATGTGGGAGAGGCATTTTTCAAGGCCCAGGAGGCCACCCAGACCAAACTGCCCACCTCGGGGACGGTGCTGTTCTCCGTCAGCGGCAAAGACAAGCCGGAGGTAGTGGAGATTGCTCAGATATTCGCGGAGTGCGGCTTTAACATCCTGGCCACCGGAACCACCTATGAACTGCTGGTTAATAGCGGCATAGAGGCTCGGCGCGTCAACAAGATGCAGGAGGGCAGGCCCAACATTGTGGACGAGGTTATGAACGGTAAGATCCAGCTGATCGTGAACACTCCGGCTGCCAAGGAGGAAAAGCTTTTTGACGACAGCTATATCCGCAAGACTGCCATCAAGGCCAGAGTGCCTTATATGACCACCATGGCGGCAGCCAAGGCCACCGCAGAGGGAATCCGCACTGTGATCAAGGAAGGGGAGATTGGCGTGATGTCCTTGCAGGAGATTCACGCGGCGATTCAGTAAACAATAAATAAGTGATTGCCATGGGATCCCGGCAAAGGCGCCGGCGGCTTCCATGGCAATTATGCTGTGGATTCGGAGACGGGAACGCAATGGATACCCAAAGTCGTTCATTGCGAATGGAAGAAAACCCAGATCACGCTCATATTTCCGGAATAAAGCATTATGGATCGGAGAGCCCCGCGGGGCGTAAATGGAAATTGCCAAAGCGGAAAACAAATATAGGGAGGTAAGCCGTGAATATTGTTCAGGGGGATCTGTGTATCAGAAACGCGGAGAGCGCGGACTGCGCGCAGCTTGCGAGATGGTGGAACGACGGCAGTGTGATGGCACACGCCGGTTTTCCGGGCGGGCTCGGCACAACGGCCGAGAAGATACAGGAACAAATACAAAAGGACAGTGACGAGACAAAGCGTCGGCTGATCATTGAACACAAAGGCTCCGCAATCGGCGAGATGAGTTATTATAATCGTGGAAATAGTATGGCTGAAATCGGCATAAAGATCTGCAATACTGATTATCAGGAAAAGGGATTGGGAAGAGTCCTACTGAGTATGCTCATAGGAGAGTTGTTTTCTATGGGTTATAGGCAAATCATTCTGGATACGAATCTGAACAATACCAGAGCACAGCACGTCTATGAGATGCTGGGTTTTCAGAAGGTCAGAATAAATGAAAATTCCTGGACCAATCAGGTCGGCGAGGTTCAATCGTCGGTTGACTATGCATTAACCCATGACAATTTTGTGGACTGGTCGGCAAAATAACTGATGCTGAAGAGACAACGGCGCACTGCGCGGCAGACGATTGCAGAAATAAGGCAGGAATCTCTGCCCCCGAAATCCGGGCGGATGAGGAAGCAGGACAAGGAGGATGCGGAATGAGGGCATACTTGATTTTAGAAGACGGCAACATATTTGAGGGAACGCATATCGGCGCGGACAGGGAGGTGATCAGCGAGATTGTGTTCAATACATCCATGGCGGGATATCTGGAGGTGCTGACAGACCCCTCCTATGCGGGACAGGCGGTGTGCATGACCTACCCTCTGATCGGCAATTACGGTATATGCCGGGAGGACATGGAGTCGAGGAGGGCATGGCCCGATGGCTTTATTGTCCGGGAACTGTCCAGGATACCCAGCAATTTCCGCGCTGACCTGACTATACAGGAATTTCTGGAGGAAAATAATATGCCCGGCATTGCGGGGATCGACACCAGGGCATTGACCAGGATCCTGCGAGAAAAGGGAACCATGAACGGCATGATCACCACCCGGCAGTACGGGGACTTAACGGAGATCCTGCCCCGGCTCCACGCCTACACCACCGGCAAAGTGGTGGAGAAGGTAAGCTGCGCAGCCCCCTATACGGTCCGGGCCAGTCAGGATTTGGCGGACAACGGCGCCATCTCCGGCAGCGCGCGTTTTGACCGGGATTCCTATGCGAGGGGGGAGCGGGAGAAACGTCCGTCTTTGGTAAAGGAACTAAACGGCAAGGGACTGAAGGTGGCGCTGATGGATTTTGGGGCCAAGGACAATATCGCCCGTTCTCTGGCGGCCAGGGGCTGTGAGGTCACAGTCTACCCGGCTCTGACCAGCGCGGAGCAGATCTTAAGCTCCGGCGCGGACGGCATTATGCTCAGCAACGGCCCCGGAGATCCCAAGGAGTGTGTTTCCATAATTCAAGAATTGAAGAAGCTGTATGCCTCTGACATGCCTATCTTTGCCATTTGCCTGGGTCATCAGCTTATGGCTCTTGCCACCGGAGCGGACACCTACAAGATGAAGTACGGCCACCGGGGCGGCAACCATCCGGTGAAGGATCTGGCCACGGGAAGGGTGTATATTTCCTCACAGAATCACGGCTATGTGGTGGACACTGAGCATCTGGACCCGGCGGTGGCGGCGCCCGCCTTTGTGAATGTCAATGACGGCACCAACGAGGGCCTGGCCTACACGGGTAAAAATATTTTTACGGTGCAGTTCCATCCGGAAGCCTGCTGCGGCCCCCAGGATTCCGGCTATCTGTTTGATCGATTTATTTCGATGATGCGCAAAAAAGAGTGAGAGACGCTATGTTTTTTTGTCGCTTATTACAACGGAAAACCTGTTGGCATGACATATGCGCATGTTCGTGATGAAGTATGCAGAGTTGACTATTTTAAAGAACTGCGGTAGAAGGGAAGGAAAATCTAACCGTTGGTAAGGATAGCAGGATACAGATCTGAGTGGGAACATGCTGCTGTGAAGGCTGTATGAGCAGGTCCGCGCAAAGCGAGGTGCTTGGGAGTTTTGCGGGGCTGCGTTGTCAGGCCGGGCGAGAAGCTGCCGCAGCAGAAGTGTATATCCACCCGGAGCGTCCCCTGCCACTATATAAGGAGGAATACTATGCCTAAGAATCCCAATGTAAAACGTGTCATGGTGATCGGCTCCGGCCCCATTGTCATCGGTCAGGCGGCGGAGTTTGACTATGCGGGTACCCAGGCCTGCCGTTCACTGAAAGAGGAGGGAGTGGAGGTCATCCTGGTCAACTCCAATCCCGCCACCATCATGACGGACAAAGATATTGCCGATAAAGTGTATATTGAGCCCCTGACTACAAAGGTGCTGGAGCAGATTATCGAGAAGGAAAAGCCCGACAGCATCCTGCCCACCCTTGGGGGCCAGGCGGGGCTGAACCTGGGCATGGAACTGGAGGAATCCGGCTTTCTGGCGGCTCATGGGGTAAAGCTGCTGGGCACCACCGCCGCCACCATCCGCAATGCGGAGGGGCGGCAGGAGTTCAAGGATCTGATGGAGCGCATCGGGGAGCCTTGCGCCGCCTCCCTGGTGGTGGAAAATGTGGAGGACGGCATTGCCTTTACCAATCAGATCGGTTACCCTGTGGTGCTGCGCCCGGCCTATACGCTGGGAGGCTCCGGCGGCGGCATTGCTCATAACCAAGTGGAACTTGAGGAGATTCTGGAAAACGGTCTGCGTCTCTCCCGGGTGGGGCAGGTGCTGGTGGAGCGCTGTATTGCCGGATGGAAGGAGATTGAGTACGAGGTCATGAGGGACGGCGCAGGCAACTGCATTACCGTCTGCAACATGGAAAATATCGACCCGGTGGGAGTGCATACCGGGGACAGCATCGTAGTGGCTCCCTCCCAGACTCTCAGCGACAAGGAATATCAGATGCTGCGCAGTTCCGCCTTGCATATCATCGACGAACTGCAGATCACCGGAGGCTGTAACGTGCAGTTTGCCCTGCATCCCACCAGCTTTGAGTATTGTGTGATCGAGGTTAATCCCAGGGTGAGCCGTTCTTCGGCCCTGGCCAGCAAGGCCACGGGCTATCCCATTGCCAAGGTGGCGGCTAAGATCGCCCTGGGCTATACCCTGGACGAGATCAAAAACGCTGTCACCGGCAAGACTTACGCCAGTTTTGAACCTGCCCTGGACTACTGTGTGGTAAAGATTCCCAGACTGCCCTTTGATAAATTTATTACGGCGAAACGTACCCTGACCACCCAGATGAAGGCCACCGGCGAGGTCATGAGCATCTGCAGTAACTTTGAGGGGGCGCTGATGAAGGCCATCCGTTCCCTGGAACAGCATGTGGACTGCCTGCGGAGCTATGACTTTACAGCCCTTTCTTCCGAGGAACTGCTGGAGAGACTGCAGGTGGTGGACGATCAGCGGATCTATGTGATAGCGGAGGCGCTGCGCAAGGGTATTGACTATCAGACCATTCATGATATTACCATGATTGATGTGTGGTTTATTGACAAGATAGCCGTTCTGGTGGAGATGGAGCAGGCGCTGGAACGGACGCAGAAGCAGCCCCAGGAACTGACGGTGGAATTGCTGCGGGAGGCCAAGAGGCTGGAGTTCCCGGATCAGGTGATCGCCCGGCTCACCGGCAGGAGCGAAGAGGAGATCAGGCAGATGCGCTATGACAACGGCATCGTGGCAGTGTACAAGATGGTGGATACCTGCGCGGCGGAATTTGCCGCCGCCACTCCCTATTACTATTCCGTGTTCGGCGGGGAAAATGAGGCTGTGGCCAGTCAGGGCCGCAAAAAGGTGCTGGTGCTGGGCTCCGGCCCCATCCGCATCGGTCAGGGCATCGAGTTCGACTATTGCTCCGTCCATGCCACCTGGGCCTTCTCACGGGCGGGGTATGAGACCATCATTATCAACAACAACCCGGAGACTGTCAGCACGGATTTTGACATTGCGGACAAGTTGTATTTTGAGCCTTTGACCCCGGAGGATGTGGAGTCCATCGTGAACATTGAAAAGCCCGACGGGGCCGTGGTGCAGTTCGGCGGGCAGACCGCCATCAAGCTCACGGAGAGCCTGATGAAAATGGGTGTACCCATTCTGGGAACCCAGGCGGAGGATGTGGACGCGGCGGAAGACCGGGAGCTTTTTGACAGAATATTGGAGGAGACAGAGATTCCCCGGGCCGCGGGGGGCACTGTGTACACGGCCGGGGAGGCCAAGGCAGTGGCAGGCCGCCTGGGCTATCCGGTACTGGTGCGGCCCTCTTATGTACTGGGGGGACAGGGGATGCAGATTGCCATCTCCGACCAGGAGATAGAGGAATTTATGGAGATCATCAACCGTATCGCCCAGGATCATCCGATTTTGGTGGATAAGTACCTCCAGGGCAAGGAGATCGAGGTAGATGCGGTGTGCGACGGCACGGACATTCTGATTCCGGGCATTATGGAGCATATCGAGAGGACCGGCGTACACTCCGGGGACAGCATCTCCGTGTACCCGGCGCCCACCATCGGCAAACTCATCAAGGACAAGGTTGCGGAGTACACCCGCAGGCTGGCCAGGGCCCTGCACGTGAAAGGGCTGATCAATATCCAATTTATCGCCATCGGGGAGGACGTGTATGTGATCGAGGTGAATCCCCGTTCTTCCCGCACCGTGCCCTACATCAGCAAGGTGACGGGAATCCCCATCGTGGATCTGGCCACGGAAGTGATTCTGGGCAAGACTATTCGGGAGTTGGGCTACAAGCCGGGGCTGCAGCCGGAGGCGGAGTACTATGCCATCAAAATGCCGGTATTTTCCTTTGAAAAAATACGGGGGGCAGAGATCAGTCTGGGGCCGGAGATGAAATCCACCGGCGAATGTCTGGGTGTGGCGAAGACCTTCCATGAAGCATTGTATAAGGCGTTTCTGGGGGCGGGGGTGGATCTGCCCAGGCATAAGAACATGATCATCACGGTGAAGGACGCGGACAAGGGAGAGGCCATAGAGATCGGCAGGCGCTTCGAGAAGCTGGGCTATACTATCTACGCCACCAGGAGCACGGCGGCGGCGCTGAGTGAGGCCGGGGTCAAGGCCAGAAAGGTCAACAAGATCTCCCAGGAATCTCCCACAGTGATGGACCTGATCTTAGGGCACAGGATAGACCTGGTGATCGACACCCCCACCCAGGGCAGGGACAAGCACCGGGACGGCTTCCTGATTCGCCGCACCGCCATTGAGACGGGCGTGTACTGCATCACGGCCATGGACACCGCCCGGGCACTGGTGAACAGCCTGGAAAACGCGGGAAAGCAGCTGTCTTTAGTGGATATCGCGTCCCTGTGACGGGGATTATGGGACATGGGTCAGGCTAATGCTTATTTTGGAATGAGATACCATATTTGGGATTTGATATATTCGAGTAAGGAGAATGCGGATGGAATTGTGGGATGCATATAATGAGGCAGAGGAAAAGCTGGGATTTGACTTGATCCGCGGGGAGAAAATCCCGGAAGGGGCATATCACCTGGTCTGCGAGGTGGTGGTGCAAAGCCCGGACGGCGATTTTCTGCTGATGCAGCGCTCCTGGGAAAAGGAGGTTTCCCCCGGCAAATGGGAGATAGGCGCCGGGGGCAGCGCCATGAAGGGAGAAAGTCCCCTGGAGGGAGCCTGCCGGGAACTGAGGGAAGAGACCGGCATAGAGGCGGCGGGAGCCCTCCGGGAACTCTACCGCATGGTTCACAGGGAGCATCATGCCATTTACCACGGTTACCTGCTGGTGACAGACTGGCCCAAGAACAGGATCGCGCTGCAAAAGGGGGAGACTATCTCCTACAGATGGCTGTCCCGGGAGGAGTTCCTGGATTTTTATGACAATGGTCTGTCCATCGGTTCCCAGAAGGGACGCCTGAAGGAGTTTGTGGAGAGTATCCGTTAAGGAACTGACTGCACTTGCGCAGCGTGGCGTTAGCTGCCGTTTGGAGCATACCACATGCCGCTGCCCCAGGCGGTGTCATCGTTTAGCAGGATGCCAACCAGCCGTGACCACAAGTCCAGCCCCGTGGTCAGTTCGGGAAGCTTGGAGCCGTGCCGGAAGTCCCAATACAGTTCGCCGCATATGGCGCTGACGGCGAAATCCGTCCAGTTTTTGAAAATCTGCGCCTGTATAATCCAGTACTCCGCCATTTCGTCCAGATCTTCCCGAGTCAGCAGACCGCAGGCATAGCCTGTGCGCAGATGGCCTACGCACTCGCTGATATCCCAGGCCAGATATCCCTGGTGCCCTACAATGGGGTAGAACTGGGCGGAAAAGTCCCGGGCCGTTTGAAAGGCTTCCAAGGCTTTGGTATGCAGCTGAGCTATAGCAAAGGGCGGACGGCCTTCCCAGAAACCCTCAAAGTCCAGGTACTGGGGGTGGCAGCGGATTTCACTGTTGCAAAAGTCCATCAGGGAGCGTCTGTCCGTGATGCCGAAGACTTTTTCCAGGTGGGCGCGGCACTGTGCCTCCGCCTCGGGGGAGGCACAACGGGGCAGGGTGGTAAAATAGTCCGGGCCGGACTGGCCGGGGCCGGGAATGCCGGGCGTTTTGCGCAGGGCAGAGATGCCTGCGAGCAGAGCGATGAACTGCTCCCGGCTGCAAGGGGTGCGGGCGGGCAGAGTTTTTTTGCCAAACTCTGCGGACAACTCCAGTATGGTCTGGGACAGTCCGGTGTCAAAGGGGTGGAAGTCTGTCAGCTGTGGACCGGCAGATATATCCGGTCCGGCTTCGTGGGTTTTGTCCTGTTTCTTTAAGTGATCAAAAACACCCATATTTGTATAACTCCTTTTTTCGATATTAATGTACTTATTTTATCATAAACAGCTGCCTGGTTCAAGAAAGACCCAAAATAAGTATTGCGAATAGGCGGCCCTGAAGGAACTGGAGCGCTGCCGGGCGGCAGAGAAGGAGGAAATGGAGACATGAGTATAAATGGTATTTCAGAGGAAAAATATGAGCATTTGGAGGAGATCCGGGCCCAGCTGCAGGCTGTGCTTGGAGAGTTATGGGCGGCCGCCCATCTGGAGCAGGGGGATATTCTGGTAATCGGCTGTTCCACCAGCGAGGTGGCGGGAGGCCGGATCGGCACATACTCCAGCGAGGAGATTGGGGAATGCCTGTTCCGGACCGCATATCAGTTTTGCAGGGAGAAGGGGATCTATCTGGCCTGCCAGTGCTGCGAGCATCTGAACCGCAGCCTGATTGTTGAGAAAGCCTGTATGAAAGAGCAGCGCCTGACCAGAGTCAATGTGGTACCGCAGCTAAAGGCCGGAGGCGCCTTTGCCACGGCGGCCTGCCGCCATATGCGGGAGCCGGTGGCAGTGGAGGCGCTTATGGCCCGGGCGGGGGTGGATATCGGCGATACACTGATTGGTATGCACCTTGCGCCGGTGGCAGTGCCGGTGCGCACCGAACAAAAGCTGATCGGCCAGGCTCATGTGGTCTGTGCCCGCACCAGGGCTAAATATGTGGGGGGCAGTCGGGCGGCTTATGACGAGAGCCAGACATTTTAGCTGATATAATTAAAACAAATTGTTTGCAACAAACACGACACTAAGCTGTCGTGTTTGTTGTGTTACAATCAAAAAAGGTGGAAAGAGGATCAGGGAAACTATGAAGGTGGACAGACTGGTGGGGATACTGGCGCTGCTTCTGCAGAAGGATGCCATGACCGCCCCTGAACTGGCGGAACATTTTGAGGTGTCAAGGCGGACGATCAACCGCGACATTGAATCTCTGTGCAAGGCAGGGATTCCCATATGCACGAGGCAGGGGAGCAATGGCGGCATCTCCATTATGGAGGATTACCGCCTGGATAAAACCCTGCTTTCCACCAGGGAGATGCGGGAGATTCTGGCAGGGCTTCGGGGACTGGACAGTGTGAGCGGCAGCAGGCATTATGCCCGGCTGATGGAAAAGCTGAGCGTGGGTTCCTCGGCTTTTGTGAATGGAAGGGACTACATCTGGATTGATCTGTCCTCCTGGTACAAGGGTTCTCTTGCGCCCAAGATTGAAAATATACAGACGGCGATAGAGGAAAGGAAACTTTTGCGTTTCCGGTACTATGGCCCCAAAGGGGAAAGCGGCCGGAGCATGGAGTCCTACTATCTGGTCTTTCGCTGGTCGAACTGGTATGTGTGGGGATGGTGTACAAAGCGGGAGGATTTCAGGCTCTTTAAATTAAACCGCATGGAAGACGTTGCGGTATGCGAACAGGGATTTCAAGGCAGGAAGATACCAACGCCGGATTTCTCTGACGAAAGGGTATTTCCGGGAGGCATTTCGGTGAAAGCCCTCTTTTCACCGGAGGTAAAATGGCGTCTGATAGAGAGTTTTGGCCCTCATTGCTTTGCGGAGCAGGAGGATGGCCGGCTGCTGTTTGAGGAGGAGTATACCAATGAGGATAATCTTCTGACATGGCTGATGGGTTTTGGGGACAAGGTAACGGTGCTTGAACCGGAGTCTGCCAGAGCGGCGCTTCTTGGTATGGCGGAAAACATGATTCGCATGTATAAGGGAAAATAAGCATTGGGCGGTGGGAGAGTATATCTGGAAATATAGCAAAGAACATGCTGTTTGTCATGGAGGAAGAACTATGTCATATGATTTCAAAAAAGAGTGTAAGGAGCTTTACATGCCTAATAATATGCCTCAGGTGGTCAATGTGCCGACGGCAAACTATATCGCCGTCAGGGGAGAGGGTGACCCCAATGAAGAGGGAGGGGCCTACCAGCAGGCCATAGGCGTTTTGTACGCGGTGGCTTATACGCTGAGGATGAGTCATAAGGCAGGCCATAAGATAGAAGGTTTCTTTGAGTATGTGGTTCCTCCGCTGGAAGGATTCTGGTGGCAGGAAAAGGTTCGTGGCGTTGACTATGCCCATAAGACGGATTTCCACTGGATATCCGTAATTCGTCTGCCGGATTTCGTGACGGCGGAGGATTTTGCATGGGCTGTAGAGACAGCCGCCTTAAAAAAGAAAACGGATTGCTCCGCAGCGCGGTTCCTGACAATTGAGGAGGGACTATGCGTACAGATGATGCATACAGGCCCCTTTGACGCTGAGCCGGAGACCGTGGCGATTATGGACAGGTTTCTGGAGGAAAACGAGTATGAGAATGACATAAACGGGCAGCGGCTGCACCATGAAATCTATCTGACGGACGCGCGCAGAACGCCGCCGGAAAAGTATAGAACGGTGATCCGGCATCCTATCAAAAAGAGATGAAGCAGTCCCCTTGGGACGGGAAAGAGGAAGCACAGGTTAAACAAATCTTAAAGTTTTCACTATTCCATATCCTTTTCGTTTCCTGTATAATGAGTATGCGTTATAGCGCATACTCATTATAAAATTTTACGACAGGAGCGCCAGTTTATGTACCATATACTGCTTTGCGACGATGAGAAGGATATTGTGAACGCGCTGGAGATATATTTAAGCCAGCCGGATTATTGTTTCCATAAAGCTTACGACGGACAGGAGGCTTTAAAGATCGCAGGCAGTCAGGAATTGCAGCTGATCCTGATGGATGTAATGATGCCCCGGATGGACGGGCTGGAGGCCATGGAGCGGATAAGGCAGTTTTCCAATGTGCCCATCATCCTGCTCACGGCCAAGGGGGAGGATTTGGACAAGATTCTGGGTCTGAACGCGGGGGCGGACGATTATATCACCAAGCCCTTCAATCCTATGGAGGTCAGCGCCAGGGTCCGTTCCCAGCTGCGCCGGTACATGCAGCTGGGGTGCGGCAGCCGGCAGAGAGGGATTCTCAGAATCGGCGGGATTCAGCTGGACGATATGCGCAAGACAGTGCTGCTGGACGGGGAGGAGGTCAATCTGACTCCCACGGAATATGAGATTTTGAAACTGCTTATGGAACACCCGGGACAGGTTTTTTCTCCGGCGGAGATCTATCAGCAGGTGTGGAAGGACCAGCCCATAGGCAGCGAGGGCACAGTGGCGGTGCATATCCGGCATCTGCGGGAAAAGGTGGAGATAAACCCTGCGGATCCCCGCTATCTGAAAGTGGTATGGGGACAAGGATATAAGATGGAAGGGAGCATCGGCCTGTGAGAGGGAAAAACGTAAAAAGGTGCTTCCAATATCTGACCATGGTGGCTGCCATAGGGACGGCGGTCTTTTGCTTTTTGGCAGGCATATGCTGCCTGCGTCTGGAAGAATATCGGCAGCAGGGCAGCGCCAGGGAACCGGCGCTGGAGGAGCGGGCCCGGAGCCGGGCCGGGGAAATTCTGGAGATTTATCTGTCTCAGGGCATGGGACAGGCGGATGCCTATGCGAAAACAGAGAATGTAAACTATATTATCTTGAAGGCCAGCGGCAGGCGCATAGGCGGAAATTATAAATCAGCGGATATACAGATGATTCCGAAGCTGGGCAGAAAGACATTGCAATATACCTATCAATTCCCGGGGGACGCGCAGGAGGATGAGGCCGGCTATATTGTCAAGATCGCCTATCTGGATCTTGGGCAGATACTGGAGGTCCCAATCCATTTGGAAGGGCTGCCGGATGACCTGCGGATATGGATGAAGGTTTTTTTTGTGACGGCAGGAACAGCTCTGGCTGTAGCCGCGGCTCTTCTCAGACGTATCATCCGCATCGGCAGGAGAGGTCTTCAGAACTCTTCCATAAGGAAGACGGGAAAGATGCCCATTGGGAAACTGCTGCCCTGGTGGGTGGCAGCGGCGCTGGTATGTCTGTGGGGATTCCGGCGGCCCCAGGTCTGGAACATTCCCATCACCTGGGAGGAAGGCGCGGAACCTTTGATGGCGCAGCTGGGGCGAAGCGTCAGGAACATGACATTATGCGGGCTGTTGCTGGGTATTTTGGCGACAGGTTTTTTGCTGCGCCTATTTTGTTATTGGGAAATAAGCCGGAGGGGGCAGAGCAGCCTGCTTCAAAAATTGTGCAGGAGGCCTCGAAGGGCGCTGGAACAGTTGTCCTGGTTTCGAAGGGCGCTGCTTGTTTTTTTGTTGGTCTGCATTCTGGAGGCGCTGCTGCTGGGTCTGGCGCAGTATGAGGTGATGCACGGGGAAGGGATGAAGGGTCTGCAGGAGTGGCTTACCACAGGCCGGGGCGGCTGGCTGGTCTGGGGGCTGTGGGGCCTGGAAAAAGCGTTGCTGGCATGGCTGGTACTGCGGACAGCCGGCGGCATGACGCGGCTTCGGACCTCCGGCAGGGAACTGGCAAAAGGGAACCTGGGCTATCAGATTTCGCTGGAGGGCATGAAAGGGGAGGCACTGCGGTTCGGCAGGGATATGAACGCCATATCCCAGGTGGTGGCGGATGCGGTGGAGGACCGGATGAAGAGCGAGCATCTGAAGACGGAACTGATCACCAATGTCTCCCACGATATCAAAACACCCCTGACTTCCATTATCAATTATGCGGATCTGATCGGCAGAGAGCAATCGGACAATGAGAAGGTAGCGGAGTATGCCCGGGTGCTGTACCGGCAGTCCACCAGGCTGAAAAAACTGATTGAGGATCTGATGGAGGTTTCCAAGGCGTCCACCGGCAATTTGGAGGTACATCTGGAGCGCTGTCAGGCAGGGGTGCTGCTCAGCCAGGCCATGGGTGAATTTGAGCAGAGGCTGCAAGAGAGAGGGATTGACCTGATCATTCGGCAATGTCAAAGGCCCGTATGGATAATGGCGGATACCCGAATGCTGTGGCGGATATTGGACAATCTGATGACAAACATCTGTAAATATGCCCAGGACAATACCAGGGTGTATCTGAGCCTGGAAACGTTGAGTCAGACGCCCCCGGGTCCGGAGGCGTCGGCCCCCCAGGTTCCGCGCCTGTCAGTACAGGAAGAACAGGCCGTACTGGTCTTTAAAAATATATCCAGTCATCCTCTGGATATGGATGCCGCGGAACTGATGGAGCGTTTTGTGCGGGGAGATAAGTCCCGGCACACGGAAGGGAACGGTCTGGGACTGGCAATTGCCAGAAGTCTGACGGAACTGCAGGGAGGGAGTATGGCGGTGGCCACGGACGGAGATCTGTTCAAAGTCACGCTGACATTCCCCATGATTCAGGATACGGAGGGGGAATTAATTGTTGATGAGCAAAAGGAATAGAAATGATAAAAACGGCATATACTTAACCTAAAACAGTTTTTTGCAACCTATAAACAACTCAAAAAATAAGGAGGACTTATGCAGGCAGAAACTTATCCCTTTGTAGTGCAGCCACTGCCCTACGATTATGACGCATTGACACCGATTTTGGATGAAAAGACCTTACATTTTCATCACGACAAACATTACAAGACATATGTGGACAATCTTAACAGTACGCTGGCGGATTATCCGGAATTGCAGAAAATGAGCCTGAAGGAACTGCTGATGAAACTGGACACTCTTCCGGCGGCGGCCCAGACCCCTATCCGCAACAACGGCGGCGGTGTATTTAACCATGAATTGTATTTTGGAACCATGCGCCAGCCCATGGGGCAGATGCCCGAGGGTGTACTGGCGGATGCCATTGACCGGGATTTCGGCAGCTATAACCAGTGGAAGGAGCAGATGAAACAGGCTGCTGCTTCTCAGTTTGGATCCGGCTGGGCGTGGCTGGTCACGGACAAGGACGGCAAGCTCTCCATCGTGCAGACAGCCAACCAGAATGTGCCGGATTTGTCCGAGGTGCCCCCTATTCTGCTGGTGGACGTGTGGGAGCACGCCTACTATCTGCAGTACCAGAATCTGCGGGCGGCCTATGTGGAGGGCTGGTTCAATCTGATCCACTGGAAGAAGGTACAGCGCCTGTATGAGGAGGCCATGCGGGCCCCTAAATAAGGAGAAAGGTTATGAACCAAAGAAATTACCAGCGGGAGCTGGACGGCATACTGGAGAACCTGCCCAGGGGGGAGAAGCGCCTGTTTTTGCACAGCTGCTGCGCCCCCTGCAGCAGTTATGTGCTGGAGTATCTGAGAGTATATTTTCCCATAACGGTATTTTACTATAACCCGAACATTTCCTTTACGGAGGAGTACCGCCACCGACTGGAGGAACAAAAGCACCTGATTGCGTGTTATAATCAGGAGGGAGGCGGGTATCCTATTCAGGTGGTGGAGGGGGAGTATATGCCGGAACGCTTTTTTGCCATGGCCCGGGGGCTGGAACAATGCCCGGAGGGCGGGGAGCGCTGCGAGGGGTGCTTTAGGCTGCGGCTGGAGGAAACCGCCCGGCAGGCACTTGCGGCAGGGGCGGATTATTTTGCCTCTACCCTTTCCATCAGTCCCCTGAAAAATGCGCCGCTGCTCAACCGGATTGGGGAGGAAGTGGCTGTTACATATGGTGTGCCTTGGCTGCCCTCGGATTTTAAGAAGAAAAACGGATACAAGAGATCGGTGGAGTTGTCTGCTAAGTATGAGCTGTACCGGCAGAATTACTGTGGCTGCGTATTTTCCATGCAGGAGAGGGGACAGGAGCGGTAAATTGAACTGACTTTGTAAAAATATTGTTGCCATATGGTGGGAAAAGGGCTATAATGAGCGCATACTTTTTGTGAGGAGCGTGTTTATGAAAAAATTATTGGAGATGATATCCGAGGAGATGCAGGCAGCCTTTGAGGCAGCCGGATACGGCGAGGCGGAGGCCGGGAGCCAGCTGGGACGCGTGACGCTGTCCAACCGCCCTGATCTGTGCGAATACCAGTGCAACGGGGCTATGGCCGGGGCTAAGAAGTTCAGGAAGGCCCCTATTATGATTGCAGGCCAGGTGGCGGAGAAGCTGCAGGGCAGCCGGGTGTTTTCCCAGGCGGAGGCGGTGATGCCCGGTTTTTTGAACCTGAAGCTTTCGGAGGAGTTTTTGAGAGATTATCTGCGGGATATGGGGCGGGCGGAGAAATTTGGTCTGGACGAGCCCCCCAAGCCCCGGAAGATTATCATTGACTACGGCGGGGCCAATGTGGCCAAGCCCCTGCATGTGGGACATCTGCGATCCGCGGTCATCGGTGAGAGCATCAAGCGGATCTGCCGGTATGCCGGGCATGAGGTCATCGGCGATGCCCACCTGGGGGACTGGGGGCTGCAGATGGGACTGGTGATTGTGGGCATACAGGAGCGTCAGCCCGAGCTGGTGTATTTTGATGACAGCTATGAGGGAGAGTACCCGAAGGAGGCTCCCTTTACCATATCGGAACTTGAAGAGATTTATCCGGCCTCCAGCACAAAGTCCAAGGAAGACCCGGAGTATAAGGCACGGGCCATGGAAGCAACCTATAAGCTGCAGAACGGCGTGAGGGGCTACCGCGCCCTGTGGCAGCACATGATGAATGTGTCTGTGGCGGACTTAAAGAAGGTTTACAGCAGCTTAAATGTGGAATTTGATCTGTGGAAAGGGGAGAGCGATGTGCGTGACCTGATCCCGGAGATGGTACAGTACATGAAGGACGGCGGATATGCCTATATCAGTGAGGGCGCCCTGGTGGTGGATGTGAAAGAGGAGACAGACACCAAGGAAGTGCCTCCTTGTATGATTCTGAAGTCCGACGGGGCCTCCCTGTACAACACTTCGGATCTTGCTACGATTCTGGAACGCATGCGCCTGTATCACCCGGATCTGATCGTCTATCTGACGGACAAGCGTCAGGATCTGTATTTTGATCAGGTATTTCGCTGCGCCCGTAAGACAAAGCTGGTGGAGCCGGGGACACAGCTGAAGTGGATTGGCTTCGGCACCGTCAACGGCAGTGACGGCAAGCCCTTCAAGACCAGGGACGGCGGTGTGATGCGCCTGGAGACTCTGATCCAGGAGACCAAGCAGGAGATGCTGCGCAAGATCAGGGAAGGCCGGGAGATGAGTGAAGAGGAGGCCAAGGCTGTGGCGGACATGGTGGCTATTTCAGCTCTGCTCTATGGAGATCTCTCCAATCAGGCTTCCAAGGATTATATCTTTGACATGGATCGCTTCACCTCATTTGAGGGAGATACAGGTCCTTATATTTTATATACTATTGTGCGGATCAAGTCCATTCTGTCCAAATATGTGGAGCAGGGCGGCAGCCTGGAGGAACGGGAGGGATTGGAACTGTTGGCGGCGGCAGGAGAAGCGCAGAAACAGTTGATGATGCAGCTGGCGGGATTCAATGCCATGATGGAGAGTGCCAGCGAGGAGACTGCTCCCCACAAAGTATGTGCGTTTATCTATGACTTGGCCAACGCTTTCAACCATTTTTACCATGAGACCAAGATTCTGGCGGAGGAGGATGAGGCCCAGAAAAGGAGTCTGATTGCTTTGCTGCTTTTGACCCGCGATGTGCTGGAAACCTGCATCCACGTGCTGGGATTTGAAGCTCCGGATAAAATGTAGCTAATTTTGTAAAAATGTGGTTGACAAACCCGTTGGATCATAGTATACTAATCAAGTCGGTTGCAGGAGCAGCCGACTAGGGAATCTTAGCTCAGCTGGGAGAGCATCTGCCTTACAAGCAGAGGGTCATAGGTTCGAGCCCTATAGGTTCCATTGTGGCGAGATAGCTCAGTTGGCTAGAGCACACGGTTCATACCCGTGGTGTCGAGGGTTCGAATCCCCCTCTCGCTACTTTTTGAGCCCAGAAAACCTTGATGGAATCGAGGTGGTCTGGGCTTTTCTGTTTTGAGGTAATTAAAAGCTAATCTAATATATGTTTGATTGAAAACTACATAGGAAAGGAGAAGTCAGTTTCACTTAGAGATTTTGCGTGTGACCAGACTGAATCCAGAGGCTTATTTGGGCGAAATAATACGTTTGTAGATATATAGAAAGCAATAACTCCTCTAATGGTAGAAGGGCTATATTGTTATTCCGTATCCATATGTGATAATTGATGCAGTTGGTATGGGTTTTTCAGATAAGACAAGCCGTAGAAATAACATTGAAAAATATCTGTCCCAGTTGATTGAGAAATAGCATGTGCTAAATGCCATTTGTGAAGAAGCACAAAATGAAAATATTACGGAAGAAA
>ERZ779637.107-NODE-107-length-60490-cov-20.794904_pt1 | contig 60490 bp, 46 predicted proteins | sample MGYA00514196_ERZ779637 | MGnify/ENA primary metagenome ERZ779637 (study PRJEB29562, sample SAMEA4376700) | mouse gut metagenome | isolation source: Cecum | study: EMG produced TPA metagenomics assembly of the A DSS colitis mouse model was used to assess the...
TGCATGGGCGGTGGACGCTTCGCAGTACCCGGAGACAGCGGAGCTGATCAAAAATATTATGGATGAAATGCGCTATAAAAAGGAGTTTTACACGGAGAGCGTAAAGGGGCTGCAGCTGTCGCTTCTTATGAATATTGCCCGTATGAATTCGGGAAAACAGATTAAAGTCAGGAAGCAGAGCCGCGGCGTTTCCCAGATTTCCTTCGCATTGCATTATATCGGTGCGCATTATGCGGAGGAGCTGACGATCGGGGAACTGGCGCAGGAGAGCCATATGTCGGAAACGCATTTCCGCAGGGTGTTCCAAAAGATTATGAATATGACGCCCTCCGATTACCTGAATCTGGTGCGGGTGCAGATGGCGTGTGAATATATGAAGAAACACACGGACAGCATGGAACTGGTGGCGGAGCGGTGCGGTTTTCAGTCGGTGTCCACTTTTAACAGAAATTTTAAGAAGGTGCTCAATATTACGCCTTATCAGTGGAAGATTCACCCGGAAAATTATGAGGCGAAGCTGCTTGATTATAAGATTTCTGCGTATAAGGGATGGTAAATTTTAGATTGATAAAGAAATTGTGTTTTTCAGTATGTAAGATAAATTCAATGACGTAAACGTTTAAGCTGGATGCAGATGGTCGAATTTGCATCTTTTTTGCTTTTTAACGATCACACATGGGCGACTTGCAGAGTTATAATGCATATACATTCAGTCAAAAAGTGCGTGATGAATATACAAATTGACGAAAGCACTTTGACGACTGAGGGGAAAAGAAAAAGTTAGTGCACAATGTGCACAAAAAGAAGAATGGGAGGAAAGAAAATGAAAAGAAAGATTTTAGCGGCTTTACTGGCATCTACCATGGTTCTTTCACTGGTTGGATGCGGCGGCGGTTCCGCTGAGACGCCTGCGGCTCCCGCAGCGGACAGCGGTGCGGCAGAGGAGGCTCCGGCAGCGGAGGAAGCTCCCGCAGCGGATGCAGAAGCGCCCGCGGCAGACGCGGCAGCAGGCGGCGATGAGACACTGACCGTATGGTGTTGGGATCCTGCATTTAACATGAACGCTATGTATGAGGCAGAGAAGGTTTACCAGAAAGACCATCCGAATTTCAAGCTGAATGTGGTTGAGACTCCTTGGGACGATATCCAGACCAAGGTTACTACTGCGGCTACTTCCGGCGATCTGAGCACACTGCCGGATATCTTCCTGATGCAGGATAACGCGTTCCAGAAAAACGTGTTGGCATTCCCTGATGTGTGTATGGATCTGACCAACAGCGGTGTAGACTTTTCGCAGTTTGCAGCAGGTAAGACAGCTTACTCTGTAATCGACGGTAAGAACTACGGCGTACCTTTTGATAATGGTGCAGTTGTGGCATGCTACCGTACGGATCTTCTGGAGCAGGCGGGTCTGACCATCGATGATTTCACGGACATTACCTTTGACCAGTACCTTGAGAATGGCAAGAAGGTTCTGGAAGCGACAGGCAAGCCCCTCATTTCCATGCAGGCGGGCGAGTGTGACTTGATTATGATGATGCTTCAGTCCGCAGGCGCTTCCCTCTTCAACGAGGATGGCACGGCGAACATCGTTGGCAATGATACTTTAAAGACCGTTATGGAGACTTACAAGAGCCTGAAGGATGCGGGCGTACTTACTGAGGTTAACAGCTGGGATGAGTACGTAGGCGACTTCGTAAGCGGTAACGTTGCAGGTACGATCAACGGCTGCTGGATCATGGCTTCCATCCAGACTGCAGAAGACCAGAGCGGTAATTGGGCTATCACGAACATGCCCAGTCTGGTAGGTGCAAGCGGAGCAACCAACTACTCCAACAACGGCGGTTCTTCGTGGGCAGTAACCACAAATTGCGCAAATCCGGATCTGGCATGTGACTTCTTGGCAAGCACATTTGCTGGCAGCAATGAGCTGTATGACAACATCCTTCCCAGCGGCGCTCTGGCAACATGGGCACCTGCAGGCGATTCCAGCGCATACGGCGAGCCTAACGAGTTCTTCGGTGGCGATGCAGTTTCCGCTAAGATCGTTGATTTCGCGACCAAGGTTCCGACCAACATCACGGGCGCATACTACTACGAGGCACGTAACGCAGTTGCAACTGCTATCACGAATTACATCAACGGTTCCGACCTCGAGACAGAGCTCCAGACCGCAGAGCAGACTATTAACTTTAACATGCAGTAAGCAATGAGTCGTGCAGATTTTAAATAAGTAACACCTAACACAGGGGAATAGTTTTCTGTAAGCTGTTCCCCTATTTTACTCCAACGATAGAGAAGGAGGGGTTTTTTTGAGCAAGTCGAAAAAGATGACGCTTAGCAAAAAACAGAATCTGATGGGATGGGTATTTCTGGCTCCCGGCGCTGTTTTGATTTTCATTATGAGTTTTGTGCCGATGTTCAGGGCATTGGTTTTGTCGTTTAAGTCGGGCGTTGGCGCGAATATGAAGTGGAGCGGCGTCTCCAATTATGTTCGAATGTTTCAGGATACGGTGTTTGTCCAATCCATTAAAAATACATTTTTCTACCTGATTATTCAGGTGCCGGTAATGTTGATTTTTGCGCTGATTCTGGCATCCATACTGAATAACAAGGATCTGAGATTTAAGGGGCTGTTTCGGACGATGATCTTCCTGCCCTGTGCGACATCGCTGGTGGCATACGCAATCATCTTCCGTTCCCTGTTTGCCAACAATGGTCTGGTGAATCTGGTTTTGGTGAATCTGGGTATTTTGGATCAGCCTTATGCGTTCCTAACGCATACAACGAGCGCGCGTATCGTCATCATCATCGCGCTGCTCTGGCGGTGGACGGGATACAATATGGTGTTCTACCTGTCGGGTCTGCAGAATATCGAGTATTCCGTTTATGAGGCGGCTAAGATCGACGGTGCGTCGGCGGTGCAGTCTTTCTTTAAGATTACAGTGCCGCTTTTGAAGCCTACGATTCTGCTGACGGCGATCATGTCCACCAACGGCACGTTACAGCTTTTCGACGAGTCGGTCAACCTGACAAAGGGCGGTCCGGCGAATACGTCGATCACGATGTCGCATTACATATATGATATGTCCTTTAAGTATGTGCCGAACTTCGGTTATGCGGCGGCAATGTCCTTCTTAATTTTGGTTCTGGTTGCTGTTCTGGCATTCCTGCAGATGAAAGTAGGTGATAAGCGTGACTAAATTGAGAAAATTCGGTATGTATCTGTTTTTGTGTATCGTATCTTTTATCTCCGTGTTTCCGCTGTACTGGATGGTAAGCGCGGCGACGAACAAGAGCGCGGATGTCATCTCCGGACGTCTGATTCCGGGCGGCTATTTTATGGAGAATTTAAACAATCTGCTGGCGGCGCAGAATATAGGGAGGGCTTTTGGCAACTCGTTTAAATACGCGGCAATTCTGACGATTGTGTCACTTTTGGTCAGCTCCTTGGCGGGTTACGGATTTGAGATTTTCCATGATAAAGCGAAAGATATGTTGATGAGCATTATCCTGCTGGCAATGATGGTTCCTTTTGTGGCGACCATGATCCCGCTGTTCCAGATGTTCTCGAAAGCGGGCTGGCTGAATACGACAATCGGATTCATCCTGCCGACGATCTCCACGCCGTTTCTGATTATGATGTTTAGACAGAGCGCGAGATCGTTCCCGCATGACATTATGGAGGCGGCGAGAATTGACGGGTTATCCGAGATCCGCATTTTTTTCCAGATGTTTATTCCGACTATGAGATCGACTTACGCGGCAGCTATGACAATCACTTTTATGAATGCATGGAACAGTTACCTTTGGCCGAAGGTAATCATGACGGATGCAAACAGTCAGACAATGCCCATGGTGGTGGCGAACCTGACGGAAGGTTATGTGACGGACTACGGTATGCTGATGCTCGCCGTGCTGATCTGTACCCTGCCCACTGCAGTCGTATTCTTCTGCTTGCAGAACGCGTTTGCGGAAGGTATCACCGGCGCAGTGAAGTGACGTAAGCAAAGAAGAAGCTGTGGGGCAGCGGCTTTGCGAATAAGCGTGGTATAGAAAGTTTTTTCGACAATAAGGTGTCAAAAACATCTGGGTATTTGGGTGCTTTTGACACCTTTGTTACAACAAATCGTCGTTGTCGAATGACGGTTCAGAGAATGGCTTTGCATTCTCGTCAGTGAAATCAAACAATGGGAGAGGAGTAAAATAATAATATGACGCGATCTGATTATGATAGAATAAAAGATCCTCGGTTTTTTAAGGACAATGTGCTTCCGGCGCGTGCGGCGTTAAACCTGTATGCCAATGAAAAGGAAGCCGCGCGGGGAGAAAGCAGCCTGAAACAGTCACTGGACGGCATATGGAAATTCTCTTATGCGGTAAACATAGATTCCGCGGTGAAGGGGTTTGAGCAGGAAAGCTATGACTGCAGACCATGGGCGGACATCCGTGTGCCGGCGCATATCCAGATGGAGGGGTACGACATTCCTCAGTATGTCAATACGCAGTACCCATGGGATGGCAGGGAAGAACTTGTGCCGGGGGAGATTCCGGAGCGGTTCAATCCTGTGGCGAGCTATGTGAAATATTTTGAAGTCCCGGCACATATGTGCGGGCAGGAAATACGCATTGTGTTTGAAGGCGTGGAGAGCGGGATGGCGCTCTGGTGCAACGGTTCTTATGTGGGTTATAGCGAGGACAGTTTTACCCCCTCCGAATTTGACCTTACGCCCTATCTGAAAGAAGGGGAAAATAAACTGGCGGTACAGGTTTACAAATGGACTTCCTCAAGCTGGTGCGAGGATCAGGACTTTTACCGATTCTCTGGCATCTATAGAAGTGTGTACCTGTATGCGGTTCCCGCTGCGCATGTGGAAGATCTGACGGTGAAGACCCTGTTTGAGGGGGAAGGCTTTGACCGGGCGAAGCTGTCTGTATGCTGCAAGGTAAAAGGAAACGGCGTTTACAGATTGTGCTTAAAGGATGGCGGAGAGACGCTGTTTGAAAAGGAGCAGAAAGCGGAAGCGGACGGCGAATTTGCTTTTGAGGAAACGGTTGAGAAACCCGGACTCTGGAGCGCGGAGAACCCTTACTTATATCAGTTGGAAATCAAATGCTGTGGTGAAAACGGTGAGACGGTGGAATATGTCTCGCAGGCAGTCGGCTTCCGCAAATTTGAGATGAAGGACAGCCGTATGCTGTTAAACGGGAAACGGATTGTATTTAAAGGCACGAACCGTCACGATTTCAGTTCCATATCGGGCAGACATGTCTCTTATGAGGAACTGGTAAAAGACATTGTGACCATGAAGCGCAACAATATCAACGCGATCCGTACTTCCCACTATCCCGACGACGAACGGCTCTATGAACTTTGTGACCGCTATGGACTGTATCTGATCGCGGAGAGCAATCTGGAATCCCACGGCACATGGGACGCTTACCTGAAAGGGAAAAAGGACATGTCCTTCGTGGTGCCGGACGATAAGGCAGAGTGGAAGGAGATGATGTACGACCGCATCCGTTCCTGTTATCACCGGGACAAAAACCACCCGGCGGTGCTGATCTGGTCCGTGGGAAACGAGTCCTTTGGCGGCGAGACGATTTACGAGATGTCGGAGCTTTTCCGCAAGCTGGATGATACGAGGCTTGTACACTACGAAGGCGTATTCAACGACAGGCGCTACAATGATTCCTCCGATATGGAGAGCCGCATGTACGCGAAGGTGACTGACATAGAGGAGTATCTGGTAAACGGCGACGGCAAGCCTTTTATCTGTTGTGAGTACACGCATGCCATGGGTAACTCCTGTGGTGCGATGCACAAGTACACGGATCTGGCTGACAAAGAAAACTCCGCTTATCAGGGCGGCTTTATCTGGGATTACATCGACCAGAGCATCTATAAAAAAGACCGTTACGGAAAGTGGTTTCAGGCTTACGGCGGCGATTTCGGGGAGCGCCCCACGGACTATAATTTCAGCGGCAACGGTATCGCCTACGGCGGGGAGCGGGAAGCGTCGCCCAAGATGCAGGCGGTAAAATTTAACTATCAGAATATTTCGGTTGCTGTAGAAAAGGATGGGTTTGAGGTGTGGAATAAAAACCTCTTCGTTTCTACGAATGGTTTCCGCTGCGTGGCACAGCTTCAGCGGGACGGCGTTATTGTGGAGCAAAAGGAGCTTACGGGGATTGACGTAGAATCGGAAGGCAGACAGAATTACCCTGCGCCTTTTGCTCTGCCGGAGGAGCCTGGTGAGTATGCCGTGACGGTTTCCTTCCTCTTAAAAGAAGATACGCTGTGGGCGGAGGCAGGTCACGAAGTGGCGTTCGGACAGGCGGTGATCGGAACGGTGGACGCGCCTGTGGAGGAGAAGAAGAAACCGCTCACCATCATACGCGGCAATGATAATGTGGGCGTCCGGGGAGAGCATTTTGACGTATTGTTCTCAGAGCCGGCGGGGGCGATTTCCGCCTTTGGTATGGTTTCCTACCGCTATGCGGGCAAGGAGCTGATCGAGGAGATTCCCCGCCCGAATTTCTGGCGTGCGCCTACGGACAACGATACGGGCAATCATATGATGGCGAGACAGGGACAGTGGAAACTGGCAAGTCTGTACGCGTCATGCAGAAAGCCAGGAGGGAGATTAAATAAAGAGGGAGAAGATTTTGAAAATCCGCAAGTCAGGGAGGAAGCGGATCATGTCAGTGTGTCTTATCTGTACGACCTCAACACAACGCCTGCGGCGACCTGCCGGCTGACTTACAAGGTGTACGGGGACGGCAGCGTGCAGACCACGCTTGCTTATGACCCGGTGGAGGGACTGGCTGACATGCCGGAGTTTGGCGTGCTGTTTAAACTGAACGCGGACTACGATCGACTGGAGTGGTACGGAAACGGTCCGGAGGAGACCTACGCGGACAGGGATCAGGGTGCGAAGCTGGGCGTTTACCGCAATCGTGTGGCGGACAATATGGCGGCGTATCTCGTGCCTCAGGAATGCGGCAATAAGACAAAGGTGCGCTGGGCGAAAGTGACAGATATGCGCGGGCGCGGTATGCTCTTTAGCGGAGAAAACCTGAACTTTTCGGCGCTGCCGTACACGCCCCACGAGGTCGAGAACGCGAGACATCCCTACGAACTGCCGCCTGTGCATTACACGGTGGTGCGCGTGGCGGGCGGACAGCTCGGCGTCGGCGGCGACGACAGCTGGGGCGCGCCGGTGCATCCGGAGTATCATCTGGATGTGAGCGGGAAGAAGGAGTTTAGCTTTACGTTCCGGGGGGTATGATATAAATAAAAGAGTAAATGTAAAAAATCGGGCGTCGCCCGGAACGGAGGCAAGAATGCGCAAAACAAAAATTGTATGTACCCTTGGACCATCCACAGACAATGAGGAAGTGCTGAGGCAGATGATGCTGGCGGGAATGAATGTTGCCAGATGCAATTTTTCCCACGGCGTCCACGATGACCATAAGAGAAGAATGGATGTGGTGAAAAAACTTCGGAAAGAATTGGGAAGACCGGTGGCGATTCTGCTCGATACCAAAGGACCGGAAGTACGCGTGAAGAACTTTAAGGAAGGAAAAGTTGTGCTGGAAGAGGGGCAGCTTTTTACGCTGACCGCCGATGATGTGGAGGGCACAAAGGATATCGTGAGCGTAACGTATAACAGGCTCTATGAGGATCTGGAAGAGGGGATGCGCGTACTCATCGACGACGGGCTGATCGAGATGACGGTGGAGAAGGTGGACAAAAGCAACATTGTCTGCCGCGTGGTAAACGGCGGCACGGTTTCCAACCACAAGGGCGTCAACGTGCCGGACGTGGACTTGTCCATGCCTTATATCAGTGATAAGGACAGGGAGGACATTCTTTTCGGCATCGAGCAGGATGTGGATTTTATCGCGGCTTCTTTTGTACAGAAAAAAGAAGATATTTTACAGCTCAGAAAGCTGCTTGAAAAAAACGGCGGTCAGGACATCAAGATTATTTCCAAAATCGAGAATGCGCAGGGTGTGGCAAACATTGATGATATTTTGTCGGTTTCCGACGGCGTTATGGTGGCGAGGGGAGACATGGGTGTGGAGATTCCCTATGAGGATGTGCCTGTGATCCAGAAGGAGATCATCAAAAAGGTGTACCGTGCAGGGAAACAGGTGATCACCGCCACGCAGATGCTGGAGTCCATGATCAAGAATCCAAGACCGACCCGCGCGGAGACGACGGACGTTGCGAATGCGGTTTACGACGGCACAAGCGCGATTATGCTCTCCGGGGAGACGGCGGCAGGCGCCTATCCCGTGGAGGCGGTGAAGACAATGGTTAAAATTGCGGAGCGCACGGAACAGGATGTGGATTACCGAAAGCGTTTTTTCCAGTTGGAGAGAGAGGCGAATCCGGATGTGACGGATGCGATCTGTCATGCAACCTGCACGACGGCGCTTGACCTGAATGCAACTGCTATCGTGACGGTTACGAAATCGGGAAGATCCGCCAGAATGATTTCCCGCTACCGCCCAAAGAGCGATATTATCTGCTGTGCGACCACCGAGAAGGTATGCAGGCAACTCTCACTGACATGGGGCGTGGAGCCGTTGCTGATTAAGGAAGAGAAGGACGCTTATGTGCTCTTTGACAAGGCGATTGCGGCAGCGGAAAAGAAGGGGCTTTTGCAGAAGGGAGATTTGACGGTGATTACTTCCGGGGTGCCCATCGGCATTTCCGGCACTACAAACATGATTAAGGTACAAATTGTGTAAGCGATACGGGTCCTGCAATCATTTCCCGCGCCACATAGAGTGTGCTGTCCGCCCGGGTGGTCATGCTCCACTTGACCAGCGTCATTGCCATCCGCTCGATTTCGATGCAGGTAATGCAGCGGGGATGAACGCAGCTTCCCGTATTATAGTAATGGGCGGGTGTGTCCGGCAGCGCCGGGCGGTGCGTGTGTCCGGTGACCAGAATGCGGCGGTTTTCCTCCGCCCATCTGTTTAGGCGGCTTTCACATTTGTTTTTGACTCTGTAATTTTTGGCGGCGCTTGTAGGGTCGAGTACGCCCAGATTTTCCAACGGGCTCCAGACATACCGCACCAGAAAGCGGGAGAGGCGCCAGAACGTGGAGTTGAGCAGGCTTGCCTGATGCCCGTGTGTCAGGTAAAGCGATACGCGGGGCGCGTGACCGGGCTGCGCCCCGGTGGTGAGAATAATGCCCTCATAAAAAGTGAGGGATGGGAAGAGAGGCTGCATCTGCTGAGACTGCGTACAGAAATAGGTATCGCAGCTTTTGGCGGGGTAGCCTTTCTTCCGCTTTACAATATCGTGGTTGCCGTAGATTAGATACAGCCTGTTTTCTTCATGGAACTGTTTGAACAGCCAGAATACGTTGCTGTGGACGTCAATAATATTTTTCATGTTTCTGTTTTCCCACAGTTCATCCCCGTCGCCCAGTTCAATATAGGTAAAGCCATTTCGGTAGTAATGCTGCAGCGCGGCAAAATACAGGTGCTGGTTTTTCAGAAAATTATCGGAGGAGGAGCCGATGCCCCTGTGACAGTCGCTCATAAGAACGTAGCGCGAGCGGTCAGAAAGGGGGAGCATCGGCGCATCCAGGAAGGCATGGTTGAGACGGGTTGACGTGCTCATAGCTAGTGCCTCCTGCCGTGGCGCTTGTGACAGCGTTTGTGAAATCTGCGCAGCCGGAGAAGTTTTCGGAATGCGGCAGGGATAAAATAGTACAGATATAAGATTCTGTCCTCTGTGCAGAGAAAGGGTCTGGTAACCCACAGGTAGAGTCTACAGAAAAGTTTGTTTTTCCACTGGGAGAAACATCTCCAAAAACGTGTGATCAGATTGTATTTTTCGGTGTTTCTGTGGAAAACAAAGCAGACGGTGAGTCCTCTGACGGAAATGCAGTCTTCCGGGTAACCGGTTCGTTTCAGACCGTCCACGAAAGCGCAGAGCATTTCTCTGTTGGGAAAGCTGATGCAGGACTCCATGGTAAGACAGGAGGGCTTGGAAAAGCATCCTACGAGAAAGGCGGTGAGCCACCAGTGACGCTCCGAATTGCGAATGCATTCGTTTCCGGCATTGCACAGAAGGAAGGAGCAGTCCAGCATTTCATTATCTTCCGCGCAGGAAAACCATGCGGTTTTATAATCCGATTCGGGGATAATGCCGTCTGCGTGGTATATGCCGATTTCCGCGCCGGTATTGATGCCGTACTGCCCTTTCCAAAATTCGATCAGCCATGTGCGTCCCCGATAATCGAAATAGACGGGAAGGGAGTCGAATACCATCTGGAAACGTGGCGCCATATAGTCATAGAGCCATGCGTATCCGGCGTGCCGCTGCGGGGCGTCCACCGTGGAAGAAAAGAATCCGCGGTCGCAGTGAAACTGATAGCCGAAGGGATAAACCAGCTCGTCTATGAGCGTGCATTTAGCGCAACAGTCCATTTCATTTATCTTACAGATAATTTTTTTCCTACGGCATTGAAAAAAGATGCAGCCGAGGACGGCAATGAGAAGTAAAGTAAAGAGTAAAAAGTACATAATAAATATCCTGTGTCGTTTTACTCTATTTTATGTCGAAAGAAGGGAAATGGTGCGGCGGGGACAAGCTCTTTGGAGATAGGGTAAATCGGTTGGCGCGGCGGTCATTTTACAATAAGAAACAGACACGCCAGCGGTACCGTCACAAGGCTTAATACGGTTGTCAGAATTATGCCCTGCGAGATGGATTCCGTTTCCATATCCATCTGTTTTGCGAGCATAAGGGGCATGTTGGCGGCGGGTACGGCTGTCATCAGAAGCATGGTGTTTAAAATCAGCTTGTCGTTAATGAAACGGCTCATCAAAAGCATACAGCCGATGGGCACGAGAATCTGGCGAAGCAGGGTAAATACATAGAGCTTCGGGTGGGAAAAGATATCTCTCGGCGCCATCTGCGCTACGGAGACGCCGAGCACCAGCATAGATAAAAGGGTGGTGGCGCGCCCGGTGTAGGAGAGGGCGGAGGAGATGATCACAGGCACGCGGAAATTGCCGAGGTAAAAGATAATGGTAACCGCGGCGGAGATGGTGCCCGCATTGACAAGTTTCTGGAGACGGTTTGAACCGGTCTGGCTGACTGGAGCCGCCGCGCCGTCCTGCACCTGTTCGGCAGAGAAAGCGGTGTCGTCCTGTGCCTGTCTGGCGGGAGCCGCTGTCCCTTCCCGCGTTTGTCCCGCGGCAGCTCTCTGCAGAAGGGAGATGCCAAAGGTGTAGACCAGCAGGTTGAAGAGCAGGTTAAAAATGGACACGTATATCAGGGATTCGCTGCCGAGCACTGCGGAGGCGAGGGGGATGCCGATAAAGCCCACATTGCCGAAGATAGTCAGCATCTGGTATGCGTAGTGCAGATTCCGGGGTATCCGCAAAAGGCGGGGAATCAGAAAACTTATGGCGATCAAAATCGCAAAAACGGCGGCGTAAGCGATCAGGGCAATGCCCAGCTCCTGCAGGGATGCCTTGGGACCGTCGTCGAGGGCGGAGCAGATTAAGAGCGCCGGGTTGGTGACGTTGATAATCAAACCGGAAATCTGCTTGGAGCCTTCCTCCGAAATCATTTTGCGGCGGTAAAGGATCATGCCGATGCCGATTAAAATAAAAATGATAACCATCTGCTGTAATACGACTGTGATACTCATGTATGTTTTCCTCTTTTTTCTGAATGTTTCCCTAATATTATTTCCGGTTTCGCTCATAAATCCGCAAAGTAATGTCTGTGCGGAAAAACCATCTCAAATTATTATAGTACATTTTCTCAAAAATGGAAGATTGTTTTTCCGTCGGACTCGTTATATACTTAGAGAAGTTTATAATAAACAGCCGGGGAGCAGATATTTGGCGGCAGTCGCAGAGGAACTGATTTAGATGGGGGTGTCTATGCAAAAATATATTATGGCGCTGGATCAGGGGACGACCAGTTCCCGCTGTATTTTGTTTGACAAGAAGGGCAATATATGCAGCATGGCGCAGAAGGAGTTTACCCAGATTTACCCGCAGGCGGGATGGGTGGAGCACAACCCGCGGGAGATATGGGCGTCGCAGCTCGCGGTGGCGATCGAGGCGATGGCGAATATTGGTGCGGATGCAGGGCAGCTTGCGTGCCTCGGTATCACGAACCAGCGCGAGACGACGATTGTCTGGGACCGGGAAACGGGGGAGCCGGTATATAACGCGATCGTCTGGCAGTGCCGGAGAACGGCGGAGTTTATCGACGGGTTAAAGACGCAGGGCTATACGGAAACGATACGGGCGAAGACAGGTCTGGTGCCGGACGCTTATTTTTCCGGCAGCAAGATTGCATGGATACTGGATCATGTGGAAGGCGCACGGGAGCGGGCGGAGCGTGGGGAACTGCTGTTTGGCACGGTAGATTCATGGCTGATCTGGAAACTGACAAAGGGCAGGGTACATGCCACGGACTACACAAATGCCTCCCGCACGATGCTATACAATATACACACGCTGGAATGGGATGAAGCGCTTCTCTCCATGCTGCGGATTCCGAGACAGATGCTTCCGGAGGTGAAGCCTTCCGGGACGGTGTTTGGCGAGAGCGATACGAGTATTTTCGGCGCGCCCGTTCCCATCGCGGGAGCGGCGGGCGACCAGCAGGCGGCGCTCTTTGGACAGTGCTGTTTTGCGCCGGGGCAGGTGAAAAACACATACGGGACGGGATGCTTTTTGCTGATGCACACAGGCAGACAAGCGATCGCTTCCGAGAGCGGTCTGCTCACAACCATCGCGGCGGGGGACACGTCCGAACCGTCCTACGCGCTGGAGGGCAGCGTGTTTGTGGCGGGCGCGGCGGTACAGTGGATGCGGGATGAGATGCGGATGATGAAGATCGCGCAGCATTCCGAAAAGTACGCCATGCGTGTGCCCGATACAAACGGGGTCTATGTGGTACCCGCCTTTGTGGGCATGGGAACGCCCTACTGGAATCCCTACGCGCGGGGCACTGTGGTGGGTATTACGAGGGGCTGCCAGAAAGAGCACTTTGTTCGGGCGGTACTGGAATCGATCGCCTATCAGTCCATGGATGTGCTGAAGGCGATGGAGGAGGACGCGGGGATTCCGCTCAGTGAATTGAAGGTGGACGGCGGCGCCAGCGCCAACGATTTCCTGATGCAGTTTCAGGCGGATATCACGGGACAGGCGGTGCACAGACCGAACTGTATCGAGACGACGGCTCTGGGCGCGGCGTATCTGGCGGGGCTCTCGGTGGGCTACTGGAAAGACAAAGGTGAAATCTGTGAGAACTGGCAGCTTGGAAAGCGGTTTGACGTGACGATGGAGAGACAGACGAGAGAGCAGCTTGTAAAGGGATGGAAACGTGCCGTCCGATGTGCGCTTGCATGGGCGGATGATGCGCGATAGCAACGAGCAGTGCGCAGACAGAGGAGTGAGCGAAGCGGAGAGCTTGCTCGACGAAGCGCTTGATCCGATGGATGCATAGGGCGACTGCCCGCGAGCGAGGAAGCCGAAGGCTTTCGAGCTGCACTGCGAAAGACTTTAGAAAGGAAATCAAATAATGAACATTACCTACAACGAAAAGAACAGAATCTTTAAACTGGACACGCCCCACACGAGTTACTGTATCGGCGTGGTGGATGAGGAGAATTTTTTGGGACATGTGTACTATGGGAGAAGTCTTGGCTCGGATGATCTGGCATATCTGATGCGCACTGGGGAGCCGCCATTTGTTCCGTCGGAAAACAACAGGGAGAGAACTTCCTTTTTAGACACGTTTCCGATGGAGTATACGGGACACAATCTGGGCGATTATAGAGAAGGAACGCTTTCGGTGCGCACGCTGTCCGGGCATACGGGCGTTTCGCTCTCCTATGTATCGCACCGTATTTATGACGGCAAAGAAGCGCTTGAGGGACTGCCGGCGACCTTTGGCGGAAAGGAGGAATGCAGGACGCTGGAGATCACATGCGAAGACCCGGTATTGAAATTGCAGGTAGTTCTGTCCTACAGCATTTTTGCGGACACGGATGCGATTGCGAGAAGTGTGAAAGTGGTAAATCACGGCGGCGAGGCGGTTTATCTGACGAAAGTGTTATCTGCCTGCATAGATATGGACAACGACGATTACGAGATGATCACCCTGCACGGTTCATGGGCGAGAGAGCGCGCAATACAGACTTACCCGATCAGGAAGGGCAAGCAGAGCGTCGGATCGGTGCGCGGGGAGTCCAGTCATCAGGAGCATCCCTTTATGGCGTGGAAGAGCAGGACGGCGACGGAGGAGACAGGCGACGTTTACGCTATGAACTTTGTCTACTCCGGCAATTTTATCGCGCAGATCGAGGAGAGCCAGTTTGGCAGCATCCGCGCTATGATGGGCATCCACCCGGAAGATTTCTGCTGGAAACTGGAGCCGGGTGAGAGCTTTCAGGCGCCGGAAGTGATCTGCATGTACTCGGCGGAGGGTCTGGGCGGCATGACCAGAAACTTCCACGAACTGTACCGAAATCATCTGATCCGGGGCATTTATAAAGACAAGAAGAGACCGATCCTCATCAATAACTGGGAGGCGACCTACTTTGACTTTGATACGGACAAACTTCTGGATATTGCCAGACAGGCTTCCGCGCTCGGCATAGAGATGCTTGTGATGGATGACGGATGGTTCGGTCACAGGGACGACGACAATTCCAGTCTGGGCGACTGGTTTGTGAATGAGTCCAAGCTTAAGGGCGGGCTGAAATACTTGGTGGACGAGGTCAATAAGCTCGGGATGAAGTTCGGCATCTGGGTGGAGCCGGAGATGATTTCCCCCGATTCCGATCTTTTCAGGGAGCACCCCGACTGGGCAATCCAGATTCCCGGCAGGACGGGGAGCCTTGCAAGAAACCAGTATGTGCTTGACCTGACGAGAAAAGAAGTGCGCGACTGTGTGTATGACAGGATCGCGGCAGTGCTTCGCAGCGCGAATATCGAGTATGTGAAGTGGGATATGAACAGGCAGCTTTCCGACCTCGGCAGCTACGGGCTTCCGGCGGACAGACAGGGCGAGCTTGTGCACAGACAGACCCTTGCGCTCTACGAGATGCAGGAGCGGCTGATCACGGATTTCCCGAATCTACTTCTGGAGAACTGCTCCGGCGGCGGAGCGCGGTTTGATCCGGGTATGCTCTATTACAGCCCTCAGATCTGGTGCTCCGACGACGCGGACGCGATTGAGCGGTTGTCGATTCAGGCGGGCACGGCGCTCGTCTACCCGCTTTCCACGATGGGCGCGCATGTGTCCGACTGTCCGAATCACACGGTGGGCAGGACGACGCCTTTTGAGACGAGGGGCTTTGTGGCGCTGGCGGGCACTTTCGGCTATGAGCTGGATGTGACGAAGATTCCCGAGGCGGACCGGAATATGATTCCTGATCAGGTGGCGATGTACCATAAATATAACGATTTGGTGAGGCAGGGCGATTATTATCGGATCGCGCGCTATGCGGACAATCATTTTTATGACTGCTACGCTGTGGTGGCGAAGGATAAGAGCGAGGCGCTTGTCACCTATGTGCAGGTGTTGAACCGACCCAATTGCCACAGCAGGAGAATCTGCATTCCGGGGCTTGATCCGGAGAAGACTTATGTGATCGAGAATGCGGCGGACTGGCAGGAGATCGGACAGACCGAGTACAGGGGAGATACGCTGCACTACGCGGGGATCAATGTGCCGCCGATCAGGGGGGACTTCAAGGCGCGGCTTATACACTTGAAGGAAAAATAAATACAAACAGAAACGGAGAATGAGATATGATCGTACAAAAATATAAGGACATGCTGCAAGGAAAATCCGTAATCCGGCAGCTCTCGGAGTTCGCGACGGCGAGGGGGCAGGAGATCGGGTATGAGAATGTGTTCGATTTCAGTCTGGGAAATCCTTCGGTGCCTGTACCGCAGGAGTTTACGGATGTGATGATAAAGATGCTGCAGGAGAAAAATCCCATGGAGCTGCACGGCTACAGCCAGAGTCTGGGCATTCCGTCCGTCAGGGATAAGGTGGCGGCTTCCCTCAACAAAAGATTTGGGATGAACTACACGGGGAACCATATTTTTATGACCACCGGCGCGGCGGGGGCGATCGCCCACGCGGTGCGGTGCGTGGCACAGCCGGGGGATGAGGTGATTACCTTTGCGCCCTATTTTCCGGAGTACGCGCCTTATATCAATCTGACGGGGGCGGTTCTCAAGGTGGTGTCGGCAGATACTGAAAACTTCCAGATCAACTTTGAGGCGTTTGAGGAGATGCTGACGGAAAAGGTGACAGCGGTTCTGATCAACACGCCGAACAATCCTTCGGGCATTGTTTACTCCACGGAGACGATTAAGGAACTGGCACGTATTATGGAGGAGAAGCAGAGGCAGTACGGGCACGATATTTTCCTGATCTCCGATGAGCCTTACCGGGAGATCGTGTTTGCGGGCGTGGATGCGCCTTATCCTTCCAAGTTTTATGACAATTCCCTCTCCTGCTACTCCTTTTCCAAATCCCTTTCCCTGCCGGGAGAGCGGATCGGCTATGTGGCGGTGAATCCGAAGTGTACGGATGCGGACATAATCAGCGTGATGTGCAGCCAGATCTCCAGAGGAACGGGGCACAACTGTCCGCCGTCCATCATCCAGCTTGCGGTGGCGGAAGTGCTTGATCTGACCTCGGACCTCTCGGTTTATGAGACGAATATGAACATATTATATAAGGAATTGACGGACTTAGGGCTTGAGTGTGTCCGCCCGGGCGGCACCTTTTATATGTTCCCGAAATCGCCCGAACCGGATGCGGCTGTCTTTTCCGAGAAGGCGAAGAAGTACGATCTGATTCTCGTGCCGAGCGACAGCTTCGGGGTGAAGGGATATTTCCGAATCGCGTACTGTATCGACACGGAGAAGGTGGAGCGGTCGCTGGAGGCGTTCAGAAAGTTTATAAGGGAGATGTACTAATATGATGTATCAGGCAGGACTGGTTCTGGAAGGCGGCGGTATGAAGGGCATTTACACTGCCGGTGTATTGGATTATTTTATGGAGAAGGAGATACTGTTTTCCGACTGTTACGGCGTGTCGGCGGGGGCGTGCCATCTGTGCAATTACATGTCGGGGCAGAGGGGTCGGTCTTTGCGCATCAGCGTGGATTATCTGGATATGAAGCAGTACTGCGGGAAGTGGAGTCTTTTCACAACGGGCGATCTGTTCGGTGTGGATATGAATTACAGTCTGATCCCGAATTATCTCGATCCCTTTGACTATGACGCGGCGGCTAAATTTGAGGGCAAGGCGTTTGCGGTGGCGACCGATATCGAGACGGGAAAACCTGCCTACCTTCCGCTTAAGGATCTGCGGGAAGATTTGATTGCGGTGCGCGCGTCAAGTTCACTCCCGCTGGTGTCCCGCAATGTAAAGATCGGCGACAGATATTATCTGGACGGAGGCATCAGCGATTCGATTCCGATCAGAAAATCCATTGAGGACGGCAACAGGAAAAATGTGGTGATTATGACCAAGGAGGAAGGTTTTGTCAGACAGCCCGCAGGAGCGGAGCTTGCGCTTGTGAGGGCGCGCTACCTCCGTTACCCGAAAGTGTACGAACTGATGCGCGAAAGGCATCTTTCCTATAATGCCACCGTACAATATATGGAAGAAAAGAAACGGAAGGGTGAGCTCTTTGTGATCCGTCCGAAACGGAAAAGCGAAGTCGGCAGGATCGAGAAGGATAAGGACAAGATGAAGGCGCTCTACGAGGAAGGCTGCCGCGACGCGCAGGAATGCTATTTGGATTTACTTGAGTATCTGGAGTAAGAAAGGATAAAATATGGACATGATAGAAATTTTGAAGGCGGTGCTCTTCGGCATCGTGGAGGGTATCACGGAATGGCTTCCCATCAGCAGCACCGGACACATGATTCTCTTGAATGAATTTGTGACCCTGAACGTGAGCGAGGACTTCTGGGAGATGTTTCTGGTGGTGATCCAGCTCGGGGCGATTTTGGCGGTGGTGCTCCTTTTCTGGAACAAGATCTTTCCCTTCCGCTTTAAGGAAAAGCCGGTGGTGCAGAAGGACATTTTCGTGCTGTGGTTTAAAATTCTCGTGGCATGCGTTCCGGCAGCGATCGTGGGACTTGCTTTTGACGATGTGCTGGACGCGCTCTTTTACAATCCGTGGTGCGTTTCCATTGCGCTGATCGTGTTCGGTATCGCCTTTATTCTGATCGAAAACAGAAATAAGAAAATGACGCCGAAGATTACGGAACTGAATGATATTACTTACCGCATGGCGCTGATGATCGGCATTTTTCAGCTTTTAGCGGCGGTGTTCCCGGGGACGTCCCGCTCCGGCGCAACCATTGTGGGTGCGCTTCTGATCGGCGTGTCGAGAACCGTGGCGGCGGAGTTCACTTTCTTTCTGGCGATTCCCGTTATGTTAGGCGCGAGTCTGCTTAAGCTTTTAAAGTTCGGATTTTCCTTTACAGGAGAGGAAGTAGTCATTCTGGCGGTGGGAATGGCGGTGGCTTTTGCGGTGTCCGTGGCGGTGATCCGTTTCCTGATGGGCTATATCAAAAAGCATGATTTTAAGGTTTTTGGCTGGTACAGGATTGTGCTCGGCGCGGCGGTGCTTTTGTACTTTATGGTAGCTTAAGATTGTAAAACAGGGCAGTTTTGGGGCTTTTTTATGTCAATTCGTATAAGATTTTAGTATAAAAATTAACTATTTGTTACAGATTGTTGGTTGACAGCCCCGTTTTATTGAGATAAGATACATCTAGCAAGGTCATGTAGCAGGTAGTTTTGCGGGGATGCATGGCGTTACGGTAACAAGATCGAAATTATGGAAAAGTAGTTTTAGTGAATGTGGGGAAGGAGACACTCATGGCAGAAATTAAGATGCCGGCTGCAAAGCCGGAAGCTACCAAAGCAGCAGATACAAAGACAACGACAGCAGCGACACCAGTGGCAGCACCTGCGGCGAAGACAGAGCCTGTAGAGAAGGCTAAAGAAGAAGTAAAAGAAACCGAGGCGAAGAAGCCTGCGGCAGAGAAGAAGAAACCCGGCAGAAAGCCTGCGGCGAAGAAGCCCGGCAGAAAGCCCGCGGCAGCAAAGAAAGAGACGGCGACAAAGACTACTACAACCAGAAAAGCTGCAGTGAAAGAGAACGTGCATTTAGAGTTTGCGGGTAAGAGCTACACTACCGAGGATCTGGTGAAGATTGCGAAGGATGTATGGAAATACGACCTGAAGAAGAAGGTTGGCGATTTCAAAGCTGTAGAGCTTTATGTGAAGCCCGAGGAGAGCGTTGTTTACTATGTGATCAACGGCGAGGAGAAAGGTCAGTTCAATATCTAATCATTTCAGACGGAAAGAATGCAGGCGGTCAGTTTAGGGTATGCTAAACTGACCGTATTTTGCGTGCATAAGCAGAGTCAGAAAGCGGCATAGACAGGATGCATGCTTGCATGTAAGCCTGTCTGTGACGATTTATGACGAGCAACGCGAACGAGAGATGCGAAGCATCTCGAGTCTGCTTATGTGCGCTGGTTGATTTCATACTTTTTTAACAAATTTTTTCCATTCAGATGTTGACAATGTAAAAAAGAAGTGATACCTTACTACCAGAAGGTGTTAGCACTCTAATAAGTTGAGTGCTAACAACACGGTGTGAAGGTACTGAATAGCTATAGAGGGAAATGGTATGCAGCTAGACGAAAGAAAATATATCATATTGCAAGCCATCATCCGAAACTACTTGGAGACAGGGGAGCCGGTAGGCAGCCGTACGATCTCCAAGTACACCGATTTAAACTTGAGCTCCGCGACCATCCGAAACGAGATGGCGGATTTGGAGGAACTGGGCTACATCCTGCAGCCCCACACATCCGCCGGCAGGATTCCATCTGACAAGGGCTACCGACTCTATGTGGATAAGATGATGGAGGAGAAGGAGCGGGAAGTCGAGGAGATGAAGGGGATCCTTCTGGAGAAGGAAGATAAGGTGGATCACCTTCTCAAGCAGGCGGCAAAGCTGCTTGCCAACAACACCGAATACGCGGCAATGATCTCCGCGCCCCAGTACCACCGTAATAAACTGAAATTTATCCAGCTTTCGCGGGTGGATGCAAGGCAGATTCTGGCGGTAATCGTTGTGGAGGGAAATGTGATCAAGAACTCCATGCTGACGGTTCCCGACGAACTGAGCGACGAGACGCTTTTGAAGCTGAACATCCTCCTGAACACCCACCTGAACGGTCTTTCCCTTGAGGAGATCAATCTCGGCATGATTGCCGCCATGAAACAGCAGGCGGGCATCCACAGCGAGATCGTGGCGGACGTTATAGACGCGGTGGCGGAGGCGATCAAGGCTGACGAGGATTTGGAGATTTATACAAGCGGCACGAAGAACTTCTTCAAGTACCCGGAGCTTGCGGATCATGAGCGCGCCAGCGAACTGATTACCACCTTTGAGGAAAAACAGCTTTTGAGTGAGCTGGTTCAGGATAATCTGTCGGGAGACAACAACACGGGCATACAGGTTTACATCGGTGACGAGACGCCGGTTGCGGGCATGAAGGACTGCAGCATTGTGACGGCGACCTACGAGCTGGACGCGGGTATGAAGGGAACCATCGGCATCATTGGTCCGAAGAGAATGGATTACGAGAAGGTAGTGAGCAATCTCAGGCTGTTAAAACATCAGCTGGATGATTTATATAAGAAGTAAACCGGATTGGCTTGAAAAGTCAAACAAGAAAGGGATGAGCAGAATGGCAGCAGAGGAAAAGGATAAACAGGAAAAAGAGATGGAAGAACAGGATATGCCGCAGCAGGAAGAACAGGCGGAAACAGCGCAGGAGGAAACATCCGGTGAGCCTTCGGCGGGAGACGGGGAGAAGGCTGCTAAGAGCGACAGAAAAGAGAAGAGGAAAAAGGATAAAAAGCAGGATCCCCTGAAAGAGAAAGTAGAGGAACTGGAAGACCGGGTGAAACGCCAGATGGCGGAGTTCGATAATTTCCGCAAGCGCACCGAGAAAGAGAAGACGGCAATGTTTGAGACGGGCGCGAAGAGCGTGATAGAGAAAATCCTTCCGGTGGTGGATAACTTCGAGAGAGGGCTCGCCAGTGTACCCGAGGAAGAGAAAGACGGCGCGATCGCGCAGGGTATGCAGATGATATACAAACAGCTTATGACGGAGTTGGAAAATCTGGATGTAAAACCTATCCCGGCGGTCGGGGAGGAGTTTAACCCCGAGTTCCACAACGCGGTGATGCAGACGGAGAGCGAGGAGTTTGAGTCCGGTACGATCGCGCAGGAGCTACAGAAGGGATATACTTACAGGGACAGCGTGGTCAGACACAGCATGGTGGCAGTCGTACAATAAGAAGTAAAATATAACTGTAAATATAATGTGTGGAAGCGGCAGACGCTTCAGAAAAGGAGAATATTATGAGTAAAATTATCGGCATCGACTTAGGCACAACAAACAGCTGCGTGGCGGTTATGGAGGGCGGCAAGCCCACTGTCATTGCGAACACGGAAGGCGCGAGAACCACACCGTCCGTTGTGGCTTTCACGAAAAACGGCGAGAGACTTGTCGGCGAGCCTGCAAAGCGTCAGGCGGTTACCAACGCGGACAACACCATTGCCTCCATCAAGAGAGATATGGGTACGGACAGAGGGCGAAATATCGGAGATAAAAAGTATTCCCCGCAGCAGATTTCCGCTATGATTCTGCAGAAGCTGAAAGCGGATGCGGAGAGCTATCTGGGCGAGAGCGTGACGGAGGCTGTTATCACCGTTCCCGCGTACTTTAACGATTCCCAGAGACAGGCGACCAAGGACGCGGGCAAGATCGCGGGTCTGGACGTAAAGCGTATCATCAACGAGCCTACCGCAGCTGCGCTGGCTTACGGTCTTGACAACGAAAAAGAGCAGAAGATCATGGTATACGATCTGGGCGGCGGTACCTTCGATGTGTCCATCATCGAGATCGGCGACGGCGTAATCGAAGTGCTTGCCACAAACGGCGATACCCATCTGGGCGGCGATGACTTTGACCAGAAGATCATCGATTGGATGCTTTCCGAGTTCAAGGCGCAGGAGGGCGTAGACCTCTCCAACGACAAGATGGCGCTCCAGAGATTGAAAGAGGCGGCTGAGAAGGCGAAGAAGGAGCTTTCTTCCGCAACGACAACGAATATCAACCTGCCCTTCATCACAGCGACAGCGGAAGGTCCCAAGCACTTTGATATGAACCTGTCAAGGGCGAAATTCGACGAACTGACGAGCGACCTCGTAGAGCGCACCGCAATCCCGGTACAGAACGCGATGAAAGATGCGGGTCTGACCAATTCGGATATCGGACAGGTGCTTCTGGTAGGCGGTTCCACACGTGTGCCGGCAGTACAGGAGAAGGTAAAACAGCTCACCGGCAAGGAGCCGAGCAAGTCCCTGAATCCCGACGAGTGCGTGGCGCTGGGCGCTTCCGTTCAGGGTGGTAAACTCGCGGGCGACGCTGGTGCGGGCGAAATCCTCCTGTTGGATGTAACGCCGTTGTCACTTTCTATTGAGACGGCGGGCGGCGTTGCAACCAGACTGATTGAGAGAAATACAACCATTCCCACCAAGCACAGTCAGGTGTTCTCCACCTACTCTGACAACCAGACGGCGGTGGATATCAATGTGCTGCAGGGTGAGAGACAGTTTGCGAAAGATAACAAGTCCCTCGGACAGTTCCGTCTGGACGGCATTCCGCCGGCAATGCGCGGCGTACCGCAGATCGAGGTAACTTTCGATATCGACGCCAACGGTATCGTGAACGTATCCGCGAAGGATCTGGGCACGGGCAAGGAGCAGCACATCACCATCACCGCAGGCTCCAACATGTCGGACGACGAGATCGAGAAGGCGGTAAAGGAAGCGGCAGAGTTCGAGGCGCAGGATAAGAAGCGCAAAGAGGCGGTTGACACGAGAAACGAAGCGGATTCCTTTGTGTTCCAGACCGAGAAGGCACTGAATGAGGTGGGCGATAAGATCGACGCTTCCGAGAAAGCGAGCGTTGAGGCTGACCTGCAGGCGGTGAAGGATATTCTCGAGAAGACCAAGGATCAGGAACTTACCGACAGCCAGCTTGACGAGTTGAAGGCGGCGAAGGAGAAGCTGACGAACTCCGCACAGGCGCTGTTCACGAAGATGTATGAGAACATGCAGCAGGCACAGGGCGGTCCTGACATGAGTAACATGGGCGGCGCACAGGAGGCAGGTCCTCAGGACAACGGCGGCGCGGATGATGTAGTGGACGGAGATTATAGAGAGGTATAACCCAAAATAGCGGCGAAGCAGCGAGGACGCGGCTGAGCGAAATAAAGGAAGGGCATAGTCATGGCAGAACAAAAACGGGATTATTATGAGGTGCTCGGCGTAGAGAAAAGTGCGGACGACGCCGCCATAAAAAAAGCATATAGAGTTCTGGCTAAGAAATATCACCCCGACATGAACCCCGGGGACGCGGAGGCGGAGAAGAAGTTCAAAGAGGCTTCGGAGGCTTACGCGGTTCTCAGCGACCCCGAGAAGAGGAGACAGTATGACCAGTATGGTCATGCTGCCTTCGACGGTGCGGGCGGCGCAGGCGGTTTCGGCGGCTTCGATTTCAGCAGCGCGGACTTCGGCGATATCTTCGGCGATATTTTTGGTGATCTTTTCGGCAGCGGCAGGCGCGGCGGCGGAAGAAGCAACGGTCCCATGAAGGGCGCGAATATCAGAACCAGCGTTCGCATCAGCTTTGAGGAGGCGGTCTTCGGCGTGGAGCGGGAGATCGAACTGACGCTCAAGGACGAGTGTACTTCCTGCCACGGCACGGGTGCGAAGCCCGGAACCAGCCCCGAGACGTGCAGCAAGTGCGGCGGCAAGGGTCAGGTGGTATTTACCTCGCAGTCGTTCTTCGGTACGGTGCGCAATGTGCAGACCTGTCCCGACTGTCACGGTACGGGCAAGGTGATCAAGGACAAATGTCCCGACTGCCGCGGCACGGGTTATATTGCAAATAAAAAGAAGATACAGGTTTCCATCCCCGCGGGTATCGACAACGGACAGTGCGTCCGCATCCGCGATAAAGGTGAGCCGGGATCTAACGGCGGTCCCAGAGGAGACCTTCTGGTCGAGGTGGTAGTGGGAAGACATCCCATCTTCCAGAGGCAGGATGAAAATATTTATTCCACTGTGCCTATGTCCTTCGCGGTCGCGTCGTTGGGCGGTGAGATCGTGATCGACACCGTGGACGGCAGGGTGATCTACGAGGTGAAGGCGGGGACGCAGACCGACACCAAAGTCCGCTTGAAGGGCAAAGGCGTGCCTTCGCTCAGAAATAAGGATGTGCGCGGCGACCATTACGTGACGCTGGTGGTGCAGGTGCCCGACAAGCTGTCCCATGAGGCGAAAGAGCTTTTGAAGAAGTTTGACGAGTGCACGGGCGACAGCCTGAACGCGGCAAAGAACATAACGACCGACTCCTCCGAGGAACCGGCGGGAGGCGGGAAAAAGAAGAAGAAATTTAAATTTTAAGGGATAAATTTAATTTGGTGATTGAAAAAATTAAGAAAAGATTTATGGATCTGAATCAGTCTTATATTGATTCTGTTAATAGTGAGAATATAGTTGATAAAGTGACAATAAATTCTGTTATGCCGATGGCATATGAGAGCAGCTCGCTTTTGAGACGCAAGCCTATTCAGGTATTGGTGGATCATTAGGAAGAACTGGTATATATAAATGAAAGGTTTGTATTATCATATGCTGTAATTTTATTACGAGCAGAAAAGAAGTGGGTCAAGAATCTAAAAAAGGTTCTTGGTCTATTCTTGGTATAAAAAAGTTAATTTTCGAAAAAATTAATTTTTTGTTGTTGCACTATTCTTTTACAAAATAATGTGCTATGCTTAAAAATACAGAAAAATATGAAAAGGGGGACTTGATGAAGAGGAGGACGTTGATAATTGCAATCGGAATTGTAGGAATTATTGTGTTGGTTATTGTAGGGTGGTATGTGATGTTTGTACATTTTGGCAGGGGACCGGCGTTTCCATTTTTGAAAGTTCAGAAAATGAATGTGGAAAGTGCAAATCAGGTTATGATAGCGGACAATTCTTTGATGGCAGAAGCAGAAACAGAGGCGGATGCTCAGGAGATTGCGGAGCAGTATGGTATTGAGTTTGTTTCTTTTGAAAATGGACTTGCTTTATATCATACGGAGGAGGATCCGTTTGAAGTAGTTGCCAGAGGACAGGAGAACGGATATCCACAGTTATCGGTGAACTTTGTCAAAAGCGGATACGATACAGAGTAAGTACAGTAAAAACACAGCGATCATGAGGGATTGGAGGAAAATGATGGAAAGGAAAAAATGGAAAAAAGGGAAATCGGTTTTGCCATTGCTGCTTTCAGCGATATTAATTGCGGAGCCGCTTGCAACATCTGCTACGGTTTATGCGGAAGAGCTGGGTGTGTCGATTGCGACTGAGGAGCCAGAGCAGGCGGAAAGCACAGGGGCGGAGGAAAGCCATCCTGATAGTGAAGAAAAGACGGCAGAGGATGCAGGCGGGATAGAGGATGATAATGGACAGGAAAATGAAGGGGATTCTGAAGAACAGGAGGGGAACGATAAAATTCCTGATTCTGATAATGTCGATCAGGAAGAGGGGTCTACTGAAACACCTTCAGATAATGAAAATCAGGACAACGAAGATAATAATAGCGTAGACGACAACAACGAAGAGCAAGAGCCAGTAGATGAAGAGGATCAGGATGAGGTAGATCAGAATACGGATGAAAATGATCCTTCCGGGGAGGACAGTAGCGTATCGGAAAACGGACTGGAGGAGGATTCTGTGTCCGAAAATGATACGGAGGAAAAAGAAAACGACGATTTGGGGCAGTTTTCCGATATGCCTGAGGATTATCGACTTAGTGCATCACAGAGGGCAGATAAGGAAATATTGGCAGGTCAATTAAGGAATATTAATGAGGCCGATGAGGGGGTATTATATGTCAAAGGGCAAATCATGGTAGAGGCGGATTCGCAGGAAGAGGCCGAAATGATTGCGGAGGCATATAATGCAGAAATTAAAGGATTTGATAATGGGCTGCTGCTGCTGGAATTGGGAAAAGAAGATACGGTAGCCAGTGCGTTAAAGGCGGCGGCTTCCACGAGAAATAGACTGCCGGCAGTATGGCCGAACTATTATCGCTATCCGCATGTGGAGGATGCTGCTTCGGAAGATAATAGCAGTGATGTGATTGAAGTGGAAGAAACGGAATTTGATGCGTTAGATGCGGCTATTTCGGCATATGCAGCAGAAGGGTCTGATGCTCCTGCCATAGAAGCATATGGGCAGGCGGCATCCTATAATGACCCGTATCTTGTGTCGGGAAGTGATCAGTATCAATGGCAGCATGTAGCTGTAGGCTCTCCTTATGCCTGGGCGGAAGGATATACCGGTGCAGGTGTTAAGGTTGCTATTCTTGATACGGGCGTAATGGGAACGCATGAGGAGCTGACGCTCGCTGGTGAGGCCGATGCAACCGGGAGCTCGCTGACGACTGGGAGTGGTGCCGCGGCTGATAAGGGTGGTCATGGAACACATGTGGCGGGTATTATTGGCGCAAAAGCAAATAATGGAAAAGGCGGGGCAGGTATTGCACCGGACGCAACGCTTTATGCCGTTAATGTATTAAGCGGCGGTGATAATGCTGGTACAGACTGGGCTCTTATGCAAGGTATCAGTCAGGCGATAGCTTGGGACGTGGATGCTATCAATATGAGTCTCGGCGGTCCGGGTTATAATGATTTTTGTCAAAAGAAGGTGACAGAGGCATACAACAAGGGAATTGCTATATTTGTATCAGCCGGTAATGATGGGGCAAGCTGCATGAACTATCCGGCATGTTATGATAACGTAATTTGTGTGGCGGCTACTGATCCCGATAATAGTAGGGGAGACTTTTCTACATATGGTCCTTGGGTGGATTTGAGCGCCCCGGGCGTGGCTATCTGGTCCACATACAATGATGGCGGTTACACAAGTATGGATGGGACATCAATGGCATGTCCTGTCGCGACGGGTGAAGCGGCAGTTATTCTGAGCGGAGACAAGTCTCTGAGAGAAATGGCAAAGAATGGGGACAGAGTAGATGCGCTGGAAGGAAAGATGAAGAGCAATGTAGTTAAGGCATCGGGAAGCGGCATGGGTGCCGGAGTTGCGAGCCTGACAAAGGTATTTAATCTCTCTACTGCAGCAGTGAAGCCGCAGGCACCAGCGATCAGTATTGTACCGGATGAGACGTCGACGGCACAGAAGGTTACTGTTACCATAACCGCGCAGAGCGGAATGGATATTTATTATACAGATAACGGTAAAAATCCGGTGTATAAAAATGGTGCGACGGATATAAATACAAAAGCATATACAGAAGCTTTTTCGATAACAGAGATTACAAAGGGAACGATAAAAGCGATTGCGGTCAATGAAAGCGGAGTAGCAAGTTCGGTGAAGTCCGTCAAATTTACTCTAAAGCCGTATGTGAGTAAAATCGAAATTTCCGGCGTAGATAAGATAGCGGCGGGTAAAAGCGTGCAGCTTACGGCGGAAGTGTTGCCGACATATGCGACAAATAAAAAATTGACATGGAAATTATATACGGCAGGCGGTGTCGAAGCGACTGCTGCGAAGGACAAAATCAGTATTAATGCATCAGGCAAGGTTACAGCGAAGACTGGTGTGGAAGTGGGAGCCCAATATACAGCGCGTGCAACAGCTCAGGACGGATCCGATAAGTATGGTGAATACACAATCACGGTTATTGCGGCTACAAAGTTAAAAACAGCTAAATTTGGTCAGAAGAGTCTGACACTGGAAATTCCGAAGGTGAATGATCCGGACTGTGATCTCGGGAAATTACTCGAGGCGGAATTTACTGATGGGACGGCAGCGTCGGTAACTGATTTTAAATGGAGCAGCAATAATAAGGCAATTGCCACGGTAGATCAAAATGGTATGGTACAGCCTGTTAAAGCCGGAAAAGCTACGATTACTGCTATTGCCAATGACTCCAGCGGTAAGAAAGCGGCATGTACGGTTACGGTTAAACAGCTTGCAACGAAGATTTCGGTAAGCGGTTCTTCTTCTGTGGCGGCAGGTAAAGGGGTGACGTTTAAGGCGGCTATATTGCCGGCAAATGTTACCGTCAAGAAAGTGTCGTGGAGCGTAATAGATCAGGCGACTCAAAAGGAAGCGGACGCAAGATCAACAGGCGTAGCAATTAATAAGAGCAATGGTAAATTGTCGACAAAGGCGACTTCTAAGGGTAGTTATAAAGTGGTAGCGACGGCGACGGATGGCAGCGGAGCAGTGGGCGTCAGAGAGGTTACCATATGCGAAGGCGCAATTAAAACAATTGCTTTTGATAAGGCGTCGGATAAGAAGGTAACCATTTTCAGGCGGGCTGTTTCCAGTCAAACGAAGACCTCTACGACGGTTAATGTTAAGATTGAGGGGACAAACGGACAGGCGGATTTAGATGCCTATGAAGTGAAGAGCAGCAATACCGGCATCGCTACGGCTACGGCTGTTCGAAATGGTAACATGATTGCATTGAGTGTTGCGGCAACAGGTCGCGCGGCGGGTAAGACAAATATAACGCTTGCGGCGACGGACGGTTCGGGTAAGAAGGTTATCTGTGCTGTCAATGTTTGCAATCCGGTTACGAAGGTTCATATTTCGTCGAGTACTAAAACATTATCCGCGACTTCTCAAGGGATAGATATGGTAGTTGTCAAAGGGAAGAGCATTCAGCTGAAGGCAACGCTGGAGAGCGAGTATGGCGTAATATCGAATAAAAAAGTCAATTGGAGTATTGATATACCGCCGGAAAGCGGCATTGCCATGACTAAGTCTGGTAAGGTTTCTGCGAAGAAAGACATAGAAAATTATAGATGTACAGTAACAGCGGAGGCGGCAGACGGTAGTGGGGCAAAGGATACATATGTAATAGTTGCTGTTGATCCGGCAACTACAGTCGCAGTACCAGCGTTAGTACCGGCACCAGGATATATAAACGGATTGGCATTGCAGGCACCACCTTTGGATAAGGATGGGAATCGATTGTTTTGGTCTGGGATAATTGTAACGGATGTAGTAGGAGGCTATATTGAAGCTAAATCTTCTAATACGAAGGCGTTGGAGGCAACTGTCTATTATAATTCTAGGACGAGAAACTATGAGCTGCTCTTGACACCATATGCGGTAACGAAAGATACGATGGTTACCGTTACAGTTAGAGCTACGGACGGAAGCAACAAAAAAGTGTCTTATAAAGTCTATGTGATGAAATAGGAACAATCATATGGTAATTTAGCAGAATAGTAAAATCAAATATTATTTAAGAAAAATGCGGCATGATTCCGAAAACGGATATTGTGCCGCATTTTTTAAGCTCGCAGATCTAAAATTCGCCAAATAGTTAATTTAGATATGAAGAAGCCAGTCAAACGCGAAAAGTTTGGCTGGCTTTTGCCATGAAAGGCGCAGTACAATTTAGCTTTTATGCTGTATATTTGTACAATAATGAGCGTAAAAGTCAATAAAAAAGGGGATATGATTTGGGAATAGCAGAAGTGATAACACCGGAAGGAAAACGTTAATTGACTTTTATACGACATTTAATCATAATATGTAGTATGAAAGTTACAAAAATAGAAATGATAGAAGCAAAAATATTACAAAATCATGGAATTAATCGATTCGTTGATAATTTATCTAAGGATATGAGGCTGAAATATCCCGGTGCAAAAGGGTATTCTGTTCGAAATTTAAAGTATATGAAGAAGTTTGCACAGATTTTCGCTGAGGATGATGTGGATAAGTATGGATTGGCAAGGATTACTTGGAGCCATCATCAAGTGTTGATGAGTAAGGTGTCAGGCAAAGATGTATATGTATGGTATTTGGAAAAACTTTAGAGCAAGGATGGTCGGTAGATGATTTCGCATCCCAAGTAAAGAGTCAACTGTATGAGAGGCAAGTTGTAGCAAATAAGATTTCAAATTTTGAAAACAGATATAGAAAATGAGCTGGTAAGGAATGTTACTTCTCTATTGATGGAATTAGGAACCGGCTTTGCCTTTATGGGACAGCAATATCATCTTGAGATTGGTGGAAAAGATTTTTATATTGATGTTATAACCCATGCACAGCAAAAGAACCTCTAGTTTTACTTTTGTTTTCCCTCGTAGCAGAAATCTTTGGAATTCGTAATCTTTTTTCAGAACGCCAAAAGCTCCTTCTACTTGAATGGAACGGTTCATCCGATATTTGATCCCCGTTTCACTTAGGATATTTTCGTAGGATTCCTGCCACTTCTCCAGAAAACTTTTGGAAATATATAACCGTTTATTGCCCTTTGCTCTGGTGCATTTTTCTTTATAAGGATAGTCCGTGCAGTCTTCACATTCGTAAACAGTTACTTCCGTTTCATAGCCGCTCTTACTTTTCTGCTTTTTGATAAAAAGAGGGGACAATGATTTCCAGGTATGGCGGTCTCGATCTTTCTCGAAGAATAGATGTTTTGTGAATAAGCATAGGTCAGGATCTTGAACATGGTCTTGGGGTCTACTGCCGGATTTCTGCCTTTGGCAGAGTAAGCCTGATACAGCAAGCTGTAATCTAATTCCTCCAGTTCGTGGCTCAGCAGTCGGACAGAATCATCTTCAGGAACCAGACCTTCCAAACTTAATGGCAAAACCAGATGATAAGGCTCGCCGAATTCGGTATAATTTTTAGTGTATTTTAAGTTACTTGTCATAGCTTATTATACCACGGATGGCAGGTTCTTCGGAGCCTGCTTTTCTGTTTTCAGGCATAAAAACGGAGCCGTTGCTCCGGTAGATTATTCATCTACTTTTGCAACAGCCCCTTTAATAAATATTAATTTTTTTGGCAGCGTCCTAATAAAATAGGCTATTCTATGGTAGTATTAAAAATAAGTATATGGAACATCAACAGAGAATTATCCGCAGTAATAGATATGCCGATTGACTTTTATGCTGAATATTCCTATAATAATAAGCATAAAAGTCAATAAAGAAAAGAGGATTCTATATGGGAGTAACTGAAGCAATTATCAAGATGGCGAAAGAGAATAATGGTACAGTTACTACGGCAATGGTGGTTGCAGCGGGTTTTTCTCGTGGAAACATTAAATATCTTGTTGATAAAGGTATGCTTGAGAAATCTACAAGAGGCGTTTATATTTTGCCAGAGGTCTGGGATGATGAGATATTCAATCTACAGAATAGATTTAAAAGAGGAATTTATTCTCATGAAACGGCATTGTTTCTATGGGATTTAACTGACAGAACGCCGAATAGATATTATATGACTTTTCCTGCTACTTATAATTTGACAAAACCCAAGGAAGAGACGATTCGATGTGTGCAGTGTAAGAAGGAGTTATATGATTTGGGAATAACAGAAGTGACAACACCGGGAGGAAATACTGTAAGAGCATATAGTGTGGAACGTACACTTTGTGATATTTTAAGACCTCATAGATGTGTTGATATTCAGATTGTGACGGAAGCGTTTAAACATTATATAACAAGATCTAATAAGAACATTCCTGTTTTGTCAGAGTATGCAACAATGTTAAAGGTCGAAGCAAAACTCAGATCGTATCTGGAGGTGCTGTTATGAAGAATGCAATGCAACTAAAGGCAATTATTAAAAATATTGCAAAAGAAAAGTGTATATCAGCACAGCTTGTAATGCAGAATTTTATGTTGTAGAGGTTGTTGGAGCGAATAGCTGTTTCAAAATATCAACAGAATTTTATTTTGAAAGGTGGAGTTTTGATTGCTGCAATGTATATGTAACAGATATCGCGTTTGCGGATGCATGTGGTGCGGTTGTTAAATTAACAAACAATTTGATGGATATATAAATTAGGCTATTTGAAATAATCTGTTAAACAAAAGGAGAGCAAGATGAAATCAGGAAAACGAATTTTAGCAGGCATTTTATCAATCGTGATGCTCTTATCCACAGTACAAGTACCGGGAAACATATCCTATGCGCAAGAACAGCCGCCTGCGCAGGAGAGTATCGTGAGGGAAGGTACCGACGTACAGGAAGACGCACCATGGCAGGAATCCGGACAGATTCAGGAAGACCGTGAGCCCGGGGCGGATTCAGGGAACGAGTCGTCGGGTGAAGACTCGGTTATGCAGCCGGGAACGGATAAGCCCGAGGATGCTTCTGGTGAGAGCGGAGAAGGAAAAGAGGATGATCCGGCGCAGACAGAGACACCTGCAGAAGGAGAGCCCTTTGGGGAGCAGTCACCTGCGGAAGGAGAAAACGAGGAAATATCCGGAGAGCAGATGCCCTCGGATGGGGAGAATGAGGAAATACCCGGAGAAGAGATACCCGCGGACGGAGAGGGCGAAGAGACACCGGAGGACAAAGCGGAGGACGAAAACGGAGAGCCGGATGCGGCGCTTCCTACAGATGATGTGACCATTTCCGAAAACGACCTGCAGATTTCGGGCAATAGTTTAATGTCCGTGTCTGAGCCGGAAGTATGGGAGGATGCAGAGATTGAGGGCGCGTATCAGTTTGGCGGGGCGCCTTCCGCGGAAGAGGGGATTGCGCTTTACGCGGAGTCTGCTTACACGGATGAACAGATCATGGACTATCTGTATCAGCAGATGAAGAACCGCGTTACGTCGATTGACGTCTCCCAATATGACATACCGTATGAAACAACGGAACCATCAAAGATAAAGCTGCTGGTTAGCGGCACATTAAACGAGCATCCGGATCTCTACTATGTAGGCAACGGATTTAGTTATAGCCATACCGCGGCGAAGATAATAAGTCTCAATATCGCCTATAACACCACGCTAAATGCTTCCGCATGGCAGAATGGAGCTAATGCGGCGCTGGCAGTGGTGAACGAAAGCATGAGCGATTTGCAGAAGGCGATTGCTTTACATGACTATCTGGCAGTTAACTGTGAATATGACAAGGAGAACTTGGACGCAAACACGCTTCCCCAAGAAGTGTTTACGACATATGGCGTTTTTGTAAACCGCTCCGCCGTGTGTCAGGGATATGCGCTCGCCTATAAATATCTTTTGAATCAGGTGGGGATCGAATGCCACATGGTCACCAGCGACGCCATGAACCATGCATGGAACTTGATCAAATTGGACGGACAATATTATCAGGTGGACGTTACATGGGACGATCCGGTCTGGGATCTGGTCGGCAGGGCGTCGCACGGTTATATGTTCTGCAGTGATACTGTTTTTCAGGATGAAAAACATAAACACCGCGATTGGAGTGTGACCAAGGGCAGCAGCGTGGTGGACTATCAGGCGACAGATACCCGTTATGACAATGCCTTTTGGACGGACTGCACGTCGCCGTTGGTGCTTTCAGGAAATGACTGCTATTACATATCGCCCAATGGCGGACGCGGACAATACGACAAACCGGCGTTGATGAAAACCAGTCTGAACGAGATTACGGCGGATGGTACAATTTTACAGGAAATTGACAAATGGACAGCCTGGATAGGGTCTGGTGCCTGGTCGGGCGCTTATTCCGGCTTATTCCGTATTGACGACCGTCTGTATTTCAATGATAAAACGAATATTTACAGCGTAGACATGTACGGGACGGATAAGAAAACGGTCTTTATCGCGGATACGACATACGGTTATGTTTACGGCAGCGCGTATTACAGAGGGGCGGTGCGTTACAGCCTTCATCAAGATCCGAATCTGACAGCGAAGGAGGAGGTGCTGAAGGCGAATATCGACGTGGGAGGTACCGTTCCGGCTCCTGAACCGGAAAGCGGCGTGGCGCTGAATCTCGACAATCTGTATCAGACATACACCGCGCTCGATGGCACGATGCTTACATCTGCCGCAAACGGCAGACCAAAGCTTTTGATTTTTTACCGTAATCCCTGCGGTAACTGCCAAAGTACAATCTATAATATCAGCAGATCGATTGACCAGTTTACGGGCATAGATATTTATGCGCTGGAGTCGGATGGAGGGACGAAAGAAGCCACTGAAGAGATTAAGAAAACGTGGGGATGTGACGACATTATCTTTTCCTACGATACCTCGACAAAGAATAAGAACAGTATGTGGGAGTACTTGCGGGAGGCGGGAGTTGCGGACGCCACGGTTGCCATGCCGGTACTGTGCTATATCGACGCAAATAATCGTTTGCAGTATATTACGCGGGGATTGAAGACGGCGGATGAAGTGCGCTCAAATTTAGAGCAGTACTGCGGATATCGGCAGTCTGATATGGTCGCGGTGAAAGCGCCTGACGTTACGACTTACAAAGTAGGGCAGAAAATCAATCTCAAGGGTGGGACGTTTACCTACCCGTCCGGAAGTAAGACCAAAACTGTTGCGCTGGCGGCAAATATGATCAGCGGCTTTGATTCCTCCAAGCCGGGTATCTGCAAGGTGGGTGTTGCCATCGACGGCTACAGGTCGAGTTTTGAAGTACTGATTGTGGAAGAGCCGAAGCTGCAAGTCCCGGTCGGAAAGCGTCTTTACGAGATTGTTTTTCCGCAAAATCCACATGGGATGTATATCTGGCGGGAGGAGGACAGGACGCTTGATAAAGCGGGCGTTTACAGCTTCTTGGCAGGATTTATACCGAACGACGCGGAGAAATTTCAGGGGCTGGATGTAGAGGCAGAGGTAACCGCGCAGGAGACATTTGGAGCCGGCACCAGTGTCGACTTCAAGACGAACCGTTTTACCTATAACGGCATAGAGCAGGAGCCTAAGGTTGTGGTAATGTCATCGGGCGTTGTTCTGAGAGAAGGGAAGGACTACGAACTGTCTTATGAGAATAACAAGGACAAAGGCACGGCGGCGGTGACGGTGACGGGTACGGGCTACTATCTTGGCAGTATCCGAAAAACCTTTGAGATTCAGCCTGCGCCGGTTATCATACGTGCCAAGGACAAGAAAATTCTGGTGGGAGATCCTGTTCCGCCAAGCGGTACGTACGAATACGAGATAAGCGGGCTGATCGGGACGGATGATCTGCTGACAAAGCCTTCCGTTTCCTGCGCGATTGTGGACACGGCGGTGCCGGGACAGTATGAGATTATCCCCGCTGGGGCGGACGCGGGCGCAAATTACACGATAAGCTACGAGAACGGCAGGCTGACCGTGGCAAGCGAGTATGTCTCCTGTACGGTGACGTTTGACGTACGGGGACGCGGGACGGCGCCTGCGGCACAGATTGGTGTGAAAGTCGGGGACACGGCGCAGAAGCCGAATGAACCGACGGCAGCCGGGTATCGTTTTGATGGCTGGTACAGGGATGAGGCTTGCACAAAAGCGTGGAATTTCGATGCCGATATCGTGCAGGAGGACATGACGCTTTATGCAAAGTGGCTGGAAGAGGGAAAAGAAGGCGGCGGTTTTTCCTATCAGGAGATAGGCGATGTTTCCTACACCGGAAAGGCGTGCAAGCCCGCGGTGAGCGTATATGACGGCGATGTGCTCTTAAAATCAGGCAGGGATTACCAGATCAAGTACTTCAATAATACCAATGCCAACAAAGACGGTGTGCCAAAACAGGGAAACGGGGAAGGTGAAAACTTTAACCCGGAGCTTCCATATGTGGAGATCATCGGTAAGGGCAATTATACGGACAGAATCAAAGACGATGAAGCGGATACGGTCAAAGTGAACTTCAATATTCTCCGCACGTCGATCGGCGACGGCACAGAGCAGCCGGCTGCCGGGGTCACGCTCAAGGTGTCCGATCAGCTCGTGACGGCGAGGAAGGTGCAGAAACCTTTTTCTTCCGTTAAGTATGTCAAGGGCATGAAACGGGATGTGGATTTCCGGCTGCGCCTGACGGCGGAAAACGCACGCGATCAGTCGGGGAACAGCCTGCCGAAAGGGACGGAGCTGACCAACGCGGAAATTCCTAAGGAATACGAAGGGGAATTTCTGCTGACCGTGGAAGGGATAGGCAACTATACGGGGAGTGTTTGCAGGACGGTCTATGTGACGGACAAAGCGCATCTGATGAAAAATGCGGCGATCACGCTCGGCAAAAATCTGAAGAAAGTTCCGTTTACGGGCGAAGCTGTGATACTGACTGCGGATCAGGTGAATGGACCGGATGTATTTACCGTGAAATATGGAAATACATTTCTCACTCCGCGGCGTGACTATACAGTGAGTTATCGAAACAATAATAAGGTCGGAAAAGCGGAGCTTATCATCACTGGAAACGGGGAGTATGTCGGGACGAAGACGGTCACCTTTAACATTACGGGCAGGGTGTTCTCGGCGAAAAACGTTCAGGTTGCCGGTCTGGAAAATAAGGTGTACACGGGCAGGGCATTGACGCAGAACGGGGTTACTTTAACTTACAGCGTGAAGGATGAAGAGCCGACAGCGCTGCAGTACGGAACGGATTACACCATCACCTACGCCAAGAATATAAACAGGGGCACTGCCACAATGACCTTTAAGGGCATTGAGAAGGCGGGCTACAGCGGCAGCTTTAAGAAAACCTTCAAGATCGCGGCGGCTGATATTTCGGACGTAGAACAGGTAATACGCGCGGCGACCATGGGCAGTATGAGTTTTCCTTACTGTAAAGCAGGCGTGAAGCCTGTGGAAGAGATTCGGCTCACGAACAAGGAAGGGTTTGTCCTGCAGAACGGAAAAGATTATACGCTCAAGTACAAGAACAATAAGGCGGTGGCTGACGCTTCCTCGGAGAAACCGCCCACGGTTACCGTGCAGGGAAAGGGCAATTATACCGGAAAGTTTGACGTGACTTTCCGGATCACGAAGAGCGGGCTGAAACGTGCTGTTGACAATGGCAGCATCCGGTTTAAAACAACGGCTGTTATTTATAATCCGGATAAAGCGGAGGCTTATGAGTATAAGCCCGCTGTAAAGCTGATGGACGGCAGAACTGCGCTCCGTGTGAATACGGATTATGAGCTCCGCTATGAGAAAAATACGCAGGTGGATTATGAAGCGTATCTGGAGGCGTATAAGAATATGGTTAATTCTGCGGAGAATGCCGCAGGCGGCGAGACGGACTCCGATTCCGTGCAAAAGCTGCAGGAGCTGATGCCCAGAGCCGTTATTACGGCGATGGCGGACAGCAGCTACGAGGCGGATGGGGAGATTGTCGTGCCGTTGCCGATCTATCAGACAAAATTTGTAACGAGAGATTTGCAGATCACGGTTGCGGAGGCGGTTTATACGGGAGGTCAGGTTACGCCTGCGGTTACGGTTCGCGATATTTCCGGCGAGAAAACGTTTGTGGAAGGAAAGGACTATACGATATCTTACGGCGCGAACAATAAATCCGGAAAGAATAAGGGCAGCGTGACGATCACCGGAATTGCGCCGGAATACGGCGGAAGTGTGACCGTGAAATTTGAGATCGTGAGAAAGACGCTTGTGTATTAAAATTTTATGTTGACTGCGTTGGTTTTACGACAATGACTAATGCAGTCAACAAAGGGCGATATTAACCATAATATTTTTCGCTTTTTTTGATAATACTGTATTGTAAATTGGGAGCAAAGGGCGTATAATAGGCAAAAATGGCGTATATGCTCCACATTGACTACTTTAGTCAAGGATTGCGGCTGCACCAGTCAGGGTCGCGACTGCACCAGTCAATGTGAGCCTCTAAAGCGAAGAAATAAGGTTGCACACATTTTCATTCTGTTTGTGTCCTCAGTAAGCGCTTCAGAATGGAGGAAACTATGATGAACGAGATTAACAGAAGATATATAGATTGCGCAAGGTCAAAGTCGGAGAGGAGCCATCCGACTCCCGACCGCATTTCAAAATATTATAATAGAAATCAAAAGATTGTACAGACATCCACCAGGCAGGTAAAGTATTCCAGATTCAATCCTGGTTTATAAGTGCGGGTACCTTACCCCCGAAAAAAAGCCTTCGTTTACAGTGTGTTGACGGGGGTTTTGGTCTATATGGAGCGATACATGAAGAAAAAAGCAATTGACGAGCCGAAGGCGCTCTTCAACCTGAGGGAATTTTACAGTAAATATCTGTCCAATTCATCAAAGACTTCTCATACTCTGACAGCCGAACTTCTGGCGGCATTATCTGACAGTGAGATTGAAAATGCAAAGTTTTTCCTTTTGTATGAAAACGGGGAAAAACTGTTTTGTATGGAAGAAACGGGTTCCGATTATGAAATAAGGCACGGAGACGAGTCTGTTGATGAAACAGTTCTACGGCAATTCTTCATAAACTTTGGGTCAGAGACAGAGGATGCTGTGTACTGTTGCTCGCTTAGAAGTTCGGGCGTATGGTTTGATGAAGATAATCAAATAAGGGGGAAAGTTTACACCGCATTGTGCGTAGGCGGGTTGGAGGAGAAGCAGTCCTTCTTTTTGCGCTGTTTTCATGAGGCTTATTCCGAATGGATTGCGCAGACTATTTTGCGCATTGCCACCCCTGTGTCGTCGGGGAAAAATTTTCCTGTGGAATACGGCGGCATCAAAGAAAAAATTTTGAAGAAAACCGTAAATATGGTTGAGGAAAGGATGCTAACCCTGTATGGAATAGATTTGGGTGTGATCACGGAGATATCCGGGAGCTATTATGAAGGCGGAACGTGTAATGCGGCTTTGGCGTTCCGACTGGGAAACGGAGATATTGACGGTGTGCCGTTTTCGGAAGAAGATTATGTCAAAATAGACAGGAAAAACGTTAAGAGACTGAGAAAACTACTGGAGATGTGCCGCGCCGGACATTGTATCCTTGCCGAAAGATATAAGCAGTCGGGTTGGGTGGTAAAGGGGCTTTGCGGGCTTACTGACGAGGCAGGGAGCATTACTTTCTGTATTTTAGATCATATGTGCTGGGAAATGAAGATTGGAGAACGGGTATCTCTCTTATATAAAAACGGTAAATATCGGGTCAGACAGACCGATAAAAAAGTGAAAGAACTGCAGACGGTATATAAAAAGGTATTTAAGTGCAACCCTCCACAATATGTAATTGACTTCTTTAAAAAGGCGGAAGAGCAGCCGCATGGAACGTCAATTATAATTGTTGATAAAGAGAGAACCGAAGAAGGGGATCCTGTTCGGCGGGAAGTGAAACGTCTGCTGAAAAAATCGTCAGGCATATCTATTGATTCGGAATCGGAAATTCCTGAAGAATTTGTACTTGGAGTGACATCGATTGACGGCGCGGTAATTATGAACAGGGGTGGTCGAGTATACGCTATTGGAGCAATTCTGGACGGAACCGTCGGTATAAAAGGAGACCCGGCGCATGGCGCGAGACATAACTCTGCCATGAAATACATTGCTTCAAAGAAAAAAGACGGATTGAAAGGCATCGGCATTATTTTTTCGGAAGATAAGACAATCAAGTTTATATCCACGGAAGACTGATAAGGGGAGACACTATTATAATGGGAACAAAAGATATAGATAAGATAGATATCAGAGTGGTTGAACTTTCCAAGTGGCATGTGCCGAAGCAGAAAGGTATTTTTAAAGCCGGAGAAGTGACCCGGGGAAATGAAAAGTCATCAGAATATTTAGGAATAGGTCACTTCGATACGATTAATGTCAAGAAAGTTAATACAAATTTCAAGGGAAAGCATCCCTTACTGTGTGCGTATGACAATTCATTCAGGCGGAAACAATCTTCGGATGATACATATGCGGCACAGGAGCTGATGGTGTTTACGGATATAACAGATATCTTTACCAGAGGGTACGTTGAGCAATTCTGGGATATGGATGATCTGCTATTTTTTATTTCATTTATTCATGTCGATAACGAAGATAATATCAGGGAAATTACAAACAGGATTAAAACATTATTCCAGGGGAATGATTATATTTACTATTTTTCCTTTGACTACAGCGGGATTATTATTTTTGCGAAGGATATGCCATTATCGGAATACCTGAAGTCCGTCTTTCAGCTGAACTATGACAATAATAACCAAAAAATTATAAGAGATTCTTACTCCGCATTTGGGTTGAGCAAGGATAAGCTGAAAAAATATTTTGACTGCGCAAATAACAGCCAAAAACACCTTGAGCAATTATTGATACAGGATTACGAGGGCTTGTGTGAAGAAAAATTCTCGGTGTCGGTTAATGTTGGAATCAGCGAATTTGAACCTTACAGGAAATTCATTGGAAAGTTAAAGAGCAGCCATATTTCCTATCAGCTATTCGGAAGATATGATGTAGCTATCGTAAACAATGAAGCGGATCTCCCGTGGATTATCTATATGCAATATCTTTTAAACTGTGCCAAAGGGGAACCGTTTTTTTCGACTTATGAAACATTTGTAAAAATTCCCATGGATTGTAACGCGGGATACAGAGACGGGAAAAACAATGCCAGCAGCTTCCTGCTGGCGGCGTGTAGGAAGCTGGAGCGCCTGAAGGAGCAGTTCATCCAGGCACTTAAGGAGCAGCCGTCTTATGACGGGCAGTATGAACTCCCGCTGTGTGCGGTTATAAGCTCCATAAAAAGTATTTCCGGAAATGGATTTGCCGAAGATTTCGTGCTTTGTATGTACCAGTCCTTTTATAATTTCATTTTATACCTTACAGAAAAACTTTCTCATAAGGGAGAAAAACTGGAAGCGCAATTTGACCAGTGTTACAGCGAATATTTTAAAGGGCTGAATTCATTGGTGAACAGCGCCATGCATTCCGAGCGGCAGTTTATTCAGGCAACCGCCTTCAATGCAATTATATATGATGTGCCTCCAAAGATCATGGCTTTTTATGTTGCCATGATTAGTGATCTGCAGAAAATTGTACATACGCGTACCGATAAAACCTATACTTTTTTTCTGGCGCCAAGCTTTGCGAATCAGATCAGTGTAAAAATTTTTTCCTACGAGGCGGAAGAGCTGCCCCACGACAGATTAATTATGGTTACGCTTAACGAGGAATCTTTATTTAATCCAAAGTCAGTGATCCGGGAAATGGCACACGAAATTGCGCATTTTGAGGGGGACAGTTTAAGAAGGAGAAGTGACAGGAAAAAGAGTATAAAACAGGTTTTGGTTTATGTTGCCCTTTCAAAAATCTTATTTACCTCATTTTTGCGAACGCCAGAATTTATGAAGCTTGGGGAGGACATTCGTGATCTTCTCAACGATAATATGATATTAAATGATAAGAAGTTTAACTATTCGGATGAACTGATGAATTTGGGCGAGGAGATTTATCTGGAGTTTTATTCAAACATGCAAATTCAAAACCTGCTCAAAGAATATGTGAAATCGTTTTTGGCTGAGACGCAGGATGACGAAGCGCTTTTTTCCTATTTGAAAGAAGTCGAACAGCGATACGTGTGCGGCGATGCCTTTGGAGATTTGCATGAGATGGCGGAGGATGGAGAGTCTGGACTGGATATCTTGACCAACTTGGTCATGATGGATGTCCGGATGGCTATTGAATATCTGAATACAGAAGAAGAGATAGCAATAATGCGCGGTGAAACGGATGACAGTGTCGTGACAAAATTAAATGCTCCGTGGGGGATTCTTGGAGAGGCGTCTAAAGTTTTATCTTCTATTTATTCAGAGGTGTTTGCGGATATGCACATGGTGCTTTTGACGGGTGTTTCCTATTCCGAATATTTAAACGGATTTGTAGAGGACGTAAAGATTGACATTACTAATTTCCGTACAAGGCAGGAAGATCATGTAAGGATGTCCGCTGTGTCATTGATTATGTATATCGCCGGGATATGGGAGGATGTATTAAATACGGAATTGCAGGTGTCGCCTGCAACATCAGAGCTGCATGCGATGCTTTGGGAGAAAAACTGCATCATGTGTGATACTATAAATGAATGGGTGCAGGAAAGTGAAGAAATTTTTGAAAAAATAAAACGGGTTCGCGAGTTAGCGGCTGTTTTTTGCAGGAAGGCTGACGGGGCTGCACAGGACCAGGCGGAAGTATCTTTAGAGCAGATATTAAATAAGGCGGATCGGGAAATCCCATATGACTTTGAAAACTTTACCGGTCTGAACGAAAAAATATTTTTCTATCTTTTAGAGTGTATTACTGATGCGCTGCAGCATTACAGCAACAGACAGGAGGCAATTCTGGAAGTGAGAAAAACCATGGATGTTGTTTTCCGCTTTGAAAATGTAGAAGATGTTTTTTCGGCTATATGTTCTGAAATTAATCGGTACAAGGAGCATATCGCACGCAATGACTTAAAAAGGGAACTATAGGAAAACAGGATATATAAGTGTACAGTCTTCCATTTTTCGGTTATAATAAAAGTGTTTATGCGTCATATACTAGTTTGTGTATATGTAAGAATATCATTTACCAATACGACTAAAAGTGTGTAGTGAAGGAAAACAAAGGAAGAGGGAAAGATGATTCAAAGGAAAATGACTTTACTGAGTATCATTATTTTATGTATGGCATTGTTTTTGGCGGGCTGCGCGAAAGCGCAGGAGCAGCAGGAAGAACCTGCGCCGCCGCAGCTGGAGATTGAGCCGATTGAGCCGGAGGAGCCGGAAGAGCCTGTTGTGGAAGAGGAGCCGGAAGAGGAAGAGCCGGAGTCGCTCGTGATTGGGGAGCGCGTGGAAAAGGACGGCAAAATCCAGAGTTATCTGACGGGAGAGTGGACGGACGTGGCGCAGGCGAAGAGAAGACCGATCGCCGTGATGATACCGAACAATGCGCCGGCTCTGCCGCAGTACGGACTTTCTCGTGCGGGCATTATCTACGAGGCGCCGGTGGAGGGACGTATCACCCGTCTGATGGGCGTGTTTGAAAATTTTGACGATCTGGACCGGATCGGACCCGTCCGGTCGAGCCGGGATTATTATGTGTATCAGGCTATGGGATATGAAGCGATTTACTGTAACTGGGGATTGGCAGTGCCTTATGTGGAGGAATTGATCAACCGTCCGGAAGTCTATAACGTCAGCGCAGCGGTGGTGGGTATCCACAATCCGGCGGACGAGGCGTATGGCAGACACAAGCGCCCCGGTTACGCGACAGAATTTACCGGGTATCTTTTCATTGACGGTCTTTTCAAGGCGGTGGACAGGCTTGGATATGACTGGGAGTATGACGACGACTACGTGCCGCCCTTCCTGTTCGCGGCGGATGAGGTGAGAGCGGATTACCCGGACAATGAGGATGCGGCTTGTATCTATCCGGGCGGGAAATCCGGTAAAAATTCCGGGGGCTACGGTGCGTACCACCCTTACTTTGAGTACCATGAGGACGATCAGCTTTACTACCGTTATCAGGACGGCAACAAGCAGATCGACGAGCTTACGGGCGAACAGCTTACCGTCAGCAACGTGGTGTTCCAGTACTGCCACGGGGAAGTCAGGGATTCGCACGATTATCTGGCATTCGGCGTGCACGGAGAGGGCGAAGCCATTGTTTTCACAAACGGCAAGGTGATCAAGGGCACATGGAAACGCTTTGACGGAGATTTCACGCCGGCGAAGTTTTATGACGAAGCGGGCGAGGAGATCGTCTTTAATCAGGGAAGCACTTGGATATGCAATATCTGGGATGAATATGGAGAGTTCGTGGAGTATGGACAAGAATGAGTGGTATCGCGCCGGGGAGGATATCCGGGATCAGGTACAGCAGGCGGTGGACACGGGCGATTTTACGAATCTGGGAAAGAACATCGGCGACACGGTGAATGAAACCATAAACCGCACCATGCGGGAGGTGGGACGCACTGTGGGAACGGTCGGCGAGAGCGTGAACCGGGCGGTCAACGATGTGGGAAACGGCATAGGACGCGCGGTGGAGACGGTAGGAGAGAGTATCGGTCATGCGGCGGGAGGTATTGGCGGAAATGGGGGTCATGGCGGCGCCGGAGGCTTCGGCGGGAACGCGGGTTATGGCGCGCAGGTAAGCCCCTATGCGTCCAGCCCTTTATACAAACGACCTAACGCCCGCCCGGACACCAGACTGTTCCAGAGTACGCCAAAGGGCACGGTGTCCGGCGTGGTGTGCATGGGAGCGGGCTATGGCGTGATGGGGATATCCGCGATGGCGTTACTTGGAGCCGTGGGTGAACTGGTGCTCTACTCGAAATCTATAGTTCCAGTGGTTATTTCGGGAATTTTTACGGCGGCAGGGCTGTGGCTCGGCTGTCACGGGGCGAGACTGGCGGGACGGGCGAAACGCTATAAGCGATATGTCGGCATGGTGAAGGATAAGCTGTATTGCTCGATTCAGGAGATGGCGCAGCGGACGGGCAAGAGCGAGCGCTTTATCGTAAAGGACTTACGGCAGATGATTCACCTCGGCATGTTCAAACAGGCGCATCTGGATCAGAAACAGACCTGTCTGATTGCCAGCGACGAGATGTACGATCAGTATATGCTCACCCAGAAGAATTACGAGGAGGAGCAGAAAAAGCTGGAGATCGAGAAACTTGCCGATGAGCGCAGGCAGCAGGAGAGGGAGCGTCTGGGCGAGGCGGCGGAAGTGATCGAGGAAGGGAAAAATTACGTGCGCCTGATCAGACAGTGCAACGATGAGATCCCCGGTGAGGAAATGTCAGATAAACTGGAACGCTTGGAGCTTCTGGTCACGAGGATTTTCGATCAGGTGGAGAAAGAGCCGGAGCTTGCGCCCGAACTGAGAAAGATGCTAAGTTTTTACCTGCCCACCACGAAAAAGCTTTTGGAGGCGTACCGCGATCTGGACAGCCAGCAGTTAGACCTGTCCAACATCGAGCAGACGAAGCGGGAGATCGAGACGGCGGTGGACAATATCAACGAGGCGTTTGAAAAGTTCTTGGATGAACTGTTCCGGGAGAAGGCTTGGGATATTCAGTCGGATATTTCCGCCCTACATACGATACTGAAACAGGACGGATACTTATAATCACAGTTCAGCCAGAGCGAATTTTTATGGCAAATCATGCTTGCATGAATTTGACATGAAAAGGTAGCTCTGAGGGAACGCCCGTCTATGAGCAAAAGTAGCTGCGCAGCAGCGGAGAAGCACGGAACGTGCGTTTTGCGAATGGGCGTGCGCTGAACGGAAAGGAATAAGGAGGTAGTTATGAACGAAATTGACGTGATGGAGCAGCAGGCGCCGACTTTGGTGTTCGGGGAAGTGGAGGATGCGGTGAAGGACAAGCAGCCTCTGGCGGAGATTCCGCAGGTAAAGGAGATGAAGGAAGATCTGGACGACTCGGTCTTAAGCGACGAGGAGAGACGGCAGGTGGACGAGTTTGCGAAGCAGATCGACCTGCACAATTCCACGGCGATCTTACAGTACGGCGTGGGCACGCAGAAAAAGATGGCAGATTTTTCAGGCAGCGCGCTTGAGAATGTGAAGACGAAGGATTTGGGCGAGGTCGGGGAGATGCTCTCCGATGTGGTGACGCAGCTTAAGGGATTTGACGAGGAGGAGAAGGGATTCCTCGGCATCTTTAAGAAACCTGCGCAGAAGCTGGAAACCATGAAGGCGAAATATTCCAAGGCGGAGACGAACGTCAATAAAATCTGTGAGGCGCTGGAGGACAATCAGGTACAGCTTCTCAAAGACATTTCCATTTTGGACAAGATGTACGAGTTGAATCTGACTTACTTTAAAGAGCTTTCCATGTACATACTGGCGGGCAGGAAGAAGCTTGCCGAGACGAGAGAGACAGAGCTGCCACAGCTTCTTGATAAGGCGAAGGCGAGTGGTCTGCCGGAGGACGCGCAGGCGGCGAGAGATCTGGAAGCGCTCTGCGACCGCTTCGAGAAAAAACTGCACGATCTGGAACTGACCAGAATGGTGTCGATCCAGACAGCGCCGCAGATCAGATTGGTACAGAGCAGCGATACAATGATGGTTGAGAAAATCCAGTCTACTATCGTGAATACCATCCCTCTCTGGAAGAGCCAGATGGTGCTTGCGCTCGGCGTGACCCACGCAGAGCAGGCGGCGCGGGCGCAGAGGGAAGTGTCCGACATGACCAACGAGCTTCTGAAGAAGAACGCGGAAGTGCTTAAAGTTTCCGCCATTGAGAGCGCGAAGGAGTCGGAGCGCGGCATCATTGACATGGAGACGTTAAAGACCACGAACGCGAATCTGATCTCCACACTGGACGAGGTGATGAAGATTCAGGCGGACGGCAGGGAGAAGAGAAAGGTTGCCGAGGAAGAAATGCGCGTGATGGAGAACGAGTTAAAGACGAAGCTTTTGGAACTGAGTGAGAGAAAATAACAAAGATAGGATCGAACTGCCGGAAAGGGCGGAGCAATCTTGGACAGGAAGAGCGAAGTATCAATATGAAGTGGATGAAATTTAGGATAAAGACGGTCGTGGAGGCGGAGGATATCATCATCAGCGAGCTCTACGACAGGGGGCTTGAGGGGGCGCAGATCGAGGACAAAGTGCCCCTTTCGCCGTTGGAAAAAGAGCAGATGTTTGTGGATATCCCGCCGGAGAGCGAAACGGATGACGGCACGGCGTTTCTCAGCTTTTATGTGGAAGAGAGGGAGGACGGCTCCCTTAAGCTCAATCCGGAAGGAGAGGCGGCGTGTGCAGACGGTGCACCGGGCTCGGGCGGTGCGGTGTGTAAAGAGACTGTGCTCGCAAGGATCGAGGAGGCGCTGTCGGAGGTCCGTCAATTTATGGAGATTGGCGAGGGAACGGTCACGGTTTCTGAGACTGAGGATATCGACTGGATCAACAATTGGAAACAGTATTTTCATCAGTTTTACATAGACGATCTTCTCGTGATTCCCTCGTGGGAGGAAGTGAAGGCGGAGGACCGGGATAAGAAGATTCTGCATATTGACCCGGGTACGGCTTTCGGCACGGGTATGCACGAGACCACAAGGCTCTGTATCGGGCAGATTAAAAAATATGTGACGCCCGAGACGGAACTTCTGGACGTGGGGACGGGCAGCGGCATTCTCTCGATCATTGCGCTCATGTACGGCGCGAAGCATGCCGTGGGCACGGATCTCGACCCCTGTGCGGTGGAGGCTGTGGCGCAGAATAAGGAAGCCAATGATATACCGTCCGGTGATTTTGAACTGCTGATCGGCAATATTATCACCGAGAAGGAAGTACAGGACAAAGTCGGTAACGGATGTTATGATATGGTGGCGGCGAATATTTTGGCGGACGTGCTTGTGCCGCTGACGCCGGTCATCGTGTCGTGCCTGAAGCCGGGCGGCGTCTATATTACTTCAGGTATTATCGAGGGCAAGGAAGGGCTTGTGACGAGAGCCTGCGAGGCAGCGGGGCTTACGGTTGTGGAAGTGAACGCCCTCGGTGAGTGGCGCTCCGTGACGGCGCGGAAGGTTGTACGCGTGGGAGGGCATCACGAAAAGCAGGAAGCGGCAGAGGCGTTATAAATAGTAACATGCGTTATGAATGAATGGGGCGGATATGAAAAAATCGGAAGAAAAACTCGGAATGGTGCTGCTTAGAAATCTGGCGGGTGTGTTGGCGATTGTGTGGATGTGCATTATTTTTGCATTCTCCGCACAGCCGAAGGAGGAGTCCGGCGCGGTGAGCGCGAGTTTCACCTACCATATGGTAAGCTCCACCAGAACTTTTTTTCATTGGGATTTGAGTGATGCGCGGGTGAAGGAAATCTCGGATGCGATAGAGGGGTTTATCAGAAAGGTAGCCCATATGGCGGAGTTTGGTACTATGTCGGTGCTGCTTTACATATGGATTGGGCAGTGGGAGATGGGTTTCCTGCGAAGAGGAGGAACTGCTGTCGGCGCAACCACGGTCTATGCCGCCACGGATGAAATTCATCAGCTTTTCGTGCCGGGACGTGCGGGTCGTTTTTCCGATGTGTGCATTGACTGCGCGGGCGCTCTTGTGGGGGTGGTCGTATTTGCGCTGTTAGTGAGGCTTGTACAGCATATTCGTGCGCGTAGATTGAAGCGTGAGGTTCGCGCGCGGCAAGACGCATAAGGTCTGCGCCGGAACGCCTTCGCTTTTGAGTGTGTTTGAGGAATGGAGATTGGAAAGTGTATCAGTTTTTTGTGGAGCCTTCGCAGATTCAGGATAAAAAAGTGATTATAACGGGCGGGGACGTCAATCATATGAAAAACGTCCTGCGGATGAAGGTCGGCGAGGAGATCGCGGTCAGGAACGGCGTGGACGGAAAGGAATACCGCTGCGGCATTGAGGAATTTGCGCAGGATCAGGTTATCTGTTCCCTGCGCTTTGTCAAGGAAGAGGGGGTGGAGCTGCCCTCTAAAATTTATCTCTTTCAGGGGATTCCCAAGGCGGATAAGATGGAACTCATCGTACAGAAAGCCGTGGAGCTTGGCGTGTACGAGGTGATTCCCGTGGCGGTAAAACGCTGTGTGGTGAAACTTGATGAGAAGAAGGCGCGGGCGAAGGTGGAGCGCTGGCAGGGCATTGCGGAGGCGGCGGCAAAGCAGAGCAAAAGAGGGGTTATTCCTGCGGTGAAGAATCCCATGACTATGAAGGAGGCGGCGGCATACGCGCGGGAGCTGGACGTAAAGCTGATTCCCTATGAGTTGGCGGAGGATATGGCGCACACGAAAAAAATCATCGGGGAGATACGTCCCGGTGAGAGCGTGGCGGTTTTTATCGGTCCCGAGGGTGGCTTCGAGGAGGGCGAGATTTCCGAGGCGCTTGCGGCGGGCATAGAACCGATTACGCTCGGCAAAAGAATCCTGCGCACTGAGACGGCAGGACTTACGGTGTTGTCGTGGCTGATGTACCACTTGGCGTAGGCAATGAGCAGTGCACAGACGTAAGATGGAAAAATGGCAGCTTGCTGACAATTTTTTCAGATTGCGGATGTATAGGGCGAAGCCCGTCAGCGAGATGAAGCGCAGCGGAATCGAGCTGGCACTGCCGGCGAAAAGCGAAGTGGAATCGAGCTGGCACTGCCGGAGATAAAAAACATATATTAGAGATATAGGGTTTAGGAAGGAAAAACGGTAATGGAAGTATATCTGGATAATTCCGCGACGACCGCCTGCTTTGAGGACGCCGCGCAGTTGATGCACAGGATTTTGTGCGAAGATTATGGAAATCCTTCCAGCCTGCACCATAAAGGAGTGGAGGCGGAAGCCTACTTAAGATACGCGAACGAGACTTTTGCAAAAATTTTAAAGGTGAATGTAAAGGAGATTTTCTTTACCTCCGGCGGAACGGAGTCGGACAATATCGCGCTGGTCGGCGCGGCGATGGCGAACCACAGAGCGGGACGCCACCTGATCACCACCAAAATCGAGCACCCGGCGGTGCTGCAGCCCATGTCTTATCTGGAAAATCAGGGCTTTGAGGTGACTTACCTCTCCGTTGACAGGCAGGGAAAAATTTCTCTGGAAGAGTTGGAGCGGGCGGTTAGACCGGACACGATACTTGTCTCCGTCATGCATACGAACAATGAAATCGGGAGCGTACAGCCTATTGCGGAGGCGGGAGCTCTCATTAAAAGAAGGAATCCGAAGACGCTGTTCCATGTGGATGCGGTGCAGGGTTTCGGCAAGGCGCGCATTTACCCCGGGAAAATGCATATTGACATGTTGAGTGCCAGCGGTCATAAAATCCACGGACCGAAAGGCATCGGTCTGCTTTATATGAAGGACGGCGCAAAGGTCAGCCCTATCATGTACGGCGGTGGTCAGCAGCGGGGACTGCGATCCGGCACGGAAAATCTGCCCGGCATTGCGGGTTTCGCCAAAGCGGCGGAGCTGGTGTATCAGGATTTGGAGCAGGACGTGGACAGAATGTATGCCCTGCGGGAGATGTTGACTGATGGAGTCAAAATGATTCCCGATGTGGTGATCAACGGCTGTCCCGGCAGGGAGGGCGCGCCCCATATCGTGAGCGTCTCTTTCCGGGGCGTACGCAGCGAGGTGCTTTTACATGCCTTGGAGGAGCGAGGCATTTACGTTTCCGCCGGGAGCGCCTGTGCGGCGCACAAACCGCAGCCTTCCGCAACTCTGCGGGCGATCGGCGTGGAAAAGGAACTTCTGGAATCCACGATCCGGTTCAGCATTTCGGGGTTCACGACGGAGGAGGAGATTGCCTATACCTGCCAGAGTTTGGAGGAGATTGTGCCGAATTTGCGGCGGTATACGAGACACTAAATAAGCCGGGCTTTGCGGGGAGCGTTGCAAAGCCTGCGCGCGGGGCAGAATGGGGTGTTCCTGTTCTGCCCGCATTCCACGATAAACGCTTCGGAATGGAGAAATTATGTACAAGTCATTTTTAATAAAATACGCGGAAATCGGCGTGAAGGGAAAAAACCGCTACCTCTTTGAGGAGGCGCTGGTGAAACAGATCAAGTACGCGCTGAAAAAGGCGGATGGTGAGTTCGCGGTGCGCAGGACGGACGGGCGCATCTATGTGGACGCGCAGTCAGACTTTGACTTTGACGAAGCGGTGGAGAGCCTGAAAAAGGTGTTCGGCATTTCCGGCATTTGTCCCGTTGTCTATGTGGAGGACGAGGGATTTGAAAGGCTGGGGCAGGATGTGGCGCGCTATATCGGTGACGTGTACCCTGACCGGCACAAAAGCTTTAAGGTGGCGGCAAGGCGCGCGCGCAAAAACTATCCGCTTAATTCCATGCAGATCAACGAGGAGCTGGGCGGCGTGATTTTGGATGCCTATCCGGAAATGCATGTGGACGTGCACAAGCCGGACATTCTTTTGAACGTGGAAATCAGGGACAAGATCTACCTTTACTCCGAGATCATACCCGGTCCGGGCGGCATGCCTGTAGGGACGGGCGGCAAGGCGATGCTTCTTTTATCTGGCGGCATCGATTCCCCGGTGGCGGGCTGGATGATAGCCAAGCGCGGGGTCAAGATTGACGCCGTGTATTTTCATGCGCCGCCGTATACGAGCGAGCGGGCGAAGCAGAAGGTGGTGGATCTGGCGAAAAAAGTGGCGGCGTATGCCGGACCTGTCTGGCTGCATGTGATAAATTTTACGGATATTCAGCTTTACATCTATGACAAGTGCCCCCACGATGAGCTTACCATCATCATGCGCCGCTATATGATGCGCATTGCGGAGCACATTGCGAGGGAGACGGAGTGCCTTGGGCTGATCACGGGCGAGAGTATCGGGCAGGTGGCGTCCCAGACGATGGCGAGTCTGGCGGCGACAAACGAGGTGTGCACCATGCCCGTCTACAGACCGCTGATCGGATTTGATAAGATGGAAATTGTGGATATCGCGGAAAAAATTGACAGTTACGAGACTTCCATTCTGCCCTACGAGGACTGCTGCACGATTTTTGTGGCGAAGCATCCCGTGACGAAGCCGAATCTGAATGTTATCAAGAGGCATGAGCAGAATCTGCAGGAGGGAATTGAGGAGCTGATGGAGAAGGCGCTGGCGACGGATGAGGTGATTGTGGTGCAGAGTTAAAAGCAAATGAAAAACAGCCCGGGAATTTTTCCCGAGCTGCTCAGATTTTCATATGGATTGAAGCCGATTACATGATGTAGGGCTTCAGCGCCGCCATAACCTCATCCGTGCCGTCTTCTGCGTGGATGTTCAGGTCGATGGGCTTGGACAGATCCAAACTGAAGATGCCCATGATGGATTTCGCATCGATAACGTATCTGCCGGATACCAAGTCAAAATCATAATCAAACTTTGTGATATCGTTCACGAAAGATTTAACCTTATCGATAGAATTTAAAGAAATCTGTACTGTTTTCATTGCGGAATTACCTCCTTTGATTTTTATACCTTCTGGGTATTATACTAAATGTTGGAAGAGCAAAAGTCAATGATAAAACAATACAAAAAATGCGGGGATTACTATGAAAAGTGTAGCATTACATAATCTGGGCTGCAAGGTAAACGCCTATGAAATGGACTTTATGCAACAAATGTTACAAGAAAAGGGTTATAAAATTGTATCATTTGATGAAGAGGCTGACATTTATATCGTGAACACCTGTACGGTTACAAATATCGCGGACAGGAAGAGCAGGCAGATGCTCCACCGGGCGAAAAAGAGAAATCCGGACGCCGTTGTGGTGGCGGTGGGGTGCTACGTGCAGACCGGGCAGGAGACGCTTCTAAAGGATGGCGCGGTGGATCTCGCCATAGGAAACAACCGGAAGAAGGATTTGGTGGAGATACTGGAGGCGTATCTGAAACATAGGGATAAAGCGGAGATGCCTGCAACGCAACAAAAGGCAGGAACAGAGCAGAGTGAAGCGGCAGACGGGATGTGTGGGGCGGAGAATGCGTCTTGGCGTGAGGCGATGGCAGCAGAACCGGTGCAGTTCAAGCCTGTGACCGATATAATCGACATCGCCCACGCCCCCTACGAGGAGATGACCCTCAAGACGACGGCGGAACACACCCGCGCCTACATCAAGATTCAGGACGGGTGCAACCAGTTCTGTTCCTACTGTATGATTCCCTACGCCAGAGGGCGGGTCAGAAGCCGTCTGGAAGAGAATATTCTGAGGGAGGCGCGTGGGCTGTCGGAGACGGGCTACCGGGAGGTGGTGTTGACGGGCATCCATATCAGCTCCTACGGGGTTGACCGGGGCGGCAGTGAGCTTGTCCGTTTGCTGGAAAAGCTTTCCGAGATAGAAGGGATTGAGAGAATCCGCCTCGGTTCTCTTGAGCCGGGGATTGTGACGGAGGAATTTGCGGCGGCGATCAGCGCCTTGCCGAAGGTATGCCCCCACTTTCACCTCTCCCTGCAGAGCGGCAGCGATACGGTGCTTCGCAGGATGAACAGGCGCTATGATACGGCAGGGTATTTGAGCGCGGTGGAGAGACTGCGAAAGTATTATGTAAACATGGCAATTACCACCGACGTGATCGTCGGATTTCCAGGGGAGACGGAGGAGGAGTTTGCGCAGACCGAGGAGTTTCTGCGGCGTGTGGGCTTCTACGAGATGCATATTTTTAAGTATTCCAGACGGCAGGGCACTCGTGCGGCGGCTATGGAAGGGCAGTTGACGGAGGCGGAGAAGGCGGTGAGGAGTGATCGGCTGATGAAACTGGAACGTGAGATGTCCCGCGCGTACCGGGAGACCTTTTTAGGGAAGACGGAGGAGGTTCTCTTCGAGGAACTTGTGGAAAGGGACGGGCAGGCATATTGGATTGGGCATACCACCCGTTATTTAAAGGCGGCGCGGAAGGCGGATCCGGGGGAGAACTTGCAAAACCGCATTGCCGCAGGTAAACTGAGAGCTTTTTGGGAAGACGACGTTCTCCTTATGGAAAGCCTTATGGAAAGCCTTATGGAAAATTAATATTCGTTGCTGAGGTACGCCGTTTGTGGTAAAATATACCATAGGAGTGTGCCAAAGGCGCAGCAGTGGCGGCACGGTTGATTTTTTCGGTAAATGATGGTAATACTATAGTAACAATAGATAAGGGCGTGAGAGTATGCGAGAACAGGATTTAGAAAATACACAATTTTTTACTGTGGAGACTGAGCCGGAGACGGGCGTGAAGCTTGTGTTGTCCACGGTGTACGAGGCGTTGACGGAGAAGGGGTACAATCCGGTCAACCAGATCGTCGGTTACATTATGTCCGGCGATCCCACTTACATTACCAGCCATAAGAGCGCGCGCAGCCTGATTATGAAGGTGGAACGGGATGAGCTTGTGGAGGAAATGTTGGTGGAGTATATCAAAAACTCCGTCGAAAGTGGAAAGAAGGGTTGACTAAGAGAGTCAATAACGGTGAAAAAGACAAATGAGAATTATGGGACTGGATCTCGGTTCTAAAACGGTGGGGGTAGCCATCAGCGACCCCTTACTTATTACGGCGCAGGGGATCGAAATTATCAGGCGCAAGGAAGAGAACAAGCTGAGACAAACGCTTGCGCGTATTGAGGCGCTGATTGTGGAGTACGAGGTGGACACGATCGTGCTCGGTCTGCCGAAGAACATGAACGACACGCTCGGAGAGCGGGCGCAGCTTTCGCTCGAATTTAAGGAGAAGCTGGAGCGGCGCACGGGTCTTCCTGTCGTGATGTGGGACGAGAGGCTGACGACGGTTGCGGCGGATAAGGCGATGATGGAGGCGGGAATCCGCAGGGAAAACCGCAAGGACTACGTGGATAAAATTGCGGCGTGCCTGATTTTGCAGGGGTATTTAGATTTACAGAAAGGTTGATTGAATGGAAAAGATTACATTTACACCGCAGGAAGGTGAAGCTGTCGAGTTTTATATTTTGGAACAGACGATGATCGGCGGCACGAATTACCTTCTGGTGACGGATTCGGAAGGGGAGGACGGCGAGGCGCTGATTCTGCGCGACGTTTCCGAACCGGAAGACCCGGAGGCGGTGTATGAGATTGTGGAAGACGATGAAACATTAAATGCAGTGGCGGCTGTGTTTGAAAAGATAATGGACGATATTGACATCATTCAGTAGAAAGTGGAGGTAAATTTTTTGAGAAAAAATGAAGAAGGAAAGTCAGCGAGTAAGCTGAAGGCTATCCCATTAGGCGGACTTGAGCAGATTGGGCTTAATATCACTGCCTTTGAGTATGAGGATAGCATTGTTGTTGTGGACTGCGGGCTGTCATTTCCGGAAGATGAGATGCTGGGAATCGATTTGGTGATTCCGGATATTACTTATTTAAAGGAAAACGCGGAGAAAGTAAAGGGGTTTGTGATCACCCACGGACATGAGGATCACATCGGGGCGCTGCCCTATGTACTGAAGGAACTGAACATACCGATTTACGCGACGAAGCTGACTATGGGCATCATAGAGAACAAGCTGGAGGAGCACGGGCTGATGAAGACCACCAAGCGGAAGGTGGTGAAGTTCGGGCAGTCTATCAATCTGGGGCAGTTTCGGATCGAGTTTATCAAGACGAATCACAGCATTGTGGACGCGGCAGCGCTGGCGATTTATTCCCCGGCGGGCGTGGTGGTGCACACGGGAGACTTTAAGGTGGACTATACGCCGGTATTCGGCGACGCCATCGACTTGCAGAGATTTGCGGAGATCGGCAAAAAGGGCGTGCTTGCGCTTATGTGCGACTCTACCAACGCGGAGAGAGCCGGTTTTACACCTTCTGAGAAGACGGTGGGAAAGACGCTGGATTCCCTCTTCTTGGAGCATAAAGAAACCCGTATCCTGATTGCCACCTTTGCGTCCAATGTGGACAGGGTGCGCCAGATCATCAATACGGCGGAAAAATTCAACAGGAAAGTTGTGGTGGAAGGCAGGAGCATGGTCAATATCATTGACACGGCTTCCAAGCTCGGCTATCTGCAGATCGCGGAGAGGACGCTGATCGACGTGGAGGAGCTGAAAAACTATCCGCCAGAGAAGACGGTTATCATTACAACCGGAAGTCAGGGCGAAAGTATGGCGGCATTAAGCCGTATGGCGAGCGATAACCATAAAAAGATATCCATTATGCCGGGAGATACCGTCATTTTCTCCGCCCATCCGATACCGGGCAACGAGAAGGCGGTCACGAATATCATTAATGAATTACAGATGAAAGGCGCGGACGTGATCTTTCAAGACGTACATGTGTCCGGGCATGCCTGCCAGGAAGAGATCAAGCTGATCTATTCGCTGGTGAAGCCCAAGTATGCGATTCCCGTCCACGGAGAGTATAAGCACCGCAAGGCGCAGGCGAAGATTGCGGCGGAACTTGGCATTCCCAAGGAGAATATCTTTATGCTGCAGTCCGGTGAAGTGTTGGAGATGGACGACAACCGGGCGGTTATCACCGAGAGAGTGCCCGTCGGGGCGATTTTGGTGGACGGTCTCGGTGTGGGCGACGTGGGAAATGTGGTGCTGCGCGACAGGCAGCATCTGGCGGAGGACGGCATTATGATTGTGGTGATGGCGCTCGAATCCCACAGCGACCAGCTGATTTCCGGTCCCGATATCGTGTCCAGAGGTTTTGTCTATGTGAGGGAGTCCGATGAACTTCTCGACGAGGCGAGACTTCTTGTGGAGGAGGCGGTGCAGGACTGCCTTGACAGAGGTAAGACTGACTGGGGCAAGCTTAAGAGTACCGTAAAGGATGTGCTGAGTGATTTTGTCTGGAAGAAGACGAAGAGAAGACCGATGATACTGCCGATTATTATGGAGGTATAACACTATGTCAGATAAAGAGATCATAGAGGCAGCCAAAGATTTTGCAGATAAGATTATGACCTCCGATACTTACAGAGAATATTACTACCAGAGAGAAAAAATAAAAAAGCAGCCGGAGCTTTACGAGAAGGTGAACGAGTTCCGGCAGCGCAACTTTGATTTGCAGAATGACACGGACAGCGAGGATATGCTTGACCGTGTGGAGGCTTTTGAACAGGAGTACGAGAAGTTCAGGGAAAACCCTCTCGTGGACGATTTCCTGCGGGCGGAACTCGCCTTCTGCCGCATGATGCAGGAGGTCTATGTGCTTCTGGCTGATGAAGTGGATTTTGAGGTGTAACTATGAGTATAAAAGAAATTATCGGTTCTACGCTGGAACTGATTATAAAGGCAGCGGTTTTGGTTTTTGCCGTCACGTATATTATGAGGGCGTCAACGACAGCCTATGATTACGGTTACCGTATATTCACCGAGAAGCCCGTTTCTCTCGGTGAGGGCAGAATCATCAGCGTCAGCGTGGAAGACCCGGTGTCCGTCATGGAAATAGGAACGATGCTTGAGGAGCGGGGACTGATCCGCGACGCGAAACTTTTCGTGATGCAGGAACTTTTATCGGAAAACCACGGTAAAATACAGCCCGGCATCTATGATCTGAGCACCGCAATGACGGCGGAGGAGATGCTGGATGTGATGGCGGCGGATGCCCCCGAGGAGGGCGAGGAAGATGCGGAAGGAGAGTCACAGTGATTTCAGACGAGCGTATGGATACCTTTCTCGCTTCTCTGGATGCGGGCAACACTCCTTTTCTGGACAAAATAGAACGTGAAGCTTTGGAAACCAATGTGCCGATTATACGCACGCAGACGCAGGGACTGCTGCGCTTCCTGCTGGCGGTGCGAAAACCCATGTCCATTTTGGAAGTGGGGTGTGCCATTGGTTTTTCTGCGCTTTTGATGAGTGAGTACGCCCCCGAGGGGTGCAGGATCACTACCATAGAAAAGTACGAGAAACGAATCCCCGTGGCGAAAGAAAATTTCGCGCGTGCCGGGAAAGAAGACGTCATCACGCTTCTGGAGGGGGATGCGGCGGATATTCTGAAAGACCTTGCGGGACCATATGATTTTATTTTTATGGATGCGGCAAAGGGGCAGTATATCCATTTTCTGCCGGAGGTTCTGCGGCTTCTTGCGCCGGACGGGCTTCTCGTGTCCGACAACGTGTTGCAGGACGGTGACATTCTCGAATCCCGGTTTGCCGTGGAGCGGAGAAACCGCACGATCCACAGCCGGATGCGGGAGTATCTTTTTGAACTGACGCACCACGAGGCGCTGCGGACGGTGGTGCTGCCCGTGGGTGACGGGGTGACGGTAAGCTGTGTGACAAGAAGTTCTAAAGACATCGCGCCATAGGACGCGATGCCAAGAACTTCTAAATGTCACACTGGAGAATGCCGAAAAACCGGCATTCTCCGAAGGGGGAGAAGCGCTATGATGAAAAAACCGGAACTTCTGGTGCCCGCCGCCAGTCTGGAAGTATTAAAAACAGCTGTTATTTTTGGCGCGGACGCAGTGTATATCGGCGGGGAGGCTTTCGGACTGCGGGCGAAAGCAAAAAATTTTTCTGCGCAGGACATGGCGGAGGGCATTGCTTTTGCACATGAGCGGGGCGTCAAGGTGTATGTGACCGCGAATATTTTGGCGCACAATTATGATCTGGAGGGGGCGAAAGACTACTTCCGCGAGCTGAAGGAGATGAAGCCGGACGCGCTGATCATAGCGGATCCCGGTATGTTTGCGCTGGCAAGGGAAATTTGCCCGGAGATCGATGTTCACATTTCCACGCAGGCGAACAATACGAACTATATGACCTACCGCTTCTGGCATGAGCAGGGGGCGAAGCGGGTCGTGTCCGCACGGGAGCTTTCCCTGCGGGAAATAAAGGAAATCCGCGAAAATATCCCGGAGGAGATGGAGATCGAGAGTTTCGTGCACGGCGCTATGTGCATTTCCTACTCGGGGCGTTGTCTTCTGAGCAACTATTTTACCGGGCGGGACGCGAATCATGGGGCGTGCACCCATCCCTGCCGCTGGAAGTACGCGCTGGTGGAGGAGACAAGACCGGGGGAATATCTTCCCGTCTTTGAGAACGACAGGGGCACTTTTATCTTTAATTCCAAGGACCTCAATATGATCGAGCACATACCCGAGCTGGTGGAGGCGGGCATTGACAGCTTTAAGATCGAGGGCAGGATGAAGACGGCGCTGTATGTGGCGACTGTGGCGCGCACCTACAGGCGTGCCATTGACGATTACTTTGCCTCGGAGGAGCAGTACCGTGCCAATTTGGACTGGTATCGGGCGGAAATTGCCAAGTGCACCTACCGCAAGTTTACCACCGGCTTTTATTTCGGAAAGGCGGATGAGAATACCCAGATCTACGATGAGAGCACCTATGTGAGCGAGTATATTTATCTGGGGATTGTGGGGGCTGTGGCGGATGAATGCGCCCGCATCGAGCAGCGCAACAAGTTCTGCGTGGGGGACGAGATAGAGATCATGAAGCCGCGCGGGGAGAATATTCCCGTCAAAGTGTTGGCAATGTATGACGCGGAGGGCAACTCCGTGGAGTCCTGTCCGCACCCGAAGCAGACGATCGACGTGAGGCTGTCGGAAGTGCCGGAGGTGGGGGATATTTTGCGGGTGGAGAAATCGGAGGAGTGATGCATTCGTTGTAAAAAATGTAATACAATGCAATTATTCGTCGTAAAAAATGTGAAGATACATTTGATTTTCGTTGTATTTTTTGTATTTATATGATATTCTGTGCTTAAATCCTGTTTGCGGAGGTGTGGGCATGTATCGGAGCATCATAGAAAAGCTTCACAGATGGAAAGAGAGCAAAAACCGAAAACCGCTGATTATCGAGGGGGCAAGGCAGGTTGGAAAAACTTGGCTGATGAAAGAATTTGGCAGCAGGGCTTATGCGGACGCCGTTTATATCAATTTTGACGCCAATTCTGAAATGGCGGAGCTGTTTGCCGCCGATCTGAATGTAGAACGCCTGCTTATGGGGATAGAACTGTACGCAGGCAGGAAAATTGATGCAGACAGCACACTGCTGATATTTGATGAGGTGCAGGAAGTGCCTAGAGCGCTTTCTTCTCTCAAATATTTTTATGAAAACGCACCGCAGTATCATATTGTCTGCGCCGGTTCTCTGCTGGGGATTGCGCTGCACGGGGGCACATCGTTCCCGGTGGGCAAGGTGGAATTTTTGCATCTGTATCCGCTTTCATTCCGGGAATTTTTGATGGCGGCTGTGGGTGAGCAGTATGTCGAATTGCTGGAGCGGCAGGACTGGCAGATGATCACAACGTTTAAACAGACTTATATCGACGCGCTCAAGCACTATTATTTTGTCGGCGGTATGCCGGAGGCGGTGGCGTGCTTTGCGCAGGATAAGGACTTTAACCGGGTGCGGGAGATTCAAAAGCGCATATTGGCAGCTTACGAGCAGGATTTTTCCAAACATGCCCCGATAGAGATTGTGCCGAAAATCCGTATGATATGGAACAGCATTCCTTCCCAGCTTGCGAAAGAGAATAAGAAGTTTATTTATGGTCTTGTGCGGGAGGGCGGTCGCGCAAAGGAATATGAAGTGGCGATCATGTGGCTTTGCGACTGCGGGCTGGTGCACAGAGTCAGCCGTGTCAATTCGCCGGGGATGCCGCTGAAGGCATATGAGGATTTAAAGGCGTTTAAGCTGTTTCTGGTGGATGTGGGACTTCTCGGATGTATGACCGGGCTGCACCAGCGCATATTGCTGGATGGCAGTGGTTTGTTTGCGGAGTTTAAGGGAGCGCTGACCGAGCAGTATGTGTGTCAGCAGTTGAAAACCATAGACGATCTGGGTATCTACTACTATACAAACGACAGGGGTTCGTGCGAGGTGGATTTTGTCGTTGACACGGGAGAGGAGATTGTGCCGGTTGAGGTTAAGGCGGAGGTAAACCTGAAAGCGAAGAGCCTGAAAACTTACCGTGATAAATTCCGTCCGGCGGTTTCTGTCCGCGCATCTATGGCGGATTACAAAGAGGAAGAATGGCTGGTCAATCTGCCGCTGTATGCGGTGGAACAAATTCATAAACGGAAGAGGGCAAAATAAGTTTTTTTATAAATCTGAAATTTCCCCTTGCATTTTTTGAAAAAGTAGGTTATTCTTATAGACGTAAATTGTATACAGGTATTCAGAACGATGGCGTTCCAAAAA
>ERZ779637.109-NODE-109-length-60082-cov-8.168208_pt1 | contig 60082 bp, 46 predicted proteins | sample MGYA00514196_ERZ779637 | MGnify/ENA primary metagenome ERZ779637 (study PRJEB29562, sample SAMEA4376700) | mouse gut metagenome | isolation source: Cecum | study: EMG produced TPA metagenomics assembly of the A DSS colitis mouse model was used to assess the...
ATAATCACAGACTTTGCAGGTATTTAATAAATCTGAGTTTCACGGATTAAGGTAAAGATTATTCTGAAACGAGACGATATTGAAATAATAAGTGTTGTTGGGCAAAGAGAGTTTCAAAGCCCTATTGTTGGCGGTAGAAATATCCGTTTGGATATCTTAGCAAAAGATCATACGGGAAAGCATTACAATATCGAGGTGCAGAAAAAACCGGAGGGAGCGCATATACGACGGGCTAGATTTAACAGTAGCATGATGGATTCTCGGATGCTGAAAGAGGGACAGGAATTTTCGGAACTGCAGGACTCCTATATGGTGTTTATTACACAGACAGATATATTTGATTATGGGTTACCGATTTATACGATAAACCGACATTTTGAGGAAATTGATGATAAATTTGATGATGGTTCCCATATTGTATATGTAAATGGCAGTTACAAAGGTGATGATGCGGTTGGCAGATTGATGCATGATTTTGGATGTAAGAAATCAGAGGATATTTACTATCCTGAATTGGCAAAAGGTGTAAAGCATTTTAAAGAGGAAGAGGAAGGACGAAAAGTTATGTGTGAGGCTGTTGAAAAATATGCGGAAAAGAAAGTTGCGCTAAAGGTAAAAGAAGAAAGAAGTTTAATGACTCAAATAGTTGCGGCGTTGGTTGCGGACAAAGATAATGATACTATTATAAAAGAATTAAATTGTACATTAGAACAAATAATTCCACTTCGTACCGTAATGGGGAAGTAGTTTATTAAAAGATGGAGGTATGTTTGATAAAGTATAGAAAACAGCTTGTGTAGGATACCGACTTTGTACCGTCCTTCGGGGCGAGCAGTAATAATGCCCCTTTGGAGGGGAAAAATTAAGCCACCAGTTGAACTGGTGGTTGCTGACTTGCTCCAATTTAATTATTTTTTTGTAAATGAATGTAATTTTATCTTTTTCTCGATTCGTATGGTAATGACCGCAAAACCAATGGTGGAAACGAAGTTGGTCATATATGTTCTGCATCCAGGATTCCGTTGAATGATCGACTTTGGTCTGATCAACAGGAATAGTGCATGCATCATAAGGGATTTTGAAACAAAGAAGGAAGCGGAAGATGCGAGAAAAATTACTATGAGGGAGCTTGCCAATGGGACATATGTAGTGAATGACAGTGTGAAAGTAAGCGATTTTTTGAGTTACTGGCTTGAGTATGACATCAGAAAAAGGGCACAGAGCAGCAATACATATGATTCCTATTCCAGTATTACACGTCATCACATTATTCCGGCAATCGGGAACAAAAAAATGACAGAGGTAAATAAAGGAAACATCCAAAGACTGTATAAAGATCGTGCCGGATATTCTAAATCCATTGCGAGGCAGGTCAAGACAGTAATGAATGTCTCTTTTCATTATGCGGTTAGCTGTAAACTGATTCCTGTGAATCCGGCAGAAGGAATCGATCTGCCCAAAACAGTGGATTCAAAACCTTACCATACAAGAAATATTGACATGGTAAAAACTTTGAATATGGAGCAAATTCTATTGCTTTTGGAGGCAAGTAAAAATACGCCGATTCATATGCAGGTGCTCTTCAATGTACTGATGGGCCTGCGGCGGCAGGAAATCAATGCAGTAAAGTATTCAGATGTGGATTACATTAACCGTACATTGACAGTAGAAAGGCAGCTTGGAAAAGAACTGGACAGAGTTCCAAACAGCAGGAAGGAGAGTATGACGAAGAGGGAACTGCCGCTGAAAACGCCGTCCAGCAAGAGAGTACTGCCTATCCCTGATTACGTATTTGAAGCTATTTTGGAAGAACGAAAGAAGTATGAGAGATATAAAAGCCGCAGACGTACTATTTTTCAGGATGATGGCTATATTTGCTGCTCCAGTTACAGCGGAAAGCCAAGATCGAAAGATTTTCATTGGCGGCATTACAAAGAACTTTTGAAGCAAACGGGACTGCCTGATATTCGCTGGCATAATCTACGCAGTACTTATTGTACGTTGCTATTGAGTAAGGATTTTAATCCGAAAGCTGTATCGAAACTAATGGGTCATGCGAAAGAACTTATCACAATGGACGTGTATGCCGACAATGCTAATATAATTCCTGAAGAAATACCCGAACTGCTTTCTTATATGGAGGAGGTTATGCCAGATAAATCCGGCAATGGTGATTCTGAAAGTAATATACAGGATATAATGATTGATATGGATGCTTATGTGCCCGAAAAGAAAACAGAAACAATAAAAAGTCCAGATGAAAGCCACATTTATATGAATTCTTGGGGAGATAAATAAGAAAACAAAAAAACGAACAAATGTTTGTTCTGATATAGACAAATGAGGGGTGGTATGTTATAATCAATCTCAGTTTTACTTCTCGATTTGTCCGTGATAGTTTATTGTTTCCATACAGTTCGGAAAATTGAGTTTAGTAACCAAAATTCGTCGAAGGGACATTTTTTAGAAAACGGAATATGCACCTCGACGAATTTCTGGCGAAATGTCGAACTTTTTACTATAGATTTTGGAGGTGGAATTTGTGCAAACTGCACAAAATATATTTAAACTTCATAGCGAATACCAGCCCACTGGCGACCAGCCGCAGGCAATAGAAGCCTTGGTCAGGGGGTTCCGGGAAGGCAATCAATTCCAGACTTTACTGGGGGTAACTGGCTCGGGAAAGACATTTACTATGGCAAACGTGATTCAGCAGCTGAACAAGCCCACTTTGGTAATAGCGCACAATAAAACCCTTGCTGCCCAGTTGTACGGAGAGTTCAAGGAATTTTTCCCGGAGAATGCGGTGGAGTATTTTGTCTCCTATTACGATTATTACCAGCCGGAAGCATACGTACCGTCTTCGGATACTTACATTGCCAAGGATTCTTCCATCAATGATGAAATCGAGAAACTGCGCCTGTCCGCCACCGCGTCTTTGACAGAACGCAGGGATGTGGTAGTGGTGGCGAGTGTGTCCTGTATCTACGGTTTGGGAAGTCCTGACGAATATAAGGAAATGATTGTGTCGCTGCGTCCCGGTATGGTGAAGGACCGGGATGAGGTCATACGCGGACTCATCGATATCCAGTATGACAGGAATGATATCGAACTGGGCAGGGGCTGTTTCCGCGTGCGCGGGGACGTATTGGAGATTTATCCCGCGCAGGGAGGGGATTACCTGATCCGCGTGGAATTTTTCGGGGATGAAATCGACCGGATTGTGGAGACGGAACCGCTGACGGGACAGGTACACGCATCCCTGGAACATGTTTCCATTTTTCCTGCCTCCCATTATGTGGTTGCGCAGGAGAAGATACGCGAGGCATGTAAGAAAATAGAAGAAGAACTGGAAGAACGGGTACGATATTTTAAGGGAGAGGACAAGCTGCTGGAAGCCCAGCGGATTGCGGAACGGACCAACTTTGACATCGAGATGCTCAGGGAAACGGGATTCTGTTCCGGTATTGAAAACTATTCCAGGCATTTGAACGGACTGCCGGAAGGGGCTACCCCGCTGACGCTGATGGATTATTTTAAAGACGATTACCTGATTATCATTGACGAATCCCATATGACCATACCGCAGATCCGGGGCATGTATGCGGGGGACCGTTCCAGGAAAACCACACTGGTGGATTACGGGTTCCGGCTGCCTTCGGCGCTGGATAACCGTCCGATGAATTTCATGGAGTTTGAGGAACATATCGACCAGATGCTGTTTGTGTCGGCGACCCCTTCCGATTATGAAAGTGCCCATGAGCTTTTCCGCACGGAGCAGATTATTCGGCCTACGGGACTTTTGGACCCGGAAGTGGATGTGCGTCCTGTGGAAGGACAGATTGATGATCTGATTGCCGAAGTAAATAAGGAAACGGAAAAGCATAATAAGGTGCTGGTGACGACGTTGACGAAGAAGATGGCGGAAGACCTGACCGATTACATGAAAGATGTGGGAATCCGGGTGAAATACCTCCATTCGGATATCGACACGCTGGAGCGGGCGGAAATTATCCGCGATATGCGGCTGGATGTGTTCGATGTGCTGGTGGGTATTAACCTGCTGCGGGAAGGGCTGGATATTCCGGAGATATCTTTGGTTGCCATACTGGATGCGGATAAGGAAGGATTTCTTCGGTCGGAAACTTCCCTGATCCAGACCATCGGCCGTGCGGCGAGGAACGCGGAAGGGCATGTGATTATGTATGCGGACAACATGACCGATTCCATGAAGGCGGCGCTTACGGAGACCGAGAGACGCCGGACGATACAGAACAAATACAATGAAGAACACGGCATTACGCCGCAGACCATAAAGAAGGCAGTGCGCGACCTGATCAGCATATCCAAGGCTATCGCCAAGGAAGAAGTCAAGTTTGAAAAGGATCCCGAATCCATGGGGCGGGAGGAACTGGAGAAACTGATCGGTACGGTGCAGAAGAATATGAAGCAGGCGGCTGCGGATTTGAACTTTGAAGCGGCTGCGGAACTGCGGGATAAGATGGTGGAACTGAAAAAGCAGTTAGCGGACATGGATGATAAGGAGTGACAAAGACGGAAATGGAAAACGGGAACAAAAAGATGCTGCCCCGCAGGGAATACATTAAGATACGGGGCGCCAATGAGCATAATCTGCAGGGAATCGACGTGGACATACCGAGGAACGAATTTGTGGTGCTGACGGGACTGTCAGGTTCCGGTAAATCCTCACTGGCATTTGACACGATTTACGCGGAAGGGCAAAGGAGATACATGGAATCCCTGTCTTCTTATGCAAGGCAGTTTTTGGGTCAGATGGAAAAGCCAAACGTGGAGAAAATCGAAGGACTGTCGCCCGCGATATCCATCGACCAGAAATCCACCAACCGCAATCCACGTTCCACGGTGGGGACGGTAACTGAAATTTACGATTATTTCCGCCTGCTGTATGCGCGAATCGGTATTCCGCACTGTCCGTCCTGCGGGCGCGAGATACGCAAGCAGACGGTAGACCAGATGACGGACCAGATTATGTCGATGCCGGAAGGGACGAAGATTCAGCTTCTGGCTCCGGTGGTGCGCGGAAGGAAGGGCGAACACGCTAAAATTTTTGACCGGGCGAAACGCAGCGGTTATGTACGTGTGCGGGTAGACGGCAATCTGTATGAACTGTCCGAGGAAATCAAACTGGATAAAAACATAAAGCATAACATCGAGGTCGTAGTGGACCGTTTGGTGGTGAAGGCAGGCATTGAGCGGCGTCTGACGGATTCCATTGAAAACGTGCTGGCATTGGCGGAAGGGCTTTTGGTGGTGGATGTGCTGGGCGGAGAGCCGATGAATTTCAGCCAAAGTTTTTCCTGTCCTGACTGCGGCATCAGCATCAGCGAAATTGAACCCAGGAGCTTTTCCTTTAATAATCCGTTCGGAGCCTGTCCCGAATGTTTCGGGCTGGGCTATAAGATGGAATTTGATGTGGAACTGATGGTGCCGGATAAGAGCCTGAGTATTAACCAGGGCGCCATTGCCGTAACGGGCTGGCAGTCCTGCAATGACAAGAACAGCTTCACCAATGCCATTTTACAGGCGCTGTGCAAGGAATACGGGTTTGATTTGGATACGCCGTTTGGGGAATATCCGGAGGAAATCCAAAATGTCCTGCTCCATGGAACCGGGGGAAAAGAGGTTCCGGTCCATTACAGCGGGCAGCGGGGACAAGGCGTGTATCCCGTGGCATTTGAAGGTCTGATCCGGAATGTGGAGCGGCGTTACAGGGAAACCGGTTCGGATATCATGAAACAGGAATATGAGTCTTTCATGCGAATCACTCCCTGTAAAGTCTGCGGCGGGATGCGTCTGAAAAAGGAATCGCTTGCCGTAACCGTATGCGGCAAAAATATATATGAAATCACCTCCATGTCCATCCGTGACCTGCATGTTTTTTTGCAGGGAATGGAACTGACCAAACAGCAGCAGGTGATAGGAAAACAGATTTTAAAGGAAATCAGGGCGCGGGTCGGTTTCCTGATTGACGTGGGCCTGGATTACCTGTCGCTGTCAAGGGCGACGGGAACGCTTTCGGGAGGGGAGGCACAGAGAATCCGCCTCGCCACCCAAATTGGTTCCGGTTTGGTGGGCGTATGCTATATTTTGGACGAACCGAGCATCGGACTGCACCAAAGGGACAACGATAAGCTGCTTAACACGTTAAGGAACCTGAAGGACATGGGCAATACCCTTTTGGTGGTGGAGCATGACGAGGATACCATGCTTGCCGCAGACCATATCGTGGATATCGGACCCGAAGCGGGTTCCCACGGCGGACGGGTGGTGGCGCAGGGGACGGCGGAAGAAATCATGCAGGTGGAAGAATCCATTACGGGGCAGTATTTAAGCGGCAGAAAGCAGATTCCGGTACCGGAGAAGCGCCGCAAGCCCACCGGGAAGCTGGTGGTACAGAAAGCATCGGAAAATAACTTAAAAGGCATCCATGTGGAATTTCCTTTGGGAGTGCTGACCTGTGTTACCGGCGTATCCGGTTCCGGCAAAAGTTCCCTTGTAAACGAAATCCTGTATAAACGCCTGGCAAGGGATCTGAACCGGGCACGGACCATCCCGGGAAAACATGCGGGAATTAAGGGCATCGAACAGTTGGATAAAGTCATTGACATCGACCAGTCCCCCATCGGCAGAACGCCCCGTTCCAATCCAGCCACCTATACGGGAGTTTTTGACCAAATCAGGGATTTGTTCGCTTCCACGGCGGATGCAAAAGCGAAAGGCTACAAAAAGGGACGCTTCAGCTTTAATGTAAAAGGCGGGCGGTGCGAGGCCTGCTGCGGCGACGGCATCATCAAAATCGAGATGCATTTCCTGCCGGACGTATACGTTCCCTGCGAGGTCTGCGGCGGCAAACGCTATAACAGGGAAACGCTGGATGTGAAATATAAAGGCAAGAACATTTTTGACGTATTGGATATGACGGTGGAGGAAGCCGTGGACTTTTTTGAAAACGTTCCTTCCATCCGCCGTAAAATAGAAACGTTAAATGATGTGGGACTGTCTTACATCAAACTTGGGCAGCCGTCCACTACCCTGTCCGGCGGTGAGGCGCAGCGAATCAAACTGGCAACGGAACTGAGCAAACGCAGTACCGGAAAAACCATTTATATTTTGGACGAGCCCACCACGGGATTACATTTTGCCGACGTGCATAAACTGACGGAAATCCTGCATAAACTGGCAGACGGCGGCAATACCGTGGTGGTTATCGAACACAATCTGGACGTCATCAAAACTGCCGACTATATCATAGACATCGGACCGGAAGGCGGCGACAACGGCGGAACGGTAATTGCCAAGGGGACACCGGAGGAAGTGGCGCAGACCGAAGGGTCCTACACGGGAATCTATGTAAAGAAAATGCTGGAAAAATACCATACGGCGAAAAACAAATGCTGCCATAACGGTTCCGGGGAATAAAAGAAAACCTAAAGTTATTTCCCAAACCTGCCGATATTATATAAATAACACCAGAAAAAAATTAAGATTTAAAAAAATTATGAAAACCCCTTTGAAAATAACATACTTTGGGTTATAATGACCTTGTATGTTTAGTTTACCGACCAATTGGAAAACATTTATATTATAATAGATAGCTGACGGGCGTTTACCATAGAAAGGGGTTCATGATGCAGTATACGGATATAGGGATTGACTTAGGGACGGCAAGTATTTTAGTATATATCAGGGGGAAGGGCGTTGTTTTAAAAGAACCTTCCGTTGTGGCTTTTGACAGGGATACGGATAAAATCAAGGCGATTGGCGAGGAAGCCAGGCTGATGTTGGGACGGACGCCGGGAAACATCGTGGCAGTCCGGCCGTTACGGCAGGGGGTTATTTCCGACTACCGTGTGACGGAAAAGATGATGAAGCACTTTATCCAAAAAGCGATGGGGAAGAAAACGTTCCGGAAGCCGAGGATTGCGGTTTGTGTACCGAGCGGTGTTACGGAAGTGGAAAGAAAGGCAGTGGAAGACGCCACCATGATGGCAGGGGCAAGGGATGTATTTATTATAGAAGAACCCATTGCGGCAGCCATTGGGGCAGGAATTGATATATGGAAGCCCTGCGGCAACATGATTGTGGATATCGGGGGCGGTACTTCCGACATAGCTGTGATTTCTTTAGGCGGAAGGGTAGTCAGCGCATCCGTGAAAACGGCAGGAGATGATTTTGACGAAGCCATTGTGCGTTATATGAGAAAGAAACATAATCTGCTGATTGGTGAAAGGACGGCAGAGGATTTGAAGATAAAAATCGGTTCCGCTTATAAGCGTACCGAAGTGGATTACATGGATGTCCGCGGACGTAACCTTGTGACGGGGCTTCCCAGGACCGTAAAGGTTTCTTCGGAGGAAATGGAGGAAGCGTTGCGTGAAACCACGGCACAGATTGTGGAAACGATTCACGGCGTGCTGGAAAAGACACCGCCGGAACTGGCTGCGGACATTGCGGACAGGGGAATCGTGCTTACGGGCGGCGGCAGTTTGCTGCGCGGTTTGGAAGATTTGATTGAGTCGAAAACAGGTATCAATACGATGACTGCCGAGGACCCCATGACGGCGGTGGCAATCGGCACCGGAAAATACGTGGAATTCCTCGGAGGATATAAAGAGGAATAACGGAACGGCGGAATGTGGAATAAAATATTAAGATATTAAAATATTAAGATAAAGAAATGATGGAAGCATGGAACCGCTATCAGGGGAAAAGGACCGCAGAGAAGGAGGAGAATCATGTTAAAAGGGTTATACACTGCTTATACCGGCATGGTGAACGAGCAGCACCGGATGGATGTCATGACGCACAATCTTGCGAATGCCACAACCAACGGCTATAAGAAGGAAGGGGCGACCAGCCAGGCTTTTAACGACGTGCTCACATACAAAATCAAGGATTTGTCCGAAGGGCGCGGCATTGCGAAACAGCTTGGCAAAAATAACTTCGGGGTTAAAATCGGGGAGGGTTACACCGATTATTCCGAGGGACCGATCCGGGAATCCGACAGTGTATTTGATTTGGCGATATCCGGTCCGGGATTTTTTGAGATTTCCTATACGAATAAAGCCGGGGAGACTTCCACGAAGTATACCCGTAACGGTAATTTTGCCATAGATTTTAACGGATATCTGGTGACACATGACGGAGATTACGTGATGGGAACCAATAACAACAGGATACGGCTGGATCCCCTGTTGGATTTCCGTGTGGATACCAGCGGCAATATTATGCAGGGCGAGGAAAATACGCCGGTCGCCCAAATCCGCATCCGGGATTTTGAAGACTATAATTATTTGGAGAAATTCGGTGAAAACATGTACCAGACAGTGGACGGGGCGAGGCCGATTGATGCAGAGGAAGCCCGCGTGTACCAAAACTATCTGGAAGGTTCCAATATATCGGTAGTAACGGAAATGGTCAATATGATTAACATTTCCAGGGCGTACGAAACGAACCAGAAAGTCATTCAGACAATGGACGGCAGTTTGGAGATTGCGGTTAACCAGTTAGGCAAATTATAGGAGGATAAGAGATGGTTAGGAGTTTATGGTCCGCAGCAACGGGCATGAATGCACAGCAGGTAAATGTAGATACGATTGCAAACAATTTGGCAAACGTAAATTCCGTGGGATATAAGGCACAGGTTGCAGAATTCAAGAGCCTGTTATACCAAACCCTTCAGACTGCCACGACTACGGCGAACGGTGATCCGAAGCCGGTAACTTCCCAGGTCGGCTTGGGCGTGAGGACAGCGGCGTTAAACCAGATTTTCAGACAGGGAAGCCTTCTTGCCTCTGAAAGCGATACGGCATTTGCCATTGAAGGGGACGGATTCTTTGCGGTCCGTAATGCCAACGGTGAGACGAACTATACGAGAAACGGTGATTTTACATGGGCAATGTCGGAAACCGGCGGTATCATGCTGACTACCACGGACGGACTTCCGGTGCTGGATACCAACAACCGCCCGATTAATCTTGCAGGTACTTTTATGGCAAACCGGATTACCATAAGCTCTGACGGTACGTTAATGTATCCGGACGAGAACAATAACCCGATATCTTTGGGGATTGCAATTGGTACGTTCCAGTTCCGTAACCCCAACGGGTTGGAGCGACAGGGGGATACCCTGTTTGGCGTAACGGGAGCCAGCGGAATTGCCATCAACGAGGCAACAAATGCGAATGTGGTACGCAGTAAGGTGGTTCAGGGATATTTGGAAGGCTCCAACGTGCAGGTGGCGGATGAAATGGTCAACCTGATTGTGGCACAGCGCGCTTATGAGATGAACTCCAAGGCGATTACCACTTCGGATGAAATGTTACAGCAGGCAAATAACCTGAAACGTTAATCAAAAGGCTTATAGCCGGATAGGAGTACATATATGAATACAGGCGGCGGAGTTTCATCAGCATATTCGAGTTTTATTGCATCGCAGGCGGCTTCCAAGCTGGACAGCCGGATTAAGACGAAGGATTACAGCAAATCTTCGGAAGAACAGCTCCTGGATGCGTGCAAGGAATTTGAGGCATATTTCGTGGAGCAGATTTTCAAGGAAATGCAGAAAACGGTGGATGTTTTCAAGGATGGCGGGACGAATCCCAATGATTCCCTTGTGGATTATTTTAAGGACAGTACCATACAGGAACTGGCAGGTACCATGACGGAAACACAGGGTTTGGGTTTGGCGCAGATGCTTTTTGAACAGATGAAACGTAATTATAATATGTAATACACGGACATATGACAGGCTGCTTGCTTAGGCGGCCTGTTTTTACCTTATTGGAATCTGGAGCTGGAATCGGAAATGGAGCAGATAAAAGGCTATGTGGAACATATCATATACCGTAATGCGGAAAACGGATATACGGTCATGAACTTGGTGAGCGGCGGAGAGGAAATCATATGCGTGGGCAGTTTCCGTACGCTGGACCAGGGGGAAACGCTGGAAATCAAGGGAAGCTACGTGGAACATCCCGTATACGGTTCCCAGCTTAAGGTGGATAGTTATGAAATCGCGGAACCGGACGATGTAGAGGGGATGCAGCGCTACTTGGGGTCCGGGGCGATTAAGGGCGTCGGGGAAGCATTGGCGGCACGGATTGTCAAAGAATTCGGGGAAGACACCTTCCGCATCATGGAGGAAGAACCGGAGCGTCTTTCCGAAATTAAGGGTATCAGCGAGCGGAAGGCGAGGGAAATCGCCGTCCAAATGGAAGAAAAGAAGGATGCCCGTGCCGTCATGGTGTTCCTGCAGAAATACGGCATTACCGGGACTTTAGCGGTTAAAATTTATAATAGGTACGGAAACGGGATATACGGGGTAATGAAGGAAAATCCTTACCGGCTGGCGGAGGAAGTGGGCGGCATAGGGTTCCGTACTGCCGATGAGATTGCGCGCAGGGCGGGAATCCATGCGGATTCGGATTACCGTATCCGAAGCGGTATTCTTTACGTACTGCTTCAGGCTTCGGCGGAGGGGCATGTATACCTGCCGGAGAGTCTGTTATTGGAGCGGTGTGCAAAGCTGCTGGATTTGGAGGAAGCTGCGGTGGAACCGCAGGTTTCCAATCTTGCCATGGAGCGGAAAGTGGTTGTGAAACGTTCGCCGGAAGAACCGGAAGGGGCAAAAAAGGTATATGCGGTCTCCTACTATTATGAAGAATTGAACTGTGCTAAAATGCTGCACGACTTAAACCTTACCCTTCAGGGGGAAGAAGGGGACAGAGGACTGCCTGCGTCGGAGGATGCGCTGACAGGAAAAATCGGGAAACTGGAACTGGCACAGGGAATCGAGCTGGACGGGCTACAGAAAAAGGCGGTTTTGGAAAGTATACGGAACGGACTGCTCATCCTGACCGGAGGACCGGGGACGGGGAAAACGACTACCATTAATACCATTATCCGCTATTTTTCGGAAGAAGGCATGGATATATTTCTGGCAGCGCCTACGGGCAGGGCGGCGAAGCGCATGACGGAAGCTACCGGTTACGAAGCGCGGACCATCCACCGTCTGCTGGAATTGAACGGGGCATTGACGGAGGAAAACCGCGCCGCCCGGTTTGAGAAAAATGAAGAAAATCCATTGGAAGCGGACGTTATCATTATTGACGAGATGTCCATGGTGGACATCCATCTGTTCCAGTCGCTGCTTAAGGCGGTGGTGCCGGGAACCCGCCTAGTTATGGCAGGGGACATCAACCAGCTTCCTTCCGTGGGACCGGGGCAGATTTTAAAGGATATGATTGACAGCGGATGCATTCCCGTGGTGATGCTGCAAAAGATTTTCCGGCAGGCGGAGGAAAGCGACATCGTGATGAATGCCCACCGGATTAATTCCGGGGAGCCGGTTGCCCTGGATAATAAGAGCATGGATTTCTTTTTTTTGGAAAGAAAGGATGTCAATGTCATTTACAAGCATATGATACAATTAATCAGGGAAAAACTGCCGCCTTACGTGCAGGCGTCCAGTTATGATATACAGGTACTGACACCGATGCGGAAAGGAAACCTCGGAGTGGAGACGTTAAACGGTATCCTGCAGGAATATTTAAACCCACCGGACGCGTCGAAAAAGGAACATGCTTACGGGGACGGAATGTTCCGTGAGGGGGATAAAGTAATGCAGGTGAAGAACAATTACCAGACGGAATGGGAGGTGGTCAGCCGGTACGGAATACCGGTCGATAAGGGAATGGGGGTGTTTAACGGGGATATGGGTGTCGTGAAGGAAATCAACGATGTTTCACAGGAAATGGTGGTGGAATTTGACGAGCACCGCCGTGTGTCCTACCCGTTCCACCAGTTGGATGAAATAGAACTTGCCTATGCCGTGACGATTCACAAATCCCAGGGAAGCGAATATCCGGCGGTCATTATGCCGTTACTGTCCGGTCCGCGGATGCTGTTTAACCGGAATCTTTTGTATACGGGCGTGACACGGGCAAAATCCTGCGTGACGATTTTGGGAAGCAGGCAGGCGGTAAACGGAATGATTGCCAACGAGCAACAGAATCAACGTTACACCAGCCTTTGCCAACGAATCAGGGAAATGGCGATAGAATGATTGATGTACGATGCAGCGGTGGAAAGATATAATCATTGAACGGATAGCTATGGTGCGGAACCTTGCCCGGAGAAACATCATGGAGAAAAATGGAAGAAAAGAAACTGGAACAAAGGAAAACGATTTCGGGATATAAACCATGTGCCGGAAACAAAAGAAAATGCGGGGAACTTCTGCTGGATTTATTATTTCCAAGAAGGTGTCCGGTCTGTGACGGGGTGTTAAGATTCCGTAAAGATTTGGTTTGCCCTTCCTGTTTTCAAACCGTCCGGTTTGTGCGGGAACCTTTCTGTATGAAGTGCGGGAAAAGCCTGCCGGAAGAAGGGGAATACTGTCATGACTGCAGGGAGAAAACCCACTTGTACGTGCAGGGTGCGGCAGTGTTTGAATACGCCGGCATGGCGTCTTCCATTTACCGGTTTAAATACGGGGGAAGACAGGAATACGCGGTATTTTACGGAAGATGTATGGCGGCGGTCCTGGGAGAGCGGATGAGACGCTGGGGTGTGCAGGCGCTTATCCCGGTACCGGTCCATCCGTCCAGGAAAAGGAGGCGCGGGTACAACCAGGCGGAGCTTTTGGCGGATGCAATCGGCGGCCTGACGGGAATACCGGTAAGGAAGGATATCATTGCCAGGCGGAAGAAAACTGTCCCACAAAAAGACTTAAATGTGAAACAACGGCAAAATAATTTGAAAAAGGCTTTTAAAATTCTTGAAAATGATGTAAAATTAGATACGATTGTAATTATTGACGATATTTATACAACAGGAAGTACAATTGATGCCATGACAGCCGTGCTGCACGGCGCCGGCGTAAGCAGAGTGTATTACGCGGCGCTGGCGATAGGCAATGGGTTATAACGGGAGGGATTGTATATGGACGTAAGGAATTGCAGAAAATGCGGGAGACTTTTTAATTATGCGATGGGTCCGATTGTGTGCCAGAACTGCAGGGAATCCATGGAGGAAAAGTTTCAGGAAGTAAAAAAATATGTGTATGAGCATCCCGGCTGCGGGATTACGGAAGTATCCGATGAGTGCGATGTGGAAACAAAACAGATTAAACAGTGGCTGCGTGAGGAACGCCTGCAGTTTTCGGAGGATTCTGCGGTGCTGTTAAACTGTGAGTCCTGCGGGGCACCCATCCGTTCCGGGCGTTTCTGTGACAAATGCAAAGCGAGCATGGCGCAGACTTTGGGCAGTACCTATAAAAAGGATAAGCCGAAGTTGGAGCCGAAAAAGAAGGACACCAACGAAAAGCCCAAGATGCATTATTTGGACCGTTAGGAGAAGGGTATGTTAAACAAGGAAAGAGTCATTTTGATGTCCAAGATGGCGTCTTATGAGGAAAAGGAAGGCAGGAAGAACCATTTGGTGTTGGGGTACTTCCGGGGGGATTATGTATGGTTTCAGTTGTTGAAGTCCGTGATTTACGGGACGGTGGCTTTTGGAATCATATTTGCTATGTATATTTTTTATGATTTTGAAATCTTCATGATGGATATTTATAAAATGGACCTGTTGGAGTTCGGCAAATCCGTTTTGGAAAAATATTTATTCTCGATTGGGATTTACTGCATAATCTCATATGCCGTGTACAGTTACCGCTATGCAAAGGTGAAAAACAGCGTAAGGCTGTATCAGAACAACCTGCGCAAGCTGAGCAGTATGTACGAAAAAACATAAGCCAGAGCCGTTTTGGTTCTGAAAGGAATTTACTATGACATCATTACTTGTAGCAAAGCAGTATTTAAAAAAATTTTATGGGAAATTCGAGGTGTACCTGATACCGTTGATAAAATTCCTGCTCGCCCTGACCAGCCTTAAGCTGATTAACGGAAGTCTGGGATTTATGGAAAGGATTAACAGTGCCACGGTTGTACTGGTCGTGGCGTTGATGTGTTCCTTTATGCCGATGAATTTTATCGTGATTGCGGCGGCGGCATTTGTGTTGCTGCATGTGTATGTATTGTCGTTAGAGTGCACCGTTGTGGTGCTGGCGGCATTCCTGCTGATGTTTCTGCTTTATTTCAGGTTTTCACCGAGGGATACGGCGGTAGTGCTGCTGACCCCGATTTGCTTCATCCTGCGTATTCCGTATGTGATGCCGATTGCGCTTGGGCTGCTCGGTACGCCGGTATCGGCAGTATCCGTGGCATGTGGGACGGTGGCGTACTATCTGCTTTCTTATGTAAGCGGAAGCGCGGCAACGCTGGTTTCCATGGAAGGGGAGGAAATGACGGCAAAGTTCCGGTTTATTATTGACGGTATGCTGAATAACCGTGAAATGGTGGTGACGGTGGCTGCGTTTGCGGTAACGATTACCCTCGTGTATTTAATCCGCAGGCTGTCCATCGATTATTCATGGACCATTGCCATCGTGGCAGGAGCATTGGTAAACGTGATGGTGCTTCTCATAGGGGACCTGATGTTTGACACAAATGTCGCCATCGGCGGTGTTATTGGCGGAACGATTGTATCGGCATTGGTAGCGCTGGTCATCCAGTTTTTTGCCTTCCATGTGGATTACAGCAGAACGGAAAAGGTACAGTTTGAAGACGATGAATACTATTATTATGTAAAAGCGGTGCCGAAGGTAACGGTGGCGGCACCGGAACGGAAAGTAAAGAAAATCAACCAGCAGAAGCGTACCCGCCCTTCGCAGAAAAGCGGCGAGGAAAGAAAAACGGGAAAGTAAGAGCGGAAGAATGGAACGATCATATTGAGGACTGGAATGGGTTGAGATGCAGCAGATTCGGGAATTTGTAAACACATATATTTGGCGTATGCCGAATATCATATGGACGGATATTGTGGAGATAGCGATTATCTCCTTCTTGGTGTATAATATTCTGGTATGGATTAAGAACACGAAAGCGTGGTCATTATTAAAAGGCGTTGTGGTCATAGGGGTATTCCTGGTGGTAGCGGCAATTTTTAAGATGAACACGATTCTTTGGATTGCGGAAAATGCGGTAAGCATTATCGCCACGGCGATTATCGTGATTTTACAGCCGGAACTGAGGAAGGCTTTGGAAGAACTGGGGCGGAAGAATATCATTTCCACCCTGATTCCTTTGGATGCCGGAAAGACGGAAACGGGGATTTTTTCCGACCGGACCATCAACGAAATTGCCAAGGCGTGTGTGGAAATGGGAAAAGTAAAGACGGGTGCCCTGATTGTCATTGAGCGTTCCCAGTCTTTGGCGGAATATGAGCGGACCGGTATCGACATTGACGGTATTGTCACCAGCCAGCTATTGATTAATATCTTTGAGCATAACACACCGCTGCATGACGGCGCCGTGATTGTACGTGCAAACCGTGTGACGTCCGCGACCTGTTATCTCCCCCTGTCCGATAATATGGAGCTGAGTAAGGAACTCGGCACGCGACACCGTGCGGGCGTCGGAATTTCGGAGGCAACGGATTCCCTGACCGTAATCGTTTCGGAGGAGACGGGCAGGATCAGCGTGGCGCTGGAAGGAAAACTGTACCGTAACCTGGATGGGGAAGCGTTAAAGGAAAAATTGCATATGATACAGGATAAGCAGCCTTCGGAGGAGAAAAAGAGTAAGCGGTGGAAGGGAAGGAAAAAGAATGGGAAAAAAACTGACCAATAATTTAGGACTGAAAATAGGCTCTGTTCTTTTTGCCGCCATTCTTTGGGTTCTTGTGACAAACATCAATGATCCGTTTACGCCCATTGATTTTACGGATGTACCGGTGAAGATTAAGAATGCCGAGCTGATTACCAGCCAGGGGAAAATGTATGAGGTACTGGAAGGATCGGATGTCATCGATTCCGTTACCATTATGGTACCCCGTTCCCTGATGAGCAGTATGCAGGGAAAGGACAATATTGAAGCCATTGCGGACATGAACAACCTGACGAACCTCAATACCATCCATATCGAGGTGAGGGCGGTCCGCAATAACGATAAAGTGGACAGTTTTGAAGTCAGCAACGATACGTTAAAGCTGAACATTGAGGATAAGAAGAATATTTCCCTTCCGTTAATACCGAATACTTCCGGCTCATTGCAGGATGGCTATATTGTCGGGAATGTGACGACGGACCAGAACCTGGTGCGTGTATCGGGACCGGAGTCGGTGGTATCGAGGATTAAGACGGCGGAAGTAAACGTAAGCGTAACCGGATTTACCAGCGATATCGGCACCAATGCGGAAATTAAACTGTACGATGCCAAAGGGCAGGAAGTTTCCAAAGAAAAACTGACGCTGAACATCAACAATGTGGGTGTTAAGGTGGAAATCCTTGCCACGAAGTCCGTACCGTTCCGCTTTACGGCATCCGGGGTGCCGGCGGCGGGATACCGTGCGACCGGGGTGGTTACCGCTTCCCCCGATTCCGTTCTTTTGGCAGGAAAGGCTAATATCCTGAATAACCTGTCCGTGATAGACATTCCGGACACGGAAATTGATATTACCGGGGCGAGGGAAAATGTGGTTACCGTCGTTGACGTGGATAAATATATACCCGCAAGCGTGAATCCTGCGGACGGGGAATTTGACGGTAACGTAACGGTAACGGTTGCCGTTGAGCAGGAAACCGTAAGGACGGTCAGGATTTCCGAACAGGATATTGCAGTGGAGAATCTGCCGGAAGGATACCGTGCGGAGGTAACGGCTTATGAGGAGGAATTCGCCGTGCAGATACGCGGTTTGGCGGCTAATGTCAATGCCGTTGAGGCAAACCAGATACGGCCGGTGGTTGATATCGGAAAGCTGATAGAATCCGGTGCATTGGAGGAAGTGGAAGAAGGCTATTATGACGTGAAGCTGTCCCTTGAGCTGCCGGAAGGCGTGGAGATGCGCGACAGTGTTACGGTGCGGCTGAATATCGAAAAAACGGAGCCGGAAACGGAATAGGATATGGCAGAAAGCAGATAAAGGAAAACCGGAAAGGAGTATAAAAATTATTATGAGCAGACTGTTTGGTACGGATGGTGTAAGGGGAGTGGCAAATGAAGAACTGACACCGCTTTTGGCAATGCAGCTCGGTCAGGCGGGCGCATATGTGCTTACAAAGGAAAAGGAGCATAAGCCCACCATTATGGTGGGGTGTGATACACGTATTTCGGGGGATATGCTGGCAAACGCATTGATGGCGGGAGCCTGTTCCGTGGGTGCGAACTGTGTATATGTGGGTGTGCTTCCCACACCGGCAATTGCGTATTTGACCAGAAAGTACAAAGTGGATGCGGGGGTTGTGATATCGGCATCCCACAACCCGGTGGAATTTAACGGTATTAAATTTTTCGACGGGGACGGATACAAACTTCCCGATTCGCTGGAAGACGAAATTGAGGCATTGATTAAGAGCGGCATGAAGGACGTGAAGTTCCCGGTGGGGGCGAGCGTCGGAAAAGTAAAATACCGCACCGATGCCAGGGAGGAATATATCAACCATTCCATGAAGGCGGTCAATGTGGACCTGCGGGGATTAAAGATTGTCGTGGACTGTGCGGAGGGCGCATCCTATTATACGTCCATCGAAGCGCTGAAAGAGCTGGGCGGCGAAATCGTGGCAATCCATAACAGCCCGGACGGGACGAACATCAATGCCAACTGCGGCTCCACCCATATGCAGGAACTCCAGGCACGGGTAGTGTACGAAAAAGCACAGATTGGGCTTGCTTTTGACGGTGATGCCGACAGACTGCTTGCCGTGGATGAATTAGGCAATATAGTGGACGGCGACCAAATTATGGCGATTGTCGGAAACCATATGAAGAACCAGGGGAAACTGAAGAAGAATATTATTGTGGCAACGGTGATGAGTAATCTTGGGTTTTTCCTGATGGGGGAAAAGAACGGGATAAAAATCGAACAGACAAAAGTGGGAGACCGCTATGTTTTGGAAAGGATGAAGGAAATCGGCGCCAGCCTTGGCGGGGAACAGTCCGGTCATATCATCTTTTTGGATGAAAACACCACGGGCGACGGGTTGCTGAGCGCCCTGCATCTGTTACAGGTTATCGTGGAGACCGGGCAGCCGTTGTCCGAACTTTCCAAGGTGATGGAAGTGCTGCCGCAGGCGCTGGTGAATGCCAAGGTACCCAGCCATAAGAAGGAAAAGTATATGGATTATCCGGAAATTGCCGATGCAATTGGGGAGCTGAACCGGAAGTTTGCCGGGGAGGGAAGGGTGTTAATCCGTCCTTCCGGGACGGAACCGTTGGTGCGTGTCATGATTGAGGGGAAGGACAAAAAGCAGATTGATGAAGAAGCCGGAAAATTGGCGGAGCTGATCCAGAATATTATGCTTTAGGCTTCACAAGCCATGTAAAAGGTGGTATAGTAAATATTAGGAAACATATGCGTAAGATAACGGGCATATTGAGTTGGAGGAAAAAAGGGTATGGTAAGCCAAAAGGTAGTTATTAAGAATCCCACGGGGTTACATCTAAGGCCGGCAGGCATCCTATGTAAAGAGGCCATGCAATTTAAATCATTGATAACATTTACATTCAGGGAGAATACGGCAAATGCAAAAAGCGTGCTCAGCGTGCTGGGTGCATGTGTAAAGTGCGGTGACGAAGTGGAATTCGTATGTGAAGGCGAAGACGAAGAAGAAGCGTTGAAAGCCTTGGTTCAGGCGATTGAAAGCGGACTTGGGGAATGACGGTAAACGGCAGCTTTACAATATGATACTTTGCAGGTATGTGGTTCAGACAATGCGCCGGCTCTCGTGAGCCGGCTTTTGTATGCACACGGACACCCGAAGGAAGGATGCCGGCAGCGCTGACGGGCGCCCGGCGCGCGGAGCAGGGGAATATTTCCCCGTCCGATTGTAAAGACAGAAGTGGAGGAAAAGACATGTTAAATTATGGCAGGTACCGGAAGAATCCGGTATTGGATTACCCGGAGAGAGAATGGCCGGGCAGGGAAATCGTAAAAGCGCCGGTATGGTGCAGCGTGGACTTAAGGGACGGGAACCAGGCGTTAATTGATCCCATGGTAGTGGACGAAAAGATAGAGATGTTCCAGTACCTGATAAAACTTGGATTTAAGGAAATTGAGATTGGATTTCCGGCAGCCAGTCAGATTGAGTTTGATTTTCTGCGCCAGTTGGTGGACCGGAAGATGATTCCTGACGATGTCAAGGTACAGGTACTGACACAGTGCAGGGAAGAACTGATTGAAAAGACTTTTGATTCCATCGAGGGCTGTAAGCAGGCAATCGTCCATATTTATAATTCCACTTCCACATTGCAGAGGGACGTGGTATTCGGCATGAACCGTGAGGAGATTATTAACATTGCGGTGCAGGGGACAAAGATGGTAAAGGAGCGTGCGGCGAAATTCCCCGGAAAGATTATCCTGGAATATTCCCCGGAAAGTTTTACCGGAACCGAAATGGACTTTGCGCTGGAAATCTGTACTGCCGTGCAGGAAACATGGGGGGCGACGAAGGAAAACCCGATTATCATTAACCTGCCGTCTACCGTTGAGATGACCACGCCAAACGTGTACGCCGATCAAATCGAATGGATGAACAGGCATTTCAAGAACCGGGAGAGCATTATCTTGAGCGTACATCCCCACAATGACCGGGGAACCGGTGTGGCAAGTGCGGAACAGGCAATGCTTGCAGGAGCGGAACGTGTGGAAGGAACTTTGTTCGGTAACGGGGAGCGCACGGGGAACGTGGATGTCCTGAACATTGCCTATAACATGTTTTCCCAGGGTATTAACCCGGAACTGAACATAGAAAAAATCAATGAAATCATAGAGATTTACGAAAGGTGCTGTAAAATACCGATTCACCCCAGACACCCTTATGCGGGCAAGCTGGTATTCACCGCCTTTTCCGGCTCCCATCAGGATGCGATTAATAAGGGGGTTAAGGCGATGCGGGAAAGGCAGAGCGAAGTATGGCAGGTACCTTACCTTCCGATTGATCCTGCGGATATCGGAAGGCAGTACGAACCCATTGTACGTATTAATTCCCAGTCCGGCAAGGGCGGCGTGGCATTTGTCATGGATACCTATTTCGGCTTTAAACTGCCAAAGAGTATGCACCGGGAATTTGCCAATGTAATCCAGAAGATTTCGGAGAAACAGGGAGAAGTATCCCCAGACCAGATTATGGAACAGTTCCGTATGGAATATTTGGAGCGCAAGGAGCCGCTTCATTTCAGGAAACTGCGTGTGGATGATTTAAGCGATGAAATTACTTCCGAATTTGATACGAAAGTCACCGTACTTTACACGGACCACGGGGTGGATATGAGTTTCGAGGCAGTAGGAAACGGCCCCATTGATGCGGTGAAACGCGGTCTGCAGGAGAAACTGGGTGAGGAAATGAAGATACTCGATTATGAGGAACATGCGCTGCAGAGCGGTTCCAACTCGCAGGCGGCAGCTTACATCCATCTGCTGGATGTGGATACCGGAAGCGTGACTTACGGCGTCGGCGTAAGCTCCAATATTACCAGGGCGTCCGTGAGGGCAATTTTCTCGGCTATGAACCGGTTGGGGATTGGCGGCAGGCAATAACGGATGCAAGAATGGATAACGGATAAATGAAATGAAATGCCGCGTGAAATTTATCACGCGGCATTTCAAAATATGCGGGAAAACAATTCTTATTTTTTAGAGGATGATTTATAAGTAGTTCCATCCACATTAAACGTTGAACCCTGCTTTACAATACAAATCATGGTCTTGCCGGTATTGACTTCCACTTCGTTTCCGTCATCGTCATAATACTTGGTAGGCTCATAGTCGGAAGACTTTTTCCATGTTACATGGATGCCTTTTCCGTTGGTGAAGAAATATCCGTCCCTTGTGGTATCATGTACCTGGAAAGCAAGGTAATCTTTTGCATCCCTTACCTCATGGTATGTAAACTGGATGAAAACGTTTTTAAAAGCAAGCTGCTGGTTATCGTTTGCAGCGTCCACATCCGGCTTGCCGTACATGGAACGGTAATACAAACCGTCGGATTCGTTATAGGAAAAAGCGGTTTTGGTAACCGGATAAGCGTCTGTCATGTTAATTTCCTTTGCGCTGATGGCATCGCTGTATTTTTCCAGTGTATTCGGCTCCTTGCTGGGAGCAAATTTAAAGTGTTCCGCATGGTAGTAGCCGTCCCGGTAGGTCTTGGAGAATTTGAATTTCTCGATTCCTTTATTAATACCGTCCGCGCTGGCATATGCATTGTGGGGTGCTTTCTTATCGGTTGCGCGGAAGAACGTGTCCGCATATAATCCGTCCGTTCTCTTATCGCCGTATGCGCATCCGGTGATATGGTCGGTATCTTTTTTCTCCACAATATCGTTAATGTAGAAAGGACCACCGAAATGGAGATAAATGGCATCCCATTCAAAGGACCAGTATACGAAATAGTCACGGCAGCTTCTTACGTTACCGATACGGTCCAAATCTTCCCAATCCTTAATGACAGCCATGGTTCTTGTAATACCGCCTTCTACGGGTGCTTCATAAAGGATGTCCGCTTTGGAAATATTATAGTGGGGAAGCGCTGCGGAGTCGTTGGGAACCATAATGGCAATGGGGCGTGCCTTTTCGATATCGCCGTCAATCCATTCGTTGGTTAAAGTACTTCTGACCATTCCTTCCTGCGGGGGAGCCTCGTCATCCGTCTGTTGGGGTTCCTCGGTTTGGGGCTCGTCTATGGTCTGCTCTCCTTGAGTCGGTTCATCAGTTCCCGGTAATGATTCAATGTCCTGTAATGTGGGTGTAGCAGCTTCTTCATCGTTCTTTCCACAGCCGTACAGTAAAAGTGTGGAGGATAATGCTACGAGAAGAAGTACTTTTAATCGTTTCATGTACAATCCTCGCTTTCCTAATTTGCTTGTAAATGTAATTTGTATTGGTGTCCCGGCGCTGTGTGTGTCCATGGGTTGGATTTCCAGTTGGAAAAGAGCACCGGTAAAAATTCCACAAACGCAATTATATCACACAAGAAGAACATAGTCACTAGATAAGAAAGGAAAAATTGTAACAAATTTCTTAAGAATTTATGATGGAACCATAGATATAATGTGCAAAGGGGGAAAGCTATCACCGGCTGCGGCCGTCATCTATCGGCATCCGTGCTGAATCGGGCTAAACCGGGCAGAGAGTTCCGCTCCTGGCTTTTGCGTCCGTCCGCACTCACCACGAACATAACATCTCAGGATGGACTGCTACAAAAATGGCAAAACGTAACAAATGTACAGATTGTCGGTGCTAATCAAGGGATTGGCTATTATCTTGTGGAAAGACTGATGCAATCCCGCTGCCGCCGCCCCCCAAAAAACTCCCTCCCTTGCGTCCGCCCATCAATACAACATTCCCCCCTGAACTATTACTTTTTGGTTGGAATTTAGCAGAAATACGCTTGCATAATAAAAGAAGGCGGGTTATGATAAATAGAACAACGGATATGGAGGAATGCAATTCATGAAGAAAATTATAGTAACCGGATGCAACGGACAGTTGGGGTGTGCCATAAACAGGCAGTATGAAGGCTCCACGGATGTTGAACTGGTGAATACGGATGTGGCGCAGCTTGATATCACGGATGTGGATGAAGTGCTTAAGATGGTCAGGGAAGTGAAGCCTTATGCCATCATTAACTGTGCGGCGCATACCAATGTGAATGCCTGTGAAACGGATGTGGACAATGCGTACCGGATTAACGCCATAGGACCGCGTAATCTGGCGGTGGCGGCGGCGGAAACCGGGGCGAAGCTGGTTCAGGTGTCTACGGATTATGTTTTTTCCGGTAAGGCGGACAGGCCTTATCTGGAGTTTGACCGGACGGACCCGCAGGGGGTGTATGGCGCTTCCAAGCTGGCGGGAGAAAATTTTGTCAGGGATTTGGGGAAAAATTATTTTATCATACGGACGGCATGGCTGTACGGGGAAGGGAAGAATTTTGTAAGAACCATGCTGCGGCTGTCGGAAACCATGGATACGGTCAGGGTGGTCAGGGATCAGATTGGTTCCCCTACCAGCGCCGATGAACTGGCGAGGGCGATTGTTTATCTGCTTCCTACGGATAATTACGGGATTTTCCATGGTACCTGCGAAGGATTCTGCAGTTGGGCGGATTTTACGGAAGAAATTTTCCGGCTGGCGGGAAAAAAGACGAAGGTGGAAGCCATAAGCACACAGGAATACGAGAAGGATAATCCGTCTTCCGCTCCCAGACCGGCTTATTCCGTACTGGAAAATTATATGTTAAAACTTACCACCGATTTCCGTTTTGCGGACTGGCATGATGCGATTGCGGAGTATATGAAGGGATAATTGACATAAGATGGAATTTATAAAGGATTTGTTGCACAACCGGATTTTCGTGGCGGCAATCTGCGGATGGTTTGTGGCACAGGTACTGAAAACGCTGATTCATATGTGGTTTAACCGCAAATTTGTGGCGGAGCGCCTGGTGGGAAGCGGCGGTATGCCCAGTTCCCATTCGGCGACGGTATGTGCTTTGGCTGCGGCGTCAGGGATGGAATACGGCGGCGGCAGTTTCCAGTTCGCCATGGCGGCGGTTTTTGCCATCGTCGTGATGTATGATGCCATCGGCGTCAGGCGCGAAACGGGGATACAGGCGAAAGTATTGAATGAAATGATGGAATTATTTGATAAAATGGGCAAGGAAATGAGCGTAGAGGAGAAGCTGAAAGAATTTGTGGGGCATACGCCGCTGCAGGTGCTGATGGGCGCACTGCTGGGGATTCTGATTGCCGTGACGGTGTATTGGTAAGACATGTCCACAGGCTGTATGGATTAACGGTGGGATATGGTATGTTCCATAAGGAGCTTTGGCAATACGGGCAGCGCCGGACAGGCGCTGCTTTTTTTGTACACCATGCCCGGTTACCATTTCCGGCGGTATTCCAAAGGGGTCATGCCTTCGGATTTCTTAAAGACTTTGATGAAATACCCGGCATTTTGGAAGCCGCAGCTTTGGGCAATGGATTCCACGGAACCGTCGCTGAACCGCAGCATGGATTTGGCATGGGAGATGCGTCTGGCGGTCAGGTCGTCCGACAGGGTGGAGCCAAATGTCTTGCGGTATTCCCGTGAAAGATGGAATTTGCTGATAAAGAATAGGTTGGAGAGTTTCTCCAATGTAATTTTTTCCCCGTAGTGCTCTCCCAGATAGGAATGCACCTGTTCCAGTTTTTCGGGAATGGAATATTCCCCCGAATGTTCCATACGGCTTTCGGTAAAACAAAGGGTGATGATGTCGGTAATGTATTTGTTGGATAAAAGCTCAACCAAAGAAGGGCTTTCCTGCTGGGTCCGGTAAAGCTGGGAAAGAGTGTCGGTAAAAAGGACGAGGTTGCGGGGGCGGAACAGGAAAAAATTATTCTGTTGTTTGAAGGCATCGTAATAACTTGCCGCGTTTTTGCCGTTAAAATGGATCCACATAAGGCTCCAGGGGGCATCGGCGCTGCTTTCGTGGGAATAAGGCTTTGTACAGTCCAGCCATACGCAGTCGCCTGCGGATATGGGATATGTCCTGCCTTCGTAGGAAACGCTCCCGTTCCCGTCCAGTACGAGGAAGAACAGATAGGAGCTTAAGTTCTGCCGCCTGCTGACATGGGGTTCGAGACTTTGCAGCGTGCCGACTTCCTGTACGTAAAGATAGTGTTCCCTGGCATATTGGGACGGGGTCGAAATGATGCGGTTTGATTTTGATTTTGCCATGGGGCAGCTCCTCCGTTCCTTAATGTTCCATAAGACGGTCAAAAGAAATGGTTAAAGAAGATGCTCAAAGAAGGCACAGCAATATTTTACCATTTTGACGCAATATTATGGGTTGATACTTGTATTATACAATAGTATACTCCCTAAAGGAAGCACAAAATAGGACTAGAGCGTGTCTGAAAACGGTTATTGTCCAGGGCCGGTAACGGATCAGGAAGGGAAATACGGATGCTTTCGGTATGTTTGGTTTTTTTATATGTGTGGTTGTGCGCGTATTTGGTGGGATTTGCCGTATTGTCGGGTATCCGGTATGTATATGGCAGTTTCATGGTGAAGGCGGACGGCTATGTGATGGCAGGGCTTGTAACGGTAACGGTGTATGCGCAGTTTTTCAGCCTGTTCCATAAGGTAGGGCTTGTTGCGAACCTTTTGCTGGCAGCGGTATGTGCGGTAATTGCAGTGGTTTTGCGCAGGCAGTTAAAAGAGGAAATCCTCAGGCAGTACGGCGCTTTGGGCAGGGGCAGGAGGATTTTTTATTTGCTGTTGTTTCTGCTCATGGCATACGGGACATCGCGGGGAATCATCCATTACGATACCGGGCTGTATCATGCACAGAGTATCCGGTGGATTGAGGAATACGGTGTGGTAAAAGGGCTTGGAAACCTGCACTGCCGGCTGGCTTACAACAGTTCTTCCTTTGCGCTGTCGGCATTATACAGCTTTGGTTTCCTGGGGGGACAGTCGTTCCACTGCATGGCGGGTTTTTTGGCTTTGGTACTGGCGAAGGTGTGCGGCGAAATCGGTGGTGCATGGGGCAGGAGGAAACTGCTTTTGCCGGATTTTGCCAGACTTATGGGAATTTACTATCTTTTGATGATTTTTGATGAAATGGTTTCCCCGGCTTCGGATTATTTTATGGTTTTAACGGTATTCTATATTATAATCCGGTATTTGGATTTGGCGGTAAAGCAGGAGAATTCGTGGATTCCTTATGGGCTGTTGGCGCTGCTTTGCGTGTTTACCGTGAGCGTGAAGCTGTCGGCGGCGTTTATCGTGCTGTTTGCCTTAAAACCGGCGGCGATGCTGCTGTGTAATTGGAGAAAAAAGAAGAACGGGAAGGGAATTGCGGGTTTTCTTGGGATGGGGTTTTTGATTGTCCTTCCTTTTCTCATACGGAATGTATGGATTTCGGGATGGCTGGTATATCCGTTTACGGCATTGGATGTTTTTCCCGTTGACTGGAAAATCCCGGAAGGGATTGCGGCTTATGATGCGAAGGAGATACAGGTATGGGGGCGGGGGATTTATGACGTCGCAGCGTACGGGAGGGCGTTTGGAGAGTGGTTTCCGGCGTGGCTTGGCAGCCAAAGCGGGGTGGACCGGCTGTTCATCCTTGCCGGTGGCATTGCGCTTCCCGTGGCGGCGGCAGGCTTTGCAGTGGCGGTTTGGAAGAAAAACGGCGTACAGCGGGACGTGATGTTCGCGGCGGCGGCGGTGGACGTTTCCTTTTTGTTCTGGCTGTTTTCCGCCCCGTTAATCCGGTACGGCTGCGTATATGTGTGGCTGGCTGCGCCGCTGACGTTTGGCGGGCTGGCATTTTGGCTGGTTGGCAGCGGGAAAGCGGGACGGGTCTTTTGGCGTTTTGTGTATGCGGCAGTATTTTTGGCGGGCGGTTACAAGGCGGTCATGTTCGGAAAGGAAGTGGCGGCAGGATATTCACCGGAATATTTTGTATGGCAGAAGGATTATGAGAATTTCGGGGCACAGGCGTATGAAGTGGGAGGGATTACGTTCTATTGTCCCGTGGAAGGCGACCGGATTGGTTATGAAGCGTTTCCGTCTTCCCCTGCAAGGGCGGACATGGAGCTTAGGGGGGACGGACTGGAAGACGGATTCCGGTATAAGCAGTAGGAATGTATCAAAATGTGTAAAGGAAAGGTGTGGATGAGGAGATGAATAAGACGGACAAAATTTATGTGGCGGGACACCGGGGACTGGTGGGGAGCGCCATCGTGAGGAATTTACAGGAAAAGGGGTACACGAACATTATCGGGCGGACCCATAAAGAACTGGATTTGACCAACCAGGCGGCGGTGAACCGGTTTTTTGAAGAAGAAAGACCGGATGTGGTGGTTTTGGCTGCCGCAAAGGTGGGGGGCATCCATGCCAACAATACGAAACCGGCAGAATTTGCCTATGAAAACATGCAGGTACAGTGCAACGTGATTAAGTGCAGCCATGACTATAAGGTAAAGAAGCTGTTGTTTTTGGGCAGTACCTGCATATATCCCCGTATGGCACCCCAGCCCATACCGGAGGATGCGCTTTTAACGGGACCTTTGGAAGAAACCAATGAGGCTTATGCCATAGCGAAAATATCGGGGATGGAGATGTGCAAGTTCTTCAAACGCCAGTACGGGGATGATTTTATCAGTTGTATGCCCACCAATCTGTACGGTCCCCATGACAATTATGATTTGAAGGATTCCCATGTGCTGCCCGCCATGATCCGGAAATTCCATGAGGCGAAGGAGAGCGGCGCGTCTACCGTGGAACTGTGGGGGACGGGAAGTCCGCTGCGCGAATTTTTATATGTGGACGATATGGCGGATGCCTGTGTGTTCCTGCTGGAAAATTACAGCGGGGAGCAGCATGTGAATATCGGTACGGGGAAAGAAGTGACGATTAAAGAACTGGCGGAAACGGTCTGCCGTATGGTGGGATACGAAGGGGAAATCGTATGGAATAAGGACATGCCGGACGGAACGCCCAGGAAACTGACGAATGTGGAGAAACTTCATGCATTGGGCTGGCATCATAAAGTGGAGTTGGAAGAAGGCGTGAAGCTGGCGTACGACTGGTTTAAGGAGAACATCGGACAGGCGAGGATGAACGGCAGGTAAACGGGGATACAATAGGCAAGGGAAAGGAGCTTGGCAGCAGGGATGGACAGATACAGTGTGATAATGGCAGGAGGCGGGGGAACGAGGTTTTGGCCTTTGAGCAGGAAGAAGACGCCGAAGCAGTTTTTGAACCTGACCGGCAGGGATACCATGGTAAACGAAACCATAGACCGGATTGCGGCTAACGTGCCGAAAGAAAATATTTATATTGTCACCAATGTGACACAGGCACCGCTTATGGAGAAAGTAACGAAAGGGCGGGTGACGCCGGACCGGATTCTGTCGGAACCTGCGGCGAGGAATACGGCGGCATGTATCGGTTATGCGGCGGTGGCAATCCGGAAGAAGTACGGCGACGGTATCATGTGCGTGCTGGCATCCGACCATTATATCAAGAATGCGCAGGTGTATGCCGAAGTGATGGATTTTGCCATGAAACTGGCGGAGGAAAAGGACCGGCTGATTACCATCGGTATCCGTCCCACGGGACCGGCTACCGGTTACGGCTATATTAAATATAATAAACGGGTGCGGGAAGTGGGGCATACCATCGGCGCAGGGAGCCAAAAGCGGATTACGGCTTATCCGGTGGCGGATTTTGTGGAAAAACCCGGATTGTCCACGGCGAAATCTTATGTGGAACAGGGCTGCTATTTGTGGAACAGCGGCATGTTCGTATGGAAAACATCGGTCATCTTAAAATATTTTGAGGAACTGCTTCCCGATGTGTATGAGTGCCTTTTGGAAATCGAGGAAGCCATCGGGACGGACAGGGAAAAGGAGACGATAGAAAGGGTATATCCTTCCATTCCGAAGATTTCTGTGGATTACGGGATTATGGAGAGGGCGGACGACGTCATTATGCTGGAAGGCGATTTTGGCTGGAACGATGTGGGAAGCTGGGATGTGCTGGATGTTTTGTATGAAACGGATGCAAACAACAATGTGGTTTATGGGGATCAGATTCATATCGGTTCCAGGAACTGCATCGCTTATGCGAAGGACAAGCTGATTGCAACGATAGGACTGGATAATGTGATTATTGTGGAGACGGAAGATGCAGTGCTGGTTTGCGATAAGGATAAGGCGCAGGATGTGAAGAAGGTGGTGGAAATGCTGGAGGAGCAGGGAAGGACACAGTATTTGTAGGGCAGGAAACCGGATTAACCGTCCGGCGTTTCCTCTTTTCGAAACTGCATCGGGGATAAGCCGGTGGAGCGTCTGAAGCAGTCGCTGAAACAGGAACTGCTGGAGAAGCCGGCTTCTATGGCAATTTCGGTCATATTCATTTTGGAACCGCGCAGCAGTCTTTGGGCATAAGCGATTTTTTCGTTCAATAGGAACGAGGAAAACGGGGTATGCAGATGACTGATGAATATTTTGGAAAGGTAGGAGGGGGAAACATTTACCTGGTGTGCGGTCTCATTCAGGGAGGGATTTTCCCGCAGATGTGCCTTTACGTATTTGATGGCGTTGGCAAGGCAGTCGTTCTTTTTTTCCAGATTAAGCGTGTTGATGCCGCCTACGGTTCTTTCGTTTAAACAGAGGATAATCAGTTGGTTTAACAGTCCTTTGAGGATTAGTTCGGAATACTTGTCATAGGAATCCCATTCCCTCTCCATTTCCTTCAAAATGGAGAGGATTTTATTTTGGGTCCGTTTCGGAAAGCGGACCACGTGTTCTTCGCACAGTTCGTTGTATTTTTCCTCGCCAATGGTCTGAAAAAGTTCGGAAACCATATCGTCCGTAAATTTTAAGAGTATCCGCTCATAAGGGGCATCGGATATGTAAGTGGTGCGCCGATACAGGTTTTTGGGGATAAATACCATCTCGCCCGCCTGTACGATAACGGTGGAATTGGGGGAATTGGGGAAATAAATCAGGCATTCCCCGCTTAACATGTAGAAAATTCCGTAAAAATCCGTGTAGGCTTCCGCTGCCGTCATTTCGAAATACGGCGGACGGCATACGTGGGCGTAGTCAAAGTTGTATCCGGGCTTTAAGGGAAGCGGCATGTCGGGTTCCTCCTTTTGGGTTCCATCATAGCATTTGCCAAAATGCAGCGCAATAACCATGTGGTGGAGCATCATTTCCGCAGTGCAACCAGCGGTTTCAGGTAGAAATATACCACAAGATAAAAATGGGGTAAATGTTTGAAATCTAAAAAAACGGGAAGAATTGGAGTTCTAAAAAGAAGAAATCCATTTTTAATCGTGTTATATTTTTGAAATAAATCCAGCAGCTTGACCATTCCGGTTATACGGATGCGGTAGGAAGGCTGTTTGCCAGCGGGGATTATCCGGATGTCATGATTATGCCTGCGGATATGTACGCACAGTATCTGCCGACGGGAATGCTTTGGGACATGACCGATGCCTATGACAATGCGGATTTCCAGTCCAGGATGCTTCTGCCGGGCATTAACGAAGCGGTGAGGGAAAAAGGGAACGGAAGGCTTTACGGTTTTTCCCCTACATACGGGAACGGATGTGTGACTTATGTGAAAAAGGCATGGATGGATGCTTTGGGGATTAAGGTGGAGGATATTAAGACCTATGACGATTATTATGCCATGTTAAAGCGGTTTCATGATGAGGACCCGGACGGGAACGGCGTAAACGGCGATACATACGGAGTGGTAGCGGCAGGTTTTATCGGGAACGAAGCGCCTTATATCAACTATCTTCCCGAATTTTGGCAGGATGCATATCCCGGATTTATCCAGGGAGACGACGGCGTATGGACCGACGGGTTCCAAAGTGATGCCAGCAAGGCGGCGCTGCTCAGGCTGCAGCAGGCATATAAGGACGGTGTGATTGATCCGGAAACTCTGACGGCACCACGAAAATAGCCCGTGAGAAATGGTTCTCCAATGACCAGACGGGTTCTTCCGGCGCATATACTTATTGGGCAGGGCGTTGGTACCAGACACTGACCGATTACTTTGTAAAAAATGATTTGGATCCGGAACTGGTTATGCTTCCGCCAATAGAAGAAGTGGGGGCGTACATTAACAGGGAAGCGCCCGTATGGGTTATCATTGACGACGGGGACGGGGACAATGCCCGCGAACAGGCGATTTTTGATAAGTTTTTTGAAACCATGATGGACGGCGACGTGGTGCAGACGCTTTGGACCTATGGTGCGGAAGATGTCCACTGGTCGGTACATGCGGAAGAATTTGTGACAAACCCGGACGATCCCGAAAAGAGGAAAGAATACAGTTATGAAGAAGGGGAATTCCATTTGAAACTTTCGCTTACGAATCCCAATGCCCTGTGGGCAAAGAATCTCTTTGATCCGAATCTGGTAGTTTGTGAGCTGACCAACGGTTACGGGGATCCCAGCGAGCTTTTGTTACAGGGAAGTAAGTTCTTTTCCGAGAACAGCAAGGACGCCCCCATGGCTCCCATCAGTGAGACTTATACCAATGAGGCAGGTACGATTTACGATGCGAAACTGGCGGCCGTTACGGAAGTGGTGATTAACGGCGGCGATGTGGATGCGGCGATGCAGACCTATGTGTCCACCGTCGGGGGTATCATCGACCAGTGCTTAAACGACCTGAATGCACAGTAAATGCGGACAGACGCGCAGGCGGGCTGCCTGCCGCGCCGTGCGCCTGACCTGTTGCCCGCGGAAGAAAAGAGGGAGGGAGCGGTATGAAAAAAAGTAAGCAGGCAGTAACGTCCACGGGCGTAACGGTGCGCGAAAAGCCGTTGGGTATGCGCATTTGGAACTGCCGCGGATATTATTTGATGTTTCTGCCGGTTTTTATATTTGTCATTATTATGAATTACTGGCCCATGCTGGGAATCCGGTATGCGTTTTATGACTACAAACCGGTGGGGCAGCCGGCCTGGATCGGGCTGGGGCATTTTACGAAGATGTTTTCCACGTCGGCTTTTTGGACAGCGTTTCGGAACACTTTGGAACTGAGCATTATCCGGCTGCTGATTACCACGTTTGCATCGGTGATCGTGTCGGTATTTCTGAACGAAATGGGAAATCTTTTGGCTAAGAAGACGCTGCAGACGGTGATTTACCTGCCCCACTTTATGTCGTGGGCGGTAGTGGCTTCCATCTTCAGCCTGCTGCTGTCCCCGTCCAGCACGGGTATGATTAACGGCTGGCTGAGGGATCTCGGCTATATTGCGCAGGACCAGTCGGGAATTTATTTCCTGGCGGATTCCAAATGGTGGCGGCCGATTTTCTATACCATTAATATTTGGAAGGAAACCGGTTGGGGAACCATCATTTTCCTGGCGACGCTTTCCGGTATCAATCCGGAATTGTACGAGGCGGCGGATATTGACGGCGCGACGAGAATGCAGAAAATCCGGTTCGTTACGTTTCCGGCGCTGAGCAATACGATTATTACGGTGTTAATCCTGAATTTGGCGAAAGTAATGAATATGTTTGAACCGGTTTTTGTTCTTTATAACAATGCCGTGTATGATGTGTCCGATGTTATTTCTACTTATGTGTACCGGCAGACTTTTGCCATTGCGCTGCCGAATTACGGTTATTCCACGGCGGTGGGACTGTTCCGTTCCCTGGTCGGCGGCATTTTGGTTTTGGTTTGTAACTGGGCAAGCAAGAAGACCCGCGGACGGGGCATTGTATAGGAGGGATTGGGATGAAGCCGAGAAAAAAGATTCGGACATTTGATGTCGTCAATTATATTGTATTTATATTTGTTGGATTGATTGTTTTAGTCCCGATATGGAAAGTGTTCGTGGATTCCATTAATGCGGTAGGCGTATACCAGTTCCGGCTTTGGCCGAATAAATTTACGCTGGACGGCTACCGGACCATCCTGAATACGGCGCTGTTGTACCAGCCGTTTGTCAGTTCCGTGATAACGACAATATTCGGTACGCTGCTGGGCTTGGTGCTTTCCACGCTTTCAGGATATGTGCTGGCGCAGGAGACGATGCCGGGGCGTAATATCTTTGCTTTCATGCTGCTGTTTACGATGATTTTTTCGGGCGGTATGATACCGGAATATTTGGTGATGAAGAAACTGCATTTGGTAAATAATATGTGGATTTTGGTTTTCCGTCACGGGGTGAACGTATATAACTTCGTGCTGATGAAGAATTTCTTTGGGGGTATTCCGGGAAGCCTTTATGAAGCGGCAAAAATTGACGGGTGCTCGCCCATGGGGATATTCTTTAAGATTGTGCTCCCTTTGTCCAAGGCGGCGCTGGCTTCCATCGGTTTAATGTTTGCGGTGACGGTATGGAACGATTATTCCACGGTGAAGATTTATATCGCGGATCCCCATCAGGTGAATTTCCAGTATAAACTGAGGAACATGATTATGGGCGGCGACACGCCCCTTACGAGTTACAACGTATCGCAGACGATGCTGTTTAATGCGGGCATTATGGCGGCAATCATTCCTTTTATGGCATTATACCCGTTTTTGCAGAAGTACTTTGTAACGGGCGTGAATGTGGGAGCGGTAAAAGAATAAAGACCAAAAAAAGAATAAAGAAAAAAGAAGAACCCGAAATTCCCGCCAAATGGCGGGGATCGGGGGGATGTGCGGGACTTTGGCGGATGGATTTTTCCTGATGCATTGTCTAAAGCCCTAATGGGGGACCGGTTTAGACCGCCGGTTTTGTCCACGGCGTTTATGTTGCTGTCATAAGCGCTGCCGCGTCTCCATGCTGCTGTACATGGAGAGCGGGGGATACCCCGAACAAAATAGATAGACTTCCTTATACAATCAGGAAAGGTTTATCCCGGTTTCGCACATACCCCCAATCTCCGTGATTTTGCGGGAATTTTGCGGTTTTTATATACTGAAGTCGAATTTCCTTCCGTATTCCGGTTCGTTTCCGGTTTTGATGGAATCCCAGTCAATTTCTTTCATTTTCTTCACAAGTTCCTTTATGCTGTCCGCGTATACGGTGGCGTGTTTGGTATCCTCTGTCTTTTTGGTATCCGCTTTTTTCTGCTCCCGTTTTTCCTCGCGGGATTTCTCGATGGATTCCCTTTGCTTTGCGCTGGATTTTTCCAGTTCCGCAAAGAAAGAAGTGGTACCGTCGTCGTTAAAGGAAATGCCGATTTTCGTGATGTCACTGTTTTCACCTGCTTTGGTGAAACCGAATTCCCTGTTAATCTGGTCTGACATGCGCAGGGCGCCCTGTATGCGGTTTAAATATTCCTTTTCGTATTTTTCGCTGGAAGCCATTTTTTCCAGTTCCTTGCTGGAAAAAAGGACGGAAACTTCTTTTGTGCCGCGGGAGAGGATTTCCTTCGCTTCCTCACCGCTGCTAAAGTCGGCTACCATGAAATCCATGTCGCCGTATGTCTTTCTCAGTTTCTCCAAAAGTGCCTGTGCTTTTTTGGAAAGTTTTGCCTGTCCGGTTTTGTCGGCTGCAGCGGCATCCGCCTTCTTACTGCCGGTGTTTCCCGCATTTTTTGCCTGTGCAGAGTTGAAGTAATCGGTAGCCGCATAATAATTTTCCGTGTTAATCATGATGGAATCCTCCTGTGATTTATATGTGATATGCCGTTTTTGGTTTCACCGTTTCCTTTAAAGTTTCCTTTTAATATGATATCGTCATTTCCAAAGGAAAAATTTAGGTTGTGGGTAAATGAAAAAGCGGATATAATTAATTTGGCAGAAAAGATACAGAAGATTCCCGTGGATGCAAGGGAGTATGGGAATAAAAGGAAGAAGCAGGGTATGCATAAGAAAATAAAAGGAATTGCCGTCCTGTCGGATACCCATGGCCTGCTGCGGCAGGAAGTTGTGGAAACATTGGAAGGCTGCAGCGCCATTCTTCACGGCGGAGACATCAACAGGCGGGAAATACTGGAAGAACTTGGGCGTATTGCGCCGGTGTATGCAGTGCGGGGGAATAATGATAAGGAATGGGCGGAAGGGATGCCGGAGGAATTGGAACTCACGCTGTTTGGCATACGTATTTACATGGTGCATAATAAAAAGTACCGGAAAGCGGACTTACAGGGAACGGATTTGTTTATTTACGGACATTCCCATAAGTACGGGGAGAAAACGGAAGACGGCATACGGTTCCTGAATCCGGGAAGTTGTGGTCCGAGGCGTTTCCGGCAGCCCGTGACCATGGCGGTTTTGGAAGTGGAGGAAGATACCGGCGCCTGGGCGATAAGGAAAATAGACCTGACGGAAGATACGGGGGGCAGCCCTGCGGGTGTAACGGCGGGAAATGTGAAACGTACGGTGGAAATCATTATACGGGAAATGAAGACGGGGCACAAAGTGGATGCCATTGCCGGACGGCTGGGAGTGGAGCAGGAATTTGTGGAACAGGTGTGCAGGATTTACGTGACGCATCCGGGAGTGGACGCGCAGGGAATCATAAACAAAATGGAAGTGAGCGCGCTGTTTGAACGCCGGTAGTAAGGAAAGGATAACATGGTATGAAGAAAACGGATACATTTTTTGTAATTCACAATTTTAATACGGTGCCGGAAAACCTTCTTGCGTATTGTGAGAATTATATCATATACGATGCCTCCACGGACCGGAACGTAACGGAGGAATTGGAAAGAAAGGGATACCGCTATGTCCATGTGGAAAATACCGGACATAACATCACATCCTATTTCAGTTATTTTGCAGACCATTACGGGGAACTGCCGGAGTATCTGTGCCTGTGCAAAGGCAATATGCTGGGAAGGCACTGTTCCGAAGAATATTTCGGGCGTGTATATGACAATAAATATTTTACGTATTTATATGAGGACAAAAATATTTTGGATAAATTAAGGCAGCAGGGGATTGGAACCGGAAAGGGGAAGGAAGAAGGGGAACCCATAGAATGCCTGGTGAGCGAATCCCGTTACCTGGAGGAGAACACATCCTGGTATGTGGAGTCGCCCAATCATCCCCACCGTTATTTTGACGAATATAACAGCCTGCTTTCTTTTGTATACAAAAAGCCGGTCCTGCCTAAGTATAATGTATTTTCACCGGGCGCCTGCTATATCCTGCACCGCTCCCAGGTGACGAAGCATACACCGGAGTTCTACCGGAATATGATTAAAATCATGAACTACGGGCTGAATCCGAGTTTCCCTTCGGAAGCCCACCATGTGGAACGGATGCTTCCGGTTATTTTCTGCGAGTCCTATGAGGAAAACGAGTGGATGAACGATGAGGCGCTGTTTGAACGGAAACTGGAGGAAAGGATTCCGGTTATCCGGTTTGAGGATTCCATACGGGGGAAGCGGATGAAGAAACTGCGGAGGCTGGAATACCGGTTGAGGAAGGGGATTGGGCAGTAGAGGGAATGGGCAGAGGACGCAGGCGCCGCCCTCCAAAGAACTCCCCTCCGTGCGTCCGCATTTTTCCCGCGTAAAACTGTAAAAATATATAGGAACCTTTCCTAACAGGTTGCCATTCCATTGCAGATTGGCTATAATGGAACAAATAGGAAAAAGGTATGGGAGGCGGCAGATGGATGACGGCGACTCATTGCGTGAAAGATTCGGATGGCGGTACGGCAGGATTCGTTATTGACGGTGTTTTCTATGCGGATGCAAAGGTAAGGGATAATATACAGTATATTGACAACCTGTTTTTGGGAGATGCAGGACAGCTTGTAGCGGAAGGGAAACTGCAGGAAACCACATACAGACAGGCGGTAAATGAAGCAGAATATAAACGTTTGGTAAAGGAAAACGGTTTTGTCCGTGATATTCAAACGGAATTGGAAGAATGGAAACGGGACGAATGCCGAAAGGCGCTTCAATTGGAAGGCTCCCGTCAAATCGGGAAGACCACGGAACTTTTGAAATTTGCATACAGGAACTATGAATATACGGTTTATGTGTCCCTGTCGGATGATAAGTATGGGTTTGAAGAAGTCCTGCGCGGTGGGTGTACGCCGCTTGACATGGAAAAATATTGCCAAAAGGCGCAGCTAACCCATTTTGTAAACGACAGACAGACGCTTCTTATTATTGACGAAATACAGATTAGCCCATTGGTATATAATTCCATAAGGACTATTTGCAGCCGCCTGGATTGCGATGTAATCGTTACGGGAAGTTATTTGGGACAGACTTTGCAGAAAGAATATTTCCAGCCTGCGGGAACCCTTACTTACCGGTATATGTATCCGATGTCTTTCCGGGAATTCTGCCGTGCTTTGGGAAAGGAAGAAATACTGGATCAGTTGGACCTTTACGGAAAAAGCGATGGCACGGCATATGAGGATTTATGGGAATGCTATGAATTATTCCGGCAGGTTGGCGGGTATCCGGAAGCGGTAAAAGCATATGTGAGGACCCATAACATAGGAAAATGCCATGAAGTTATGGATAATCTTCTGACCACTTTTGAAAAGGAATCAAGAAACTATTTTAAAGAATCCAGGGAGACGCTTATATTTAAGACGGTATATACGGAAGCGATAAAGGAAATGTGCCGGGAAAAACGGGGAAACGGGAGCAGATTGGTGGAAACGGTTACGGACATCGCGAAAGGCTCGCAGAAGCAGATGATCAGCAGGGAAGAAGTATCCAATGCCGTGGCATGGCTGGTATATTCCGGAATTGTAGGGGAATGCGGGCTGTACCGTAACGGGGATGTGAACGATTATGTTCCGGCAAGGCGTTTGTATTACATGGACTGTGGAATTGCTTCTTATGTGGCGGGGCAGACTGCTTTGCCGAAGGGCAGTGTGGACGGATTCCTGACGGAAAATTTTGTTTATACGGAGCTGTACCGGCTGTATAAGCAGCAGGAAGGCAGGAAACCGGTAAAAGGGGATATGCCTTGTTTTTCCTGTTATAACGGATACGAACTTGATTTCATGGTGTTGGGAAAAGACAATACGGTGTACGGGCTTGAGGTGAAAACGGATACCGGCATCCCAAAATCGTTAAGGGTTTATATTGACCGGAAACTGGTGGATAAGGGAATCGTGGCAAAGAGAACAAACGGCGGCAGGGGGGATTTGTTTGACACGATTCCGGTGTATATGGCGGGGGCCGGGTTTCCGTACCGCTCCTGATTGACGGTATGGGTTCACCGGTTTTACGGAGTGCGGAAGGAAACCGGATCAGATGAAGAAAATCCCACTGGAACAATTACTCAAAGAAAGCAGGGCGGAATCCTATGCGGAGCAATACCGGTATGTCCGCCGTTTAATCGAAGACCAAAAGATAAAAGCGGTAAAGGCGTCCCCGCTGAACGGGAAAACGCCCGCCTTACACACCGGTTACTGGTTGGCGGAGGAGGCGCCGGACGAACGGAAGCGGAAGGAGCAGGAGGAAGAACTGAAATTCCATATGTCGCCTGCCATACGGACGGATTATTACCTGAACCATTTGGATGTATACGGTGCGGAAGAACGGTGGGTGGCTCTGTTAAACCGGTATTTTCTGGAACAGGGGGAAGGGGAACAGGAGCCGGTTTCGCTGAATGAGCGGAGTTTCCAAATATGGGGACGGGAGAAATTCCTGCAAAGGGAACAGGGGAAGAAAGTGCTGGCGCATTGCGGGATATCGCTGGAACAGCTTTGTGTGTACGCCACGTCGGAACCTTTGGCATATTATTCCGCCTGCCGGCAGGCACCGCAGACGGTTCTTATGATAGAAAATAAAGATACGTTTTACAGTATGCGCCGCCACCTGATGGCAGGGGGAAGGCGGATGTTCGGTGAGGAAATCGGAACGGTGATATACGGTGCGGGGAAGGGCATATGGCGGTCTTATGAAGATTTCCGTTTCTGTGTGGAGCCGCATATAAATGACGGGCGGAACCGGCTCCTTTATTTCGGTGATTTGGATTATGAGGGAATCGGGATTTACGAACGGCTGGCGGCGTTGTTTGGGGAAGGGGAAGAACCTTATGAAGTGAAGCCGTTTGTCACGGCATACGGGAAAATGCTGGAAAAGGCGGAAAAGAAAGGAACGGATTTCCTGCCGGAAACCAGTGAAAACCAAAACCGCAGCCTGTCCGGCAGGTTTTTCGGGTACTTTCCGGAAGATATGAAAGAGAGGATGGAGCGGATACTTCTTGCGGGCAGGTATATACCGCAGGAAATCATCCATATTGCGGATCTGCCGTGATTACGCATTGATATGGCATTCATATTATATCAATGCGGCATAAGGAAACGGCTGTGAGGAGAAAAATCATGCAGTATGAATTTTTGAAGCAATTCCCGAAACGGATGAAGCATGTGGGCGCATATGTGCTGCTCTTTGCAAACAGCAGCCAAAAGGGGATTTGGAAACAGTACGGTTTCCAAAAGCTGGACGAGCAGATGAACGTGATTTTTGCGGTGATGCTCTACCTGATGGAGCAGTCGTTAAAAGAGGAGAATTGTACCATTGACGATATCGGCGCGTATTTGGACAATCTGAATATGCGTTATTTTGAAAAGGGCATGGGGTACGGCGACTGTAAAATCCTTGGGGATTTTATCGTGAACGTGGTTCTTTCCAATGAGGGAAAAGCCATGTATTTTGACGGTTTTGATTTTGAACAGAGGGCGTACCGGATTATGCATGTCAGCTATGTGGCGAATAAAATCGTTTATGTGGATTCCGAGGTGCGCCGGACCTCTTATTACCTGACGGAAGACGGCTACAACCTCCTGCTGTCCACGCTGGAAATCGAAAATAACATGAAATTGACCATCCATGAGATGATTTTTAAGCTGCACCTGGAGAAACAAAGTTACGACAAGGCAGTGGACGATATCAAGAATGTGTTTAACCTTCTGCGTATCCAGTTACAGAAGATGGAGGATGCCATGGGGCGGATACGCAGGAATGCGTTAAGCTATTCGGTGGCGGAGTATGAAACGGTGCTGGAAGAAAACCTGGATACCATCAGCGACACCAAGCAGAAATTCCAAAGTTACCGGGAACTGGTAAAAAGCAGGGCGAGGGAACTGGAAGAAATGGACGTGAACGTCCGCCGTTTGGATGAGCGGGAAGGGGAAAAGCTGAAAAACCTGAATATCATCGAAACGTATTTAAACCGCACCATCGACGAGCACCAGAAAATCTTAAACAGCCATTTTGACTTAAAATCTCTGTATACAAGGGAACTGGAACAGCTTTCCCAAATGTCTTTTATCCGCAGGTTTTCCATGCGCAACGAATTATACGAAAAAATACTGGAACAGCCGGAGGGGCTTGGACGCATGGAAATATTCCTGCGCCCTTTATTCGGGAATACGCCGGATAAAATTTACAACCTGAAGAAATCCACGGAACTGCAAAGACCGCTCCGCAGGAAAGGGGCGGAGGATAGCGGGGATGTGATGGAATTCGGGGACGATGCATGGATGGAGGAGGAAGAAAGCCGCCGTCAGGAAAAGCTGGCAAAGTATGAAAAAAGCCTGGGTTTCCTGCTGCGCAGTGCAGTTAAGGCGGCGGACAGCCGTAATCCGGGCGAAAGCGCAGACAGCAGTCCGGGGGAAACTGCCAAAACGGCGCCCGGCGGGATTGTAGGTGAAGTATCCCTGGAAGAAATCAGGGAAGGGTTCCGGGGCGGTCATGGGGGAACGGTGGAAATGGACGCGGGCGGCAGACTGTCGGAACGGGAACCGGAGGAGTATGGAGGATTGATTCCCAATGTGCAGATTTTCAAGGAAATCATGGTGGAATTGTTAAGGAACAGGGAAATCGACATTCCGAAGCTGCGGGAAGAACGGCGGGAATATATCAGCGAATTTTCCGGCGGTTTTCAATTAAATGAGATGCTTTTGGATTATGCGGAAACGGAGGCTCCCCGGTTGGAAAAAGTGGAAGTGTACCGGATTGAGGACGGTAAGGTCATTACGTTTGAACATGTGAAGGATGAGACGGGGGCGTACAGGAACATCTGCTGTTCCAATGTATTAATCCGCATAATGGAACGGGATACATGAGGTGACGGGCTTATGGCATATGAAATGGAAGAAATCCGCATGGGACAGGAGATATTTTATTATCTGCTGGAATACCATGAACTGGGCGAAGAAGTACAGGAGAGATTGTACCGGGGATATGCGGAAAACGAGAGGATACAGAATCTGGTGAAATCACAGGGGGAAGCGGCGCAGTGTGATATCGAGCGCTATGGAAATGTGGTTTACCTGATTCCGAAGGAGGACAATGCGTTCCTTGGTTTTTCCAAGGCGCAGCTTAAACAGGTGTTGTGCAAGTCGGGCGGGACGGATAAGGATTATTACCTGTCCCAGTTTGTCATCCTGACCCTTTTGGTGGAATTTTATGACGGGCAGGGGGCGACCAGCAAGACGCGGGATTACATGCGGGTGGGGGAACTGCAAAATTGTATTTCCAACCGTCTGAAAGAAGGCAGTGAACGGATGGACGAGGAGGAAGAAGAACGGGCGGGAATCGCCTTTTCCAATATGTCCGAGGCATACGAGGCATTGAAATCAGACGAGAAAGGGTCCCGCGCCAAGACCACCAAGGAAGGCTTTTTGTACCATATCCTGAATTTCCTGCAAAAGCAGGGACTGATTGAATATGTGGAAGAAGACGAGATGATAAAGACTACGAAGAAACTGGACAATTTCATGGACTGGAATCTGTTAAACCAAAATAATTTCCAAAGGGTGAGGCGGGTGCTGGAGGGAAAGAATGAGTAAGATAAATGCCGTGCGTTTGATCAACCTGAATTATAATAACAATGCCATCCGTATCAGCGACGAGACGTTCCGGCTTAACGGGGAGAGCACCCTTTTTTCCCTGCGCAACGGGGGAGGAAAATCGGTGCTGGTACAGATGATGATGGCGCCCTTTGTGCATAAACGGTACCAAAATGCCAAAGACCGTCCGTTTGCCGGTTATTTTACCACCAATAAGCCGACGTTTATTTTAGTGGAATGGAAACTGGACCAGGGGGCGGGATATGTGCTGACGGGGATGATGGTGCGTAAGAACCAGGAAATCTCCGAAGAATCCCAGGAAGAACTGGAAACCATAAATTTTATAGCGGAATACAAAAATCACTGTCCCCAGGACATTGACAGTCTTCCGGTGGTGGAGAAGACGAAAAAGGACGTTACCTTGAAAAGTTTCCATGCCTGCCGTCAGCTTTTTGAGACGTATAAACGGGAAAGGGAGATTCCGTTTTTTTATTATGACATGAACCAGGCGGCGCAGTCGAAGCAGTATTTTGACAAGCTGACGGAATACCAGATTCATTATAAGGAATGGGAAACCATTATTAAGAAAGTAAACGTAAAGGAATCCGGTTTGTCGGATTTATTTGCCGACTGTAAGGATGAGAAGGGGCTGGTGGAGAAATGGTTTCTGGAGGCGGTGGAGAACAAGCTGAATAAAGACCGGAACCGGATGAAGGAATTCCAGGACATCATGTGGAAATACACCTGCCAGTATAAGGACAACCAGTCCAAAATCGAAAGGCGGGATACCATCCGCGCATTCGGACAGGAGGCGGAGGGCATCCGGAAAAGTGCGGGGTATTATCAGGAGGTTATACATGGTTTGGCAAGGCAGGAGGATAAAATCGCGGACTTTATCCGCCGGCTGTACGAATTGGAAGGGAAGGAAAAGAGCGGCGCGGAGAAAGTGCAGCGGCGGCTTTTGGATTTGGAGCGGCAGTTGGGATATCTGGAGTATGAAAAACTGTCGGGAGAATTTTATGCGGTTGCGGAGAAAGAGCGCTTTGCCGGCAGTAATTTGGAAATGCTGCGGATGGAGGAAGAAGAACTGGAGCGGGGACGGGAAGAAATCCTTCACAGGCTCCATGTGCTGGCATGTGCCAAACTGGGGGAAAATGCGGAGGAATGCGGGCGGGAACGGGATAAGGAACGGCAGCGCCTGCTGTTGTGCAGGGAGAAGAAGGAAAACCTGGAACCGGAGAGAAAACGGCTGGGCGCACAGCTGAAGAAGTATTATGAAGCAAAGGGTGCGGAGCAGGAAGCGGATAGAAAGGCATGTTTGGAATCGCTCCGGGAGATGGAACTGGAGAAGGAGAAACGGCGGAAGAAATTGGAAGAACTGCGCCAAAACGAAAGCGGGCTGGCGGAACAGGCGGGGGGATTCCTCGCAAAGATAAAAGCCTATGACGATACGGAGGAGAAGTTCAACCGGGAGTACGGGGAGAACTGGAACAGGAATATCCTCGGCGAATATGAAGCAGGGGCGCTGCAAATCCGGCAGGCGGAGTATGAAAAGGAGTTAGGCGGCTGCGAACATGAAAGGAGCGGGGCGAAGAAGGACGCGGAGCGGTACCGGGAGCAGCATAGGGGAATGCAGCGGCTTTTGGAGGATAAGGCGGCGGAAAAAATTCGGCTGGAATCCGGTTGGAAAGAAATGGAACGCGTCCTGTCGGAATATGAGAGGGAGCTGGCGGAGCGGAAGGTTATTTTACAGTATTTCGGGCTGGGGCAGGAGGAACTGTTCCATACGGATAAGATACTGGCTGCCGCAGAGCGGAAATTGTCGGATGCCGATTTGGTGCGCAAGGGACTGGAAAAAGAAGCGGACGCGCTGGAAAAGGAATACCGGAGCATGTCGCAGGGAAAGGTGCTGGAGCTGTCGGAAGAATTCTGCGGAATGCTGGAGGAAGCCGGAATCCATTTCGTATACGGCATGGAATGGCTGCGCAAGAACCAGTTTCCGCCGGTACGTAATAAAAAACTGGTGTCGGAGCATCCGTTCCTGCCGTATTCCCTGATTCTGTCAAGACAGGAACTGGAACGGCTGGCAGGGCTGCCGGAGCAGGTGTATACCTCGTTTCCCGTTCCGATTATCATACGGGAGGAATTGGAAAAGAAGGAAGAAGCACAGGCGGGGGCGGTACAGTCTTTTTCCAACCTGAATTTCTATGTATGGTTTAACGATAATCTTTTGGAAGAAGAAAAACTGCAGAAAATGCTGGAAGAACAGGAAGAACGCATCCGCAGGCTCCAAAAGAGCATAGAGCAAAAGAAGGAAGAATATGCCGGATATATCGGCATGCAGGCGAAAATAAAGGAACAGAAGGTCACACAGGGGGCTTACGGGGATACGAAAGAGGAAATCCGCAGGCTGGCGGAGTCCTTTGCCGCATTGGAGCAGGAGATTTTGGACAGGCGGGAAGAAATGGAATCCCTGGAAAAGCTGCAAATGCAGAAAGAACAGCAGATTGCGTGGCTGGAGCAGGAGGTGTCCCGCCAGGGCAGGCGGCTGGCGGATTTTGTTTCTCTGTGCCAAAGCTACGGGGAATACCGCGAGCATTGCCGTCTGCTGGAGAAAAACAGGAAGGTAAAGGAACGGCTTTTGAATCTGCAGAAGCTGGAAAGGGAGAAAACGGAGCGGCTGGAACAGGAACTGCTGACGGGGAAAAACCGTTTGGCGGCATTGGAACGCAGCCTGGAAGATTGTGCGCAAAAGCGGGCGAAGTACGGACAGTACGGATTGGAAGATGCGGAGGGTGAATACCTGCCGGACGGCGTGGAAGGACTGCCTGCGGCAGACGGCGTGAAAAGCATGATGTCAAAAGAACAGGCAGAGGAAGCGGAAAACCGTTATGAAGTCATAACGGGCGGAATCAGTGCGGAGCAGAAAGAACTGGAGGAGCGGGCGGAAGCGGCACAGAAACGGTATGACAGGGCGGAAGAAGAACGGAAGCTGCTTTTGGAAAAATACCGGCTGACGCAGGAGGAATGCGGCGGCGTGTGTTATGACAGAAAAGAGGAAACCCACCAGGAGGTTTTACTGGAGGACCGGGAAGGGAAAATCGGCAGGAAGAAAGAGCTGATTCATGGGGAGGAAATCCGGTGTGCGCTTTTGAAGCAGGAGAAGGAACGCAAGCTCGCCGAGATGAAGGAGCGGTGCGGGAAGGAGGAACCGGTTGCCAAAGGGGATATCCGTACCATGGATTTCACCGAAGCCATCCGGCAGTTGGAATATGAAAAAGGGGAAGCGGACCGGGAAGAAAAGCGGATACAGAAGAAAATACAGGATTACGGAAGCAATTTGGCGGCGCTTGCGGAGTACGGGGAACTGGTATGCCGGGAGCCTGTGGAGTGGGACTGCGATTTTGCCGTAATGGACGGCGCAGCGCTGACGAAACAGAAAGGCATTTTAATCAGGGATTACCATTCCTATATGGAACAGCGCAGGGAAGCGCGTTCCGGACTGGAACGGGTATTAAACCGGATGATACGCATGGAGCAGTTTGCGGAGGAATTTTACCAAAAACCGCTGGAATCCATGCTTCAGTTGACGGACGACGCGCAGCGCGTGTTAAAACAGTTGGAAACGACTACCGCGTCTTATGACAGCCTGATGGAAAAGCTGTTGGTGGATATTTCCTTTGTGGAAAAGGAAAAAGCGAAGATTATGGAGCTGATGGGGGATTATCTGCGGGATGTCCATGGGAATTTGGATAAGATTGACCGTAATTCCACGATTACCGTGCGGGAACGTCCGGTAAAAATGTTGAAAATGGAGCTGCCGGACTGGGCGGAGAACGAAAACCTGTATGATTTGCGGCTGCAGGATTATATCGACGGTGTAACGGCGAAGGGGATTGCCCTGTTGGAGGAAAACAGGAATGTGCAGGAATATCTTGGCACGAAGATTACCACCAAGAGTCTTTACGATGCGGTAGTGGGAATCGGGAATGTGCAGATACGGCTGTATAAGATTGAGGAACAGCGGGAGTATCCGATTGCCTGGGCGGATGTGGCGAGAAATTCGGGGGGCGAAGGATTCCTGTCCGCATTTGTGGTACTGTCCGCGCTGCTTTATTATATGCGTAAAGACGAATCGGACCTGTTTGCCGACCGGAACGAGGGGAAGGTGCTGCTGATGGACAACCCATTTGCACAGACTAACGCCTCCCATTTGTTAAAGCCGTTAATGGATATGGCGAAGAAGTCCAATACGCAGTTGATTTGTCTGTCCGGGCTTGGCGGGGAGTCGATATACAACCGGTTCGACAATATTTACGTGCTGACGCTGATTGCGGCTAACCTGCGCAGCGGGATGCAGTATTTGAGAGCGGAACATATGCGCGGGTCGGGGGATGAGACGGTAATCGCTTCACGGATTGAGGTGGTGGGGCAGCAGGAGTTGGTGTTTTAGGCTTTGTTTTGAATATGAGCAATGGTGGAAGCTGGACGCAATATTTGCGGATTTATGTTTCCGTCCGCATCCTGCCGCTGCCATTCGGTGTGGGTCCGGTGGAATCCCGGACGACCAGGGTGGCGCGTAAGAGGATGGAACCTATGGCAACATGGTTGAGCAGGCAGGAGAGGGCATAAAAACCGCATTTTCCCAAAGCAATCCGGTCCTGGCGGATGGTGGTCAGGGGCGGGGCGGTGTAGGTAGTCATGGGCAGGTCGTCGAAGCCGATGATGCTAAGATCTTCCGGGATACGGATGTTCCGGTCGTCACATTCGGTGATGGCGGAAATCGCCCGCACATCGTGGGAAAAGAGGATGGCGGTGACACCCTGCTCCAAAAGTTTCGGAATGTATTTCCTTGTGGATTCGGAAATGTAATAGCCGAGGCCAATGTAATTCTCATTCACTTCCAGACCGTATTTGTACAGTGCATTGATATAGGCGTTGTATCTCGCCTTCAGGATATAGGAATCCAAAGGGCCGGAGATCAACCCTATTTTTTTGTGTCCCAGGTTCATCAGGTGCCGGACGGCGAGTTCAAAGCCTTCCTGGCTGTCGCAGCCCACGGAAGCGATGTAGGGATTTTCCTTGATATAATTGTCGTAGAGAACGGTGGGGATTTTTGTAATGCGAAACTCCTGCATCCACGGGTCCAACAGTGACAAACCGAGGATGTAGGATGCCTGGTACCCGTTTTGCATCATAAAAACGCCGTAAGGTGTCAGTTTTTGGAAATTTATGGTAATCGGAATAATGTCTACGGTCCAGCCGTCGGGCTCCGCCATCTGCTTAAAGCCCAGGACAATGTCATGACCGAACTGGTTGGGCGTGCTGTATTCCATGTTTTCTACCAAAATACAGAGCTTTTTTTCTTTTTTCTGCAGGCGTTTGTTGACATAGCCCAGTTCCACTGCAGTTTCCAGGATTTTCTTGCGCATTTCCTCACTGATGTCGGTGGCGTTATTCAGTCCTTTGGAAACCGTACTTTTGGATATTCCTAATTTTGCGGCAATGTCATTGATGGTAGCCATGCTGTTATCTCCTTAAAAATTCTGCCGCCGGTTTCTTCCGGATAGGAATAGGACGGCGGACGGCTTCTTTTAAATTTTGTTAAACTTTACGAACCTCTTTTGGCAGATAAAACGATTATAACAAGATACGACATAAAAAACAAGGCTGGTATCTAAACTTTGCCGCCTGTCATTGGGGCATGCCGGAAATGGAAAACGGGAAAAATACCGTTTGGTCCGGTAATTTTCCAAAAGAATAAAACGAAACTTATGAAAAATGAGTTTCGAAAATTACGCTTTCATTTGTTTCGAATAAATATACAAAATACACAAAATCGACATAAAAAAACAAATTATAGAGTAATAATGCACAAAAACTACTCTTGACCTCGCGAACTTCCTATGATAAGGTAAATTTAATCAAAACTTTACGAAACTTTTAGAAGTTTAGAAGGAGGCATATCAAAATGAAAAAGTTTTTAGTTGCTTTATTAATGGCGGCAATGACAGTATCCGCCGTAGGTTGTGGAAACAGCGGCGACGCTGCAACGGACAATGCCGCACCGGCAGAGTCGGCTCCGGAAGCTCCGGCTGCTGCGGAATCGAACACGGAGGCATCCGGCGCAGGCACGGAACAGACGGCATCCGGTGAAGTACAGGATATCACCCTGAAAGTATGGTGCCCCCAGAACCAGGTAGACTGCGGAATTATGGAACAGCAGCAGCAGGGGTTTGCGGCAGAACATCCCGAATACAACATTACATGGGTAACGGAAGTGGTTGGTGAAGATAAATGCCAGGAATCCGTACTGAAAGACGTAGGGGAAGCGGCGGACGTATTCATGTTTGCCAGTGACCAGCTTCCTTCCCTTGTGGAAGCAGGCGCGATTGCAAGGCTGGGCGGCAGCACGGAAGCCATGGTAAAGGAAACCATCGCGGAATCCGTTGTTGCGACGGCAATGGTGGAAGATGCGCTTTATGCAATTCCTTTTACGCACAATACATTCTTTATGTTCTATGATAAGACCATCCTGGATGAGTCCGACATTGTTTCCTTAGAGAAGATTATGGCAAAGGAAACGGCAGACAATGTTTACAACTTCTATTTTGAATCCGCAGGCGGATGGAAACTGGGATGCTATTATTACGGCGCAGGATTAAGCATTTTCGGACCTGACGGAAGCGATTTGGCAGCAGGCGTTGACTGGAACAACGAAAAAGGTGTGGCAGTAACGAACTACCTGATTGACCTGATTAACAACCCGAAATGTGCCTATGACGGTGAAATCTCCGTTTCCGAATTGGTAGGCGACCACAGACTTGGCGCATGGTTTGACGGTTCCTGGAACTATGACCTGTACAAAGAAGCATTGGGCGATGATTTAGGTATCGCTACGATTCCTACTTTCAACCCGGACGGAACGGATTACCAGCTTTTGGGCTTCTATGGCTCCAAGTGCATCGGCGTAAATGCAAAATCCCAGAACATGGCAGCAGCAGTAGCGTTTGCCGCATACCTTGGAAATGAAGAAAACCAGCTTCTGCGTTATAAATTATCCGCACAGATTCCTGCAAACATGGCAGCGGGCGAGAGCGAAGAAGTAAAAGCAGATCCTTTGGCAGCAGTTATCGTAAAAGAAGCAAACGAAGCGAGCGTGGCACAGCCTGCAAACTCCGTATTCAGTACCAGGTACTGGACTTATGCAAACACGATTCCTACGGAAATCAGGAGCAAGGAAATCACGAAAGACAACGTACAGGAAAAACTGGATACGTTTGTGGACGCAATGACGAAATAAAGGAAGGTTAGGGGGTTTTCAGATGGGAGTCTTTAAGAAAAAAGACCAGCCTGTATATGCCAGACCGGCAGACGCTTCTGTCTCGCAGGCATTTAAAAACGGTAATATCATGACAAGGCTTTCCTTCTTTATCTTTGGCCTTGGAAATATTGTGAACAAGCAGATTGTCAGGGGACTTATCTTTTTGGCATTGGAAATCGGTTATTTTGCCTATTTGTTCTCCTTCGGTATCGGCGCTTTGGGTGACTTTGTCACCCTCGGTACCTTGGAGCAGGGGCAGGTATATAATGAAGCGCTTGGTATTTACGAATATACCGCGGGCGACGATTCCATGCTCTGCCTGTTGTACGGCGTTATTACGCTGGCGCTGACCGCTGCGGTCATTTTCGTGGCGTGCATGTCGGGAAAAAGCGCATACTGTACACAGTTCCGCAAGGAAAAAGGGCTGGCTGTCCCGTCCTTTAAGGATGATTTAAAGTCCTTAAAGGAAGAAAACCTCCATGCGTTCCTGTTAGCGTTTCCCATTATCGGAATTCTCTGCTTTACGGTGGTACCGCTGATTTTCATGATTCTGATTGCGTTTACCAACTACGACCATGAGCACCAGCCGCCCGGCAACCTGTTTACCTGGGTGGGATTGGAGAACTTCCAAAAGATGTTTTCCGAGGGAAGCAAACTGGCGGCGACTTTTTGGCCGGTACTTTCCTGGACGCTGGTATGGGCAGTGGTGGCAACCGTAAGCTGTTATATTCTCGGTTTGCTGCTGGCACTGTTAATTAACCGGAAGGGAACGAAGGCAAAAGGCTTTTGGAGGTTCATGTTTGTGCTGTCAGTGGCGGTTCCGCAGTTTGTTACCCTGCTGAGCATGAGGACAATTTTCAATGCCAACGGTCCCGTGAACGTTATCCTGAGGGAACTCGGCGTGATTGGTATGACGGAATCCGTTCCGTTTTTCACCAATCCGCTGTATGCAAAGATTACGATTATCTGTATTAATATTTGGATCGGCGTACCGTTTACGATGCTGTCCACAACGGGTATTTTACAGAATATCCCGGCGGAACTGTATGAAGCGGCGAAGATTGACGGGGCAAGCGCACCTACGATTTTCCGTAAGATTACGCTTCCGTATATGCTGTTTGTCATGACGCCGAACCTGATTACATCCTTTACGGGAAATATTAATAACTTTAACGTTATATTCCTGCTGTCTGGCGGCGGTCCGGATTCCATGGACTACTACTATGCAGGAAAGACGGATTTGCTCGTTACCTGGCTGTACCGGCTGACGATTACGCAGAAGGACTACAATTTGGGTGCCGTTATCGGTATTTTGGTATTTGTCATCCTGGCAACCGTGTCACTGTTAACCTACCGGCGTACGGGATCTTATAAAGATGAGGGGGCGTTCCAATAATGAGGTCAAAAAGATTTATTACCAATACGATTTGCCATATTTTGCTTGCCATTCTCAGCGTTATTTGGGTATTGCCGATTTTTTACGTAGTGCTGACCTCATTCCGTGCGGAGAGCGGTTCTTACAAAAGTTATATATGGCCCAGGGGATTTACGCTGGATAACTACATTAACCTGTTTAAAGGAAGCAGCAGCCTGGATTTCCCCAAGTGGTTTATGAATACACTGATTATTGCCATATTCAGCACGATACTTTCCGCATTTTTCGTACTGTGCGTTTCCTACGTAATGAGCAGGCTCCGCTTTAAAATGCGCAAGACGTTCATGAATATTGCTTTGGTGCTGGGGATGTTCCCCGGATTCATGTCCATGATTGCCGTTTACTATATCTTAAAGGGGCTTGGGCTTTTGGAGACGGGTGTGTTAAAACAGGTGGCGCTTGTGCTGGTATATTCCGGCGGTGCGGGACTTGGGTTTTACATGGCGAAAGGCTTCTTTGATACGATACCGAAGACCATCGATGAGGCGGCGTACATTGACGGTGCGACGAAGTGGGATACGTTTATCCGTATCACGATTCCGCTTTCCAAGCCGATTATTACGTACACGTTGATTACGACGTTTATGGCTCCCTGGGTGGATTACATTTTTGCCAAGGTTATCATGGGAAACGAAACATCTTATTATACCATCGCCATCGGTCTTTGGACGATGTTGGAACAGGAATTTGTGGAATACTACTATACACAGTTCTATGCCGGATGTGTGATTATCTCCATACCGATTGCCATTCTGTTCCTGCTGACACAGAAGTGTTACGTGGAAGGGGTATCGGGAGCCGTAAAAGGTTAAAGATTGACAGTTTCGGAAAGGCAGCGGAAGTTGGGCTGCCGGCTGTTAAAGATAAGAATAAATACGGTAAATAAGTATAAAATAAAATGGAATAAAGAAGTAAAAAGGGCGGCTGCATATGGATTTTCATCGTGTGGCTGCCTTTTTAAGGCGGAGGGTTATGGACGGAAAGAAATTATATAAGGAAGCATTGGAAAGCGGGGAAGCATCCCGTTTGGATTGTTCGGAAAAAGAACAGGGGAAGATGGCGCAGTTTCATCATGACTTTACGTTTCATTATAATGAGACGTTCCATTACGACGAAGGGGATTTGGGCGTATGCTGTACGGCAGGGCGGACAGTGTTTAAGGTGTGGAGTCCTCCGGCAGAGCGTATAGAGCTGTTTCTGTATAAGGACGGGACTGCCGATGCCTGCATGTGTAAAGAGATGCAGCGGAAGGAAAAAGGGGTATGGGAATTCGCGTTTGATGAGAGTCTGCATGGGATGTACTATGACTTCGCGGTATGGATGGACGGGAAGTCCGTGAGGACGGCGGACCCTTATGCGGTGGGCTGTAGCTGCAACGGGTCCCGGAGTATGGTCGTGGATTTACGGCTTACCGACCCGAAGGGATTTACGGCGGATAAAGCGCCGGCGGAGGAAACAGAACGGATTATTTACGAGCTGCATATCAAGGATTTCTCCCACGACAGGGAGAGCGGCGTACCGGAAGCGTACCGGGGAAAATACAAGGCGTTTGCAACCGTAGGGGAAAACGGGGAACTTCCTGTCTGCATGGAACACCTGAAAGGGCTGGGTGTCACCCATGTGCATCTGCTGCCTTTTTTTGACTATGCTTCCGTGGACGAAGCGGGGGACGGGAACCAGTTTAACTGGGGGTACGACCCGTTGAATTACAACGTGCCGGAAGGTTCCTATGCCACGGATGTAACGGACGGGACGGTGCGCATCCGGGAATGCAAAGAGATGATACAGGCTTTGCACGCCAATGGGATACGTGTGGTGATGGATGTGGTGTATAACCATACCTACCGGTATGATTCCTGGCTGCAGAGAATGGCGCCGGAATATTATTACCGTTATAACGGGGACGGAAGTCTGGCGGACGGCTCCGCCTGCGGCAATGACATTGCGGTGGGAAAGCACATGGTGGATAATTATATTGCGGATTCCGTTATGTATTGGGCGAAAGAATACCATATGGACGGGTTCCGGTTTGATTTGATGGGGCTGCTGACGGTGGAGCTGATGAACCGGATTAAGACGGAACTGGACAGGGAATTTGGGGAAGGGGAAAAGATTCTGTACGGGGAACCGTGGTCCGCGGCTGATTCCCCAATGGAAAGCGGGACACGGGCGGCGTCAAAGAAAAATGCGGACGGCCTGATGGACGGAATTGCCATATTCTGCGACGACACACGGGATGCCATTAAGGGGGATGTATTCAAGGAAAAGGAACCCGGATTTGTAAACGGGGGAAAGGGTTTGGAAAAAGAGGTACTCCATGCCGTTACGGGGTGGCGCGACGGAGGCGGGGAGTTTTGTCCCAAGAGCTGCAGCCAGATTATCAATTATGTATCGGCACACGATAATTTTACCTTGTGGGATAAGCTGGTGCTGACCATGCATGACGGTGAGGAAGATTTTACGATGCGTTACGGGGACGTACTGGCAGCGAATAAACTGGCGGCATTCATGTATTTCACCTGTCAGGGGAATGTGTTTTTCCAGGCGGGGGAGGAATTTGGCAGGACGAAGCTGGGAGAAGACAACAGCTATTGTTCCACGCCGGAGCTGAATATGCTCCGCTGGCGTCAGGCGGAGGAGTTTAAGGAGCTGGTGGATTATTATAAAGGCTTAATCCGGCTGAGGAAGAAGCTGCCTGCCTTATATGATAAATCCCCGTCTGCCGCATCGCGCATTACGGACAGGAAGGTGCACAAGGCAGGTGTGGTATCGTTCCGGTCGGATAACAGGGAGCCGGGGGGAGACGGAAAGTGGAAGGAGCTGCTGATTGTCTACAATGGATCTTCCCGCGGCTATACATTGGAACTGCCGGAAGGGGAATGGGAGATTTTGGCGGACGGAAAGGAAGCGGACTGCCGCAGGATGTTAAAGACGGCGGGAAAAGGCGTACAGGTGGACGGATGCAGCGGCATGATGCTGGGACGTGTGTAATCCGGGCGCTCCGGCGGGACGGAGTGCCTGGGCAGGGAAAGGAAGACGGTTATGAAGTTTGTATACGGAAAACAGGATTGGAAGACGTTTGAACGGGGGGAGGAGAGCTGTTATCTGATGACGAATGGTTTGGGCGGTTTTTCCTCCCTGACCGTGACCGGCTCCTGCAGCCGGAACGACCATGCGGTGCTGATGGCGTGCGTGCATTCGCCGAATCACCGTTATAATATGATACACCGGCTGGAGGAGGTACTGCATGTCGGGAATCGTAAGGTGCATATTTCCAGTCAGGATAACGGGGAAAATAACGGCAGGGAGGAAGGCTGGCTGTACCAGACCGGATTTACCTATGGGGATTACCCGCAATGGACTTATCTGGTGGACGGCGTGGAGGTGGTGAAAACCATTGCCTTGGCGCAGGGCAGCAATACGGTGGGAATATCCTATGAAATCCGTAACTTTTCCGGTAAAGACGTGAAACTGGACGTTTACCCGCATTTACAGTTTGTGCCGAAGGGAGCGCTGCTTGACAAGGGGCAGGAGTTTGTGATAGAGGGGAGGAGAATCAGCGCAGGCGGGCAGTCCCTCTTTGTTTCCACGGACGGGACATTCCGTGAACTGCCGCTGCGGTTTCATGATTCCCTGTTCTATGCCTACGATATCTGTGACGGGAGGCCGGAAACGGGCTGTACGGCGGTCAATCATGTGGTATCGGCAGAAGTTCCAGCCCGGTGCGGAAAGCTGCCTTTGGGAAAAACACTCCACATGGTGTACGGTATGGGCGCTGAGCCGGATCATGAACCGGAACTTCCTTCCATGGAAGAAATCATCCGGGGAGTGGAAGCATACAGGAACGGTCTGCGTAAACAGGCGGGCTTTCCGGACGGTACGGCATCGGTACTGGCGGCAGGCGCCAACCAATTCGTCTCCCACCGGGAATCGACGGGAAAGAAAACGATTTTGGCAGGATTTCCCTTTTTTGAGGATTGGGGCAGGGATACGATGATTGCCGTAAGCGGATGCTGTCTGGCGACCGGACAGTACGGGACGGCAAAGAGCATCTTACAGACATTTATGGCATATTGCCAAAAAGGGCTGATGCCCAACCTGTTCCCGGAGGGAAGCAATGCGGCAAGGTATAATACGGTGGATGCGGCGCTGTTGTTTGTTTTGGCAGTGTATGAATATTACGGGAAAACGAAAGACGGCGATTTCGTAAAAAGCGCTTACGGTACCATGGCGGAAATTGTGGAATGGTATGAAAAAGGGACGGATTACGGAATCAAAATGGACGAAGACGGACTGATTACGGCGGGGAGCGGTTATGACCAGGTGACGTGGATGGATGTCCGGGTAGGCGATATCCTGCCCACGCCCCGGCACGGAAAGCCGGTGGAAATCAACGCTTATTGGTATAACGCGCTTCGTATTATGGAAGAATTTGCTCCGTTCGGCGCCGGGGACGGTAAGGACTATGGACGGATGGCGGAACGGGTGAAGGAGAGCTTTGGGGCGAAATTCTGGAATGACGGGGCAGGCTGTTTAAAGGATGTGCTGTCCGGTACGGAAGCGGACGGTCAAATCCGCTGTAACCAGATATGGGCGGTATCCCTTCCGTTTTCGGTCCTTTCCCCGGAGAGGGAGAGACAGGTGGTGGAAGTGGTGTTCCGCGAGCTGTACACCCCATACGGTCTGCGGACGTTAAGCCCGCAGGATAAGGAATTCCATGCTTTTTACGGCGGAAAACAGTTAGAGCGGGATCTTGCTTACCATCAGGGGACGGTGTGGGTGTTCCCGCTGGGAGGGTATTATCTGGCGTATTTGAAAGTAAACGGGTATACGGAGGAAGCAAAAGCATGTGTACGCAGACAGTTGGAAGTCATGGATGCCGCCCTGCGGGAAGGCTGTATCGGGCAGCTGCCGGAGATTTACGACGGGGGAAATCCGGTATCTTCCAAAGGGTGTTTTGCCCAGGCCTGGAGCGTGGGGGAGATATTGCGGGTGTATGACGCTTTGCGGTAAGCGGGGGTATGGAAGAAAAAGGGGCGGTTTGTGTGACAGACCGTTTTATGGGACAGGGAAAGGTTTATAATGGGAATGGAAGTTTGGTGGGGAACAGACTTTCATTCCTTTTTCTATGCGCAGCCCTTGCAGTGGAAGTATGGGTGCCAAGGGGGTGCATGGGGGCGGAGTAGGGGAAGATGAAGAAGATGCTGCGTTTTGGGAGGGGCTATGGATATGATGACGAGGGGGGAAGGCAGGAGGAAAGAAAATTTTTCCAATAAATATTTTCGAAAGGCAAAATATGTGATATTATGTAAAGAAAAATAAATGAATGGTGTCGGAAATGCCTGTCGGAAGGGGAATGGTGGAATAAGTGACAGAAAATCATGTTTTAATGGCGAAAACGTGCCCGGATACGGAAGAATTATGGCTGCCTTTGTGGATGCATTTAACGGATACGGCAGGAATTATGGGAAAGCTGGTGGCAAAGTGGGTTCCAAAATCCGTTTATCACGCGGCAGGCATGAGTTATAAACAGTTTTTGGCGTTGTCGGTATTTTTGGCGGCTGTCCATGATATTGGGAAAGCAACTTCGTATTTTCAGAGTGTTATTACAAAATCGTGCGCCGGTAAATATGAGGAAATAACCAGTCAAGGGTTTATAGTGAATAGGGAATACAGGGAGCCGGGAAAAACGCCCCATGCCTATGCCGGACAGTGGATACTGCAAAATGAGGGGGAAGGCTTTGGAATCAGCGAAAGGGTGGCGGTGGTTGTAGGTTCCCATCACGGGAAACCGGGAGATATTTGTTCCCTCATCGGGGAAACGGATTTAATAAAAAGGTATCCGGTTAATTTTTTTGGCGTGGAGAAGGATGAGGACGTAAAACAAATATGGAAAAATGCATGGGAAGAAATGGTAGACCAGGCACTGAAGCTGTCAGGGATGGAATCCGTTGGCGAATTGCCGGATATCACGCTGGAAGCGCAGGTATTGCTTACAGGTCTCCTGATCATTGCGGATTGGATAGCGAGCAATACAACTTATTTTCCGCTGATTCCCATTGACAATTATGGGGATGGAAGTATTTATCCTGAAAGAGTCCAAAGCGCGTGGAGAAAACTGTCATTTCCTGACCTTTGGGGTTCGGAAATTAATTTTATGGATCGGAAAATATTTCGGGAACGGTTTGGATTTGAGCCAAATGAAGTACAGGACTATATGTTAAATGTAGTCAATTCCTGTGGAAATCCGGGAATTTTTATCCTGGAAGCCCAAATGGGGGTGGGAAAGACGGAAGCTGCTTTGGGAGCGGCGGAAGTATTAGCGTCAAGAAAAGACGAAGGCGGTATTTTTTTCGGACTGCCCACGCAGGCGACCAGCAACGGGCTTTTTGGGCGTTTCCTGGAATGGGAAAAACAGGTTTCGGAGGAAGCCGATGCAGTAATCGGTTTAGCGCACGGGGCTGCGCAGTTCAATAATCAGTATAACAGGCTGCTGATGGAAAGCAAATCATATATTGGAAATGGGGAAGCCGGTCAGGAGGGGATAAGCGTACATCCATGGTTTCAGGGAAATAAAAAAATTCTTTTGTCAAATTTTGTAATAGGTACCGTAGACCAATTTCTGATGGCTGCTTTACGGCGTAAACATTTTATGTTAAGACATATTGGACTTGCCGGAAAAGTGATTATTATTGATGAATGCCATGCGTATGACGCATATATGAATGAATATTTGGACCGGGCGTTACAGTGGATGGCGGCGTATGGCGTACCCGTTATTCTTTTGTCTGCGACGCTTCCGGTACGACGGCGCAGGGATTTAGTGGAATGTTATGCAAAAGCATATTCCAAATTTTATCTGAAAAAAAGGAAACAGGAAATTAAATATGCAAAAAAGGATTGGGAAAAAAACAATGCGTATCCGCTTTTGACGTGGACGGAGAATGTATTAACCAGGAGAAAATCGTGCAGACGGTGCGGCAGAAAAGGGTAAAAATAAGCAGGGTAGGTTCCGTGCAGGAAATGATAGATTTATTGGAGCAGCGTTTAAGGGAAGGGGGCTGTGCCTGTGTGATAGCAAACACGGTAAAAAGTGCACAGGAAATTTATATAAAATGCAGGGAATCCATGGCAAATGTTAATATCATCCTGTACCATGCCCAATTTACCATGCCGGACCGTATAAAGAAAGAAGAAATACTCCTAAAAAAAATGGGTAAGCACTCGGGGGATGGGGATAGGAAAAGACTGGTTTTAATAGGGACACAGGTTCTCGAGCAGTCCTTGGATTACGATGCGGATATCATGGTTACACAGCTATGCCCAATGGATTTGCTGCTTCAGAGAATTGGAAGATTACACAGGCATATACGGGATGGAAAAAACGGGGGTTATTCGAGACCGGCAGGTTTACGGAATCCTGAGTGTATCATATTGGGGGAAGATGGAGAAGACTATGATTCCGGCAGCAGGGCGGTGTATGGCGACTATCTTTTGATAAGGACCAACAAAATACTTACCGATGAGATAAAAATACCGGAAGAAATTCCCGATTTGGTACAGGCGGTGTATGAACAGGAAAACGATTTAGGGCTGGAAGGGGAGCCATATAATCGTGCTTTGGAAAAATATAAGCAAGAGATGCAGAGAAAGCGGGAACGTGCAGATTATTATCTGATGATGGAACCAAAGCCGAAAAGAAGCATGGATGAGCTGCTTTGTAACCCTGAAAATTCTGAGGAAAAATTATCAGAAGCGTGTGTCAGGGACGGGGAATCATCGATTGAAGTGCTGTTGATGAAGAAGGGGGAGGATGGAACTATTTTATTTGTGGAAGAAACGGGCACGGAAGGTTTTTCCGCACAGAGAATGCCTGACAGCGCATATGGAAAGAAGATTGCCATGCAGAGGTTACGGCTTCCGCATATCTTTAGTACGCGGTGGAATATAGACCGGACAATAAAGGAATTGGAAGACAGTAACCGCAGGGAATTGGCAGAATGGCAGCAGTCTCCATGGATACAGGGGGAGTTGGTTCTCCTGCTGGATAAGAATAACCGTGCGGAGTTGAACGGATACCTGCTGTCTTATAGTTTCGAAAAAGGGTTGGAATATGAACGGAAGGAGGAAAGCGATGCAGGAAAAAGAGTTTAATCTGTTGGAAGAACCTTGGATAAAAGTCAGTACCATATCTATGGAGCAAAAGGAAGTTTCTTTGCTGGATGCGGTGCTTCATGCGCACGAGTACACAGACCTGGCGGGTGAAATGCCGGTGCAGGATGCAGCTTTGTTAAGGTTATTGCTGGCTGCCGCACAAACGGTCTTTTACCGTTATGATGAGAACGGGGAAAAAGAGGAAATATCTGGGGAGAATGATTCCGATGAAGATACCGTAATGGAACGTTGGGAAAATTACTGGAACAGGGGAAAGTTCCCGGAAGCGGCGGTGAAACAATGTTTGGAGGCATATAGGAATAAGTTTTGGCTGTTCCATTCCGAAACACCGTTTTATCAGGTAAATGATTTACAGTATGGGACGGATTATGGAGTGGAATGCCTGCTCGGGAACATGAAAGAGAGTAATAACAAAGCAACGAAACATCATTTCAGTATGGCAGAGGGTGAGAAGCTGGAGCGCATCAGTTATGCGGAAGCGGCAAGATGGCTGATTTTCTTAAATGCATACGGAGTAAATATAAAAGCGGACAAAAATGCGCCGGGTACGAAGCAGCCGGTGGGAACCGGAAGACTTGGGCAGCTTGGATTTGTAATGGTGAATGGCGATAATTTATTCCGGATTTTGATGTTGAATTTGTGTCCCTTAAAAAGCGGGGGCAATATTTGGAAGACGCCAAAACCGATATGGGAGCAGGAAGCACATGTAGAGCAGGGGCGGGAAATTGCCCCGCCGGATAATCTGCCGGAATTATACACCCTAAAATCCCGATCCGATTATACACTGGTTTAAGCTATTAAGTGATACAGT
>ERZ779637.111-NODE-111-length-59465-cov-14.941138_pt1 | contig 59465 bp, 64 predicted proteins | sample MGYA00514196_ERZ779637 | MGnify/ENA primary metagenome ERZ779637 (study PRJEB29562, sample SAMEA4376700) | mouse gut metagenome | isolation source: Cecum | study: EMG produced TPA metagenomics assembly of the A DSS colitis mouse model was used to assess the...
CGTCCAGCAGGTCCCCGGTGCCGTGGCCGTGGACGGCGGAGACGGCGATGGGGTCCCCCAGGCCCAGGTTGTAGAACTCGTAGAAGTCCGGGTCCACCGCGCCCACGGAGTCCATCTTGTTCACCGCCAGCACAATGGGCTTGCCGCTGCGCAGGAGCATGGCCGCCACCTCCTGGTCCGAGGCGGTGAGGCCGGTGCGGATGTCGGTGAGGAAGACGATCACGTCCGCGTGGCTGATGGCGATTCCCGCCTGATCGCGCATGAAGGCGAGGATCTCGTTGTCCGTGCGGGGCTCGATGCCGCCGGTGTCGATGAGGGTGAAGCGGCGGCCGTTCCAGTCGGTCTCGCCGTAGATGCGGTCACGGGTCACGCCGGGGGTGTCCTCCACAATGGAGACACGCCGGCCAATGAGCTTGTTGAAGAGCGCGGACTTGCCCACGTTGGGCCGGCCCACGATTGCTACGATCGGTTTTGCCATGTTTGTACTCCCTTTTTCAAACCGTAAATATCCACCCTCACAGGGCCGCTATTGGCGGAGATCTGAGGACTCTGCGGTTATTTTTGGTGCAGCTCCGGGTCCTCCGTCCGGCCCAGGAGATAGTCCACGGAACAGTTCAGATAATCGGCAATAAGGACAAGGTTTCCAGAACGGATATTGGAGGAGGGGGTTTTCCTCCATTGCCCAAAAGAGCTCTCTGCTATTCCAGTTGCCTTTGATAGCTGATAAGCAGTAATTTTCCGATCTTCTAATATTTGGAATATTCTCTCACTGTGTTTCATGGTTAGTCCTCACGAAAATACGTCAGAAAAGTGTGGCAACCCTATTGACTACACCGGAAAACCGTTGTATACTAATTTTATCACAAACGATATGGAGGGATCTATCATGACAGACATTTTAAAAGAACTCTTTGAAAGCCCGTATTACTGCGGCTATGACCGCACGGAGGAGCTGACGGAATTGGAGAAAAAACTCTCGTCGCTCTGGGACCAGGTTACGCGGCTTGTGGGGCTGGATCTCGTAGACGAGATCTACAACACGGAGGCGGAAATTGCCAACATAAAGAACCTGCAATGGTATAAGGAGGGCTTCCATCTGGGGGCGATGTTGATGCTGGAGCTGCTATATACACCCTCTAAAAGTTCTTTTTGATTCTTTTTCTTTCAAGAAAAAGAATGATTACTCCGCCCAAGCATCGCGTCCAGCAGATCGAAGCCGTCCTGGTCCACCACTGTTACCGGCAGGCCCAGCTCCCGCTCCACGTCGGACACGCGGACGTCATCCAAAAACACGTCCCCGCCGTGGCGAAGCATATTCACCGGGATGAGCAGACGCTCCCCCAGGTCCCGGCCCCGGAGCTGGGCGATCAAATCCCCGCCGGTGACAAGGCCCGCCACATCCACCGTATGGCCGAAGAAATCATTTTCAATGGCAATGACCTGCCCCCTTACCCCGGTCTTCTCCTCCGCCGCCCGGGCCAGCTCCTGCAAGTAGGGCTGGGCGCTGACCCCCGTGGCAATGGTATAGGGCGGGGCCTCCGCCGGTCCCTCCTCCAGCCGCAGGCCGGCGCGGAACTCCTCCGTCAGACTGCGGAGCAGGCCCACCCCGTTCTCCAGCTGCACATAGTCCTCGTAGTACGCCTCCTCCGGCAGGGCGCGGCCCGCCCGGATGTAGAGCTCATCGGAGCAGAAGAACATCCGGGAGCCGGTCCGCTCCAGGCACACCGCCCCGAAGGCGTCCACCAGATCAATGGTCTGATTCGCGGTGTCCCGGTCCACGGGCCGCAGCCTGGCCAGCCCCTCCCGGTACCTGGTCAGGCCCACGGGCACAATGGAGCAGCTGGCGAACCCCCAGGCGGCCATATCCTCCATGGTCCGCTGGAGCTGGGGGCCGTCGTTGAACCCGGGACACAGGACAATCTGGCCGTTCATGACAATGCCCGCCCTGCCGAAGGCGCGCATGTACTCCAGGCTCTCCCCCCCGGCCCGGCTGCCCAGCAGGGCGGCGCGGAGCTTGGGGTCCGTGGCGTGGACGGAGACGTTGATGGGGCTGATGCGCAGGTCAATGATCCGCTGGGCCTCCCGGGGCGTGAGGTTGGTGAGGGTGATGTAATTGCCCATAAGGAAGCTGAGCCGCGCGTCGTCATCCTTAAAATAGAGGGTGTCCCGGCAGCCGGGGGCCATCTGGTCCACAAAGCAGAACAGACAGTGGTTGCTGCACGGCCGGGGCTGGTCCATGAGGTAGGTCTCAAAGTTGAGGCCCAGCTCCTCCGCCTCCTCCTTCTCCACCCGCAGGGAGCGGCGCTGGCCGTCGGGGCCCTCCAGCACCAGCAGGGGGTCCCGGTCATAGCTGAAAAAGCGGTAGTCCAGCACGTCCTCCACGCCGCGGCCGCCGATGGAGATCAATTTTTCGCCGGTCCGCACGCCGGCCCGCTCCGCCGGGGAGCGGCGGTCAATAGAGGTGATGACATTGCTCATAGGGCGGCCTCCTTCCTGGGGCAAGGGATTCTCCTGTTTGAGTATACTGTAAATTGTTCCCCATTTCAATATGAAATTCTCAGGATTTGGCAGGAAAACGGAAAAACCTTGGCCCCTGGGGGCCGGTATGCCGTCCGGGGCAGGAAGAAAACGGGAAAAACAGGGCGCGCCGGGGGAAATGCCTCCTCCGGCGCGCCTGTTGTATGGATCAGCAGTACTTGTCCCGGCGGGACCGGATCTGACCGGCCAGGGGGACGATGTCGTGATACTCCGCGTGGTGCTCCTCGATGCACCGCCGGGCGGCCTCCACCGCGTCCGGCTCCAGCAGCAGGGACATGCCGCAGGAGAGCTCCCCCTGAATGGCCCGGGGGGCGGGGGCGATGCGGTTTTTGATCCCCGCGTCCGACAGCAGGCCGTGGAGGGCAAGGCCCTGCTCATAGTTGGCAAACAGGATGTACCAGCGCAGATCCCCCTCAGCCATTGAGCAGCTCGATAAACGCGCCGATGCGGGTGCGCAGCTGCTCCGCGTCGGTGTCCGCGTAGTCGGTCTCCAGGCTCAGCACTGGCACCCCGGCCTCCTTCAGCGCCCGGGAGACCCCGTACTTCTCCGTGTCGTACAGGCAGCAGAACTTCAGACTACAGTCGATGACGCCGTCCACCTGGTACTCCTTGACCATGCGCAGGATATCGTCGATGCGGCCGGTGTTGGGGGTGAAGCAGGCGCAGTTGGTCTTCATGTAACGCTGGCTGAGGGCCATGAACTGCCCCTCCAGGGTGGTCTGGGTCTCGTCCACCAGATTCTCAAAGTAGCGGGTGCCGGTACACATCTCCTCGCAGACCACCGCGCCGCCGCTGGTCTCAATGATGTTGTGGAGCTTCCAGTTGGGCACGGCCAGGGGCGTGCCGGTGACCAGGATCCGCTTGGTTCCGGCGGGGACCACGCTCACGCCGCCGGCAATGCGCTGCTCCAGCTCGTCGGCCAGCTTGTTGCACATCTGGGCGCAGCGGACCGGATCGTCAAAGAAGGAGATCTGCATCATCAGCAGCGCGTCCCGGCCGGAGATGGGCAGGCAGGCGGCCTTGCGGCAGTTGTACACCCGGGCCAGGGCCTTGCGCTTCTCGTTGACAATGCGGATAGCCTCATTGAGATTCTCCACAGTGATCGTATTGCCGGTGAACTCCTCCACCTTTCGGGCAAACGCGGCAATTTCGTCCTTCCACTTGAGGATGTCCTTCTCCCGCTTCATCTGGGGCACGTCCATGATGTACATGGGCACGTCCTCGCCCAGGATCTCGTAGGCCTTTTTCTTGCCGTCGCAGGTGGTCTCGCCCACGTACATATCCGCAATGCGGAAGAAGGGGCAGGTCCGGCCCAGCCGTGCGCCCACGCTGGCCTTGATGAGGGGGCAGGTGCTCTTGGGCAGTACGGCCTCGCCGCCGGGGACCCAGAACTGGCTGCCGCCGCAAAGGCCCGTGACAATGCCGTTGGCCGCCAGGATCACCTCGTCCGGCACATAGACGCAGAAGGTTCCAAACACCTTGCGGCCCTTCTTCTGCTCCTCAATGAGCTCCTTGGGCCGGATGCCGTGGACCTCGGAGATCACCAGATCCCAGAAGTCCATGCCCTTGGGCCGGTTCTCCTGGGTGAGGAACACGTCCCCCACCGCCGTGGGCAGCACCTGACAGAGCAGATCGTGGCTCTCCAGATCCATCCCCAGGTCCTTCCACATGCTCACATAGTCCGACATTTCGCTTTTCCTCCATCTTTTATTTTTCAGCAGATCGCTGTTTCTCCAGCGCCAGGGCGCAGAGGGCCGCCCCCACCGCGCCGGCGTACCGCCCCTCCTCCGCCGTCCGGACCTCGCAGCCCAGAGCGTCGGAGAGGGACTGGCGGAGGTAGGGATAGCCGCACAGGCCGCCGGTGAGGCACACCGCCCCCTGTCCCCCCGCCATGCGGCCGGCCTGGGAGGACACCTTTTTCACAATGGAGTCCACCACCGCGAAGGCGATGTTTTCCCGCTTCTCCCCCCGGCCGATGAGGCTGATGACCTCCGACTCGGCAAACACCGTACACATGGAGCTGATGCTGACCCCGCCGCCCTCCGCGGCCATGCGGCACAGCTCCTCCGGCCGGACGGCCAGGGTGTTGGCCATGATCTCCAGGAACCGGCCTGTGCCGGCGGAGCACTTGTCGTTCATGAGGAAGTCGCTGACCGCGCCGTTCTCAATGCGGATGATCTTGGTGTCCTGGCCGCCGATGTCGATGACCGTCTGCTGGCCGGCGCCGTAGATGTGGCACGCGCCCCGGCCGTGGCAGGTGATCTCGGTGACGCACTTGTCCGCGTAGGGCACCGACACGCGGCCATAGCCGGTGGCCACCGCCGTCCCGTCCTCTATGGGGAAGCCCGCCTCCTCCAGGCGGCGGCGGATGTCCTCCGCCGTGTCCACGCTGCTCCAGCCTGTGGGCTGAAGCAGCTGCAAAAGGACGCGCTTGTCCCGGCTCAGCACCACGGTCTTGGCGCAGGTGGAGCCGATATCAATGCCAATGCAGTACTCTGTTTTCATCCTACCCCTCCGCCAGCTGGCCTACGGCCCGGATAGCCTCGTCCACCTCGTCCTGGGTGTTGAACCAGGAGAAGCTGAACCGGACCGCCCCCCGGTCCGTGGTGCCCAGGGCCTGGTGCATCCGGGGAGCGCAGTGGGCCCCGGGCCGGGTGGCGATGCCGTAGGTCTCGCTGAGCTCGTCGGACACGGCGGCGGAGTCGTAATCCCGGATGTTCAGGGCCACAATGGCGCTGCGCCGGGCCTGGGAGAAGTCGCCGTAGACCGTCACGCCGTCCATGGCGGACACGGCCTGGTAAAAGCGGTCCATGAGGGCGCGCTCCTTCGCCTCGATGGCCTCCAGGCCCACCTCCTGGAGGAAGTCCAGGGCTGCGGAGAGGCCGGCAATGCCGTGGCCGTTGAGGGTGCCCGCCTCCAGGCGGGTGGGGTACTCCCGGGGCTGACGCCTGTCGTAGGAGTGTACGCCGGAGCCTCCCACCTTCCAGGGCTCGATCTCCACCCCGGGCCGGACGCACAGGCCGCCGGTGCCCTGGGGGCCCATGAGGCCCTTGTGGCCGGTGAAGCAGAGCACGTCGATGCCCATGGCCTCCATGTCGATGGGCAGAGCCCCGGCGGTCTGGGAGGCGTCCACGATGAGAAGGGCCCCCCGGCGGCGGGCCATCTCTCCGATGCGGGCGATATCCAGCACGTTGCCCGTCAGGTTGGAGGCGTGGGTGCAGACCACGGCACGGGTGTCCGGCCGCAGCAGGGCCTCCAGGTCCTCATAGGCCACCCGCCCCAGCTGGTCCGCCGGCACAACGTCCAGGGCCGCGCCCCCCTCCTCCAGCCGGTACAGGGGCCGGAGGACGCTGTTGTGCTCGCAGTCCGTGGTAATCACGTGGTCCCCGGGCCGGATGAGGCCGCTGATGGCGATGTTCAGGGCCTCGGTGGAGTTGGCGGTGAAGATGACGTGGTCCGGCCGGGGGCAGCCGAAGAGCCTGGCCAGCTTCACCCGGGTGTTGTACACGGTTCGGGCGGCCTCCAGGGCCCCGCCGTGGGCCCCCCGGGCGGCGTTGCCCATGGCGGTCATGGCGCGGACCACCGCGTCCATGACCTGGGGCGGCTTGTGCAGCGTGGTCGCCGCGTTGTCTAGGTAGATCATGTCACAGCCTCTCTATAAACGCCCCCAGGCGGGTGGACAGCTGGCCGCAGTCGCCCTGAGCGTAGTCCGTCTCCAGGGCCATATAGGGCACGCCCAGCTCCCGCAGAAGGGCTTGGATCTCGTATGTCTCAACGCCGTAGGTGGTGCAGCTCTGGAGGTCCACCTCCACCACGCCGTCCACGTGAAATTCCTCGATCAGCCTCTTCAGGTGCTCCCGCCGCCGCCGGTTGGGGGAGAGCACCGCGCAGCCGATCTCCAGATACCGCGCGGCAATGGCGGAGAGGATGTCCTCCGCCTGCTCGTCCACCATCTGGCAGGCGGCCTTGATGCCGCTGCAATTTTCAAAGCAGACCACCGCGCCGCCGCTGGCCTCAATCACGCCCACCGTCTTCTCCAGCACCCCGCCGATGGGACAGCCGGTGACCAGAATGCGCCTGCTGGCCGCGGACACGGGCCGCTCCCCGGCGGCATAGGCCGCCAGCAGCTCCTCCCGCAGCCGGTCCAGGCCGGCGGTCCGCTGGTCCTGGTCAAAAAGGAAGCCGGAGCCCTCCAGGGTCCGGTACAGGCTGAGGCCGCTGGCCGGCGGCGGCGCGGCGCGCATGGTCTCCATCAGCGCCATCCGGGCCCGCCGCTCCTGGTTCCGGGCCCGGGCCGCCTCCCGCAGGGCTTTGTCCGTGACAGACACGCCGAACCGCTCCTCCAGAAAGGCGATGAACCGGCGCAGCTCCGCCGTCCAGCTCTCCAGGGCGCAGCCGTCCAGCCCCTGGGGCAGGTGGAGGGTGTAGACCGGCTTGAGGCGGCCCAGGAGCTCGTACATCTTTTTCTTGCCGTCGCAGGTGGTCTCCCCCACGATGAGGTCCGAGAAGTAGGTGTAGGGGCACTTGTCCGTGAGGGCAAAGCCGTAGCTGGACTTGATGAGGGGGCACAGGTTCCGGGGCAGATGGGCCTCTGCGGCGGGGATGGTCTCCCCGCTCATGCCGCACAGGCTGACGCTGAGGAACCCCGCCGCGTCCAGGATCTCCAGGGGCGTGAAGGTGCAGAAGATTCCCGCCACCCGGCCGCCGTCCTCCTTGACCTTTTTCACCGTGAGAAAGCCCCTCTGCCGGGCCTCGTTATACTCCGCGAATCGCGCGGGCAGCTCGTATGCCATCTCTACACCTCCAGCACCCGGGCGTCAGACCAGGCGAGCCCCGCCGCCCCCAGGGCCCCGGTCAGCAGCGTCTCCGCCTCCGGGGGCGCTCTCCAGGCCAGTCCGCAGCCCACCGTGATCTCCCGGGGCACGGGGATGATCCGGCCCGGGAGCCCCTGCTCCAGGCAGAAGCTCTCCGCCTCCATGGCCGCGGCGGTGGAGGGAAAGGTGATAATCAGGGCCGGTTTCTTCTCCCGCATATCAGGGCTTGACCACCAGATCCGCGCCCGTCAGCTTCTCCGCGATGGCGTACATGTTGGTGACCTCGCCCACCCGCAGCTGCCCGGTCAGGCCGTAGAAGTCCAGGCAGGTGCCGCAGGTCATGATCTCCACCCCCTGGGCCTCCAGGCTCTTCAGGTCCTCCAGGGAGGCGGAGCCCTCGCAGGTGACGGACGCGCCGCCGTTGTAGAAGAGGATGGTTTTGGGCAGCACGTCCTGCTGGCCCAGGGCGTAGAGGAAGCCCTTGAGGAGGGTCTTGCCCAGCTTCTCCGCGCCCGCGCCCATCTGGTCAGATCCGACGGCCACCACCACGTTCTTCTCCCGGCCGGCGGGGACGATGCACTCCGTGGGCTCGTTCTCCGGGATGGGGGCCGCGCCCTCGCCCACGGTCATGGTGACCTTGAACTGGTTCTCCCCCAGCTTCTCGCTCTTCACGCCGTAGCCCTTCTGGTTGGCCATCTTGGTCAGGTTCTGCACAGAGATCTCGTTGTCCACCAGGGTCTCCACCACGCCGCCGGCCGCGCCCAGCTCCTTGACGGCGTTCTTGGTCTTGACAACAGGGATGGGGCAGGCGTCGCCCATTGCGTTTACTTGGATCATGTTTAATCTCCTCCTTTTTTATCTTCTTTTCTTTTGTGAACAAAAGAAAAGAAGCAAAAGAAAAAACTTTAGATGTCTAATAAGGACTGCTCACAAAAAATATCCTCAGTCTGTTGTTACCAGGATCTCCGGCTCCTGCCGCTCCAGGATCTCGCCCACCACAGCCGCCGCTGCGCCGGCGGACCGCAGCTCCGCCAGCAGGTCCTCCGCCTCCGCCGCGCCCAGGGCCACCAGCAGGCCGCCGGAGGTCTGGGGATCAAAGAGGACCTCCTCCATGGCGAAGGGAACGCCGTCGAAGCGGACAAAGGGCCCGGTGTGGTTCCGGTTGCGCTGGGCCGCCGCCGTGAGCAGAAACTCGTCCGCGTATTCGAGCGCCTGGGGAATCACCGGCACCGACGGTGCGTGGATATGGCAGGACAGCCGGCCGTCCATCATCTCGTGGAGGTGGCCCAGGAAGCTGAACCCGGTCACGTCCGTACAGGCGTGGACGTCATAGCGGCGGCAGCAGGCGGCGGCGTACTTATTTAATGTGGTCATGGACGCCACCGCCGCGTCCAGGGCCTCCTGGGAGGCCTCGCCCACCCGGGCCGCGGTGCACACGATGCCCACGCCCAGAGGCTTGGTGAGGATCAGCTTGTCCCCCGCCCGGCCGCCGTTGTTGTGGTAGATCCGGTCCGGGTGGACAATGCCGGTGACGGACAGGCCGTACTTCACGTCGCTGTCCGCGATAGAGTGGCCGCCGGCCAGGGTTCCGCCGGCCTCGATCACCTTCTCCGAGCCGCCCCGCATGATCTCGCCCAGCACGTTGAGGTCCATCTTCTCCGGGAAGCAGACGATGTTCAGCGCCGTCTTCACCTCGCCGCCCATGGCGTACACGTCGCTGAGGGCGTTGGCGGCGGCGATGCGGCCGAAGGTGTAGGGATCGTCCACCATGGGCGGGAAGAAGTCCAGGGTCTGCACAATGGCGATATCGTCCGTCACCCGGTAGACAGCGGCGTCGTCCTTGCTGTCAAAGCCCACCAGCAGATCCCTGTCCAAGGGTCCCCTGGGCAGGCGGTCCAGCACCCGCTGGAGGATGCCCGCGCCCAGCTTGGCCGTGCAGCCCCCGCCCTTGCAAAATACAATCTTTTCCTCCATATGTCCTCTCTTTCCCGTGAAGCGTTGGGGCCCTGCCGCCCCGTCTCCTGTAGTATATCGGCAAAAGGGTTTTTTGTGAAATTGATATTACAAATATCCCCTGTGCGATTGATAGAGAAATACAATTCGCCGGCAAACAGCGAGACGGCGCACAGCGGATGCTGCGCGCCGTCTCTGGCCGCGATCATAGACTGGTGCGTCCGGCGCGGCCCTGTCAGCTGTACTGACGCACCACCGCCGTCACCTTGCCCAGCACCAGGGCGTTGCGGCCGTCGATGGGCTGGAAGGCGTCGTTCTCCGGCAGCAGCCACACTCCGCCGTTCCGGTGGGAGAGACGCTTGACCGTGGCCTCGTCCCCCAGCAGCGCCACCACGATCTCCCCGCTGGAGGCGGACTGCTGCCGGCGGACCACCACCAGATCGTCGGGCAGGATGCCTGCACCCAGCATGGACTCCCCCCGCACCCGCAGGGCGAAGTAGTCCGCCTCCTGCCCGCCGCAGTCAAAGGTCAGATAGTCTTCAATGCACTCCTGGGCCAGGATGGGCGCGCCGGCGGCCACATTGCCCAGGATCGGGATGCGGTTTTTCTCCTGGGCGTCCACCAGCACAATGGCCCGGCCCTTGAAGTCCCCCTTTTCAATGAGGCCCTGCTCCTGGAGCCGCTTGAGATGGAAGTGGACCGTGGAGGGGGACTTCAGCCCCACGGCCTCGCAGATCTCCCGCACAGAGGGGGCATACCCCTGCTGGGGGATCACCGTCTTGAGATAGTTGTAAATCTGCTCTGTCATCTGGGTTTTCTTCGGCATCGTCAGCCCTCCAAACTCTCCTGGTTTCCATACTGCCTCCATTGTAGCACAGGTTTCCGTAAATTGCAACGCCTGTTCTTGTATTTTGCGGAAATTTTTATGCGCCGCGCCTCCTCTTTTTTGAGGTTTACAAGCCGCAGGGGAAATGCTATACTATGGAAAAAACGGAAGGGTGTGGGAGCGCGAAATGAGCAGAGAGCGGATCTATCAGCTGCTCCGGGAGCGGCCGGAGTCGTTTTTCTCCGGCCAGGAGCTCAGCCGGAGGCTGGGCATCAGCAGGGCCGCGGTGTGGAAGGCCATCGACGCGCTGCGGCGGGACGGATACACCGTGGAGGCCCGGCCGGGGCTGGGCTACCGGCTGACCTTCGCGCCGGACGTGCTGGCGGAGCGGGAGGTGCGGCGGTACCTCTCCGTACCCTGCCCGGATCTGCGGTGTCTGGAGGAGATCGACTCCACCAACTCCTATCTCAAGCGGGAGGCCCTCTCGGGCGCGCCCGGCGGCACGGTGGCGGTGGCCAACAGCCAGAGCGGCGGCCGGGGGCGGATGACCCGCTCCTTTCAGTCGCCGCCGGGCAAGGGGGTTTACCTGTCCGTGCTGCTGCGGCCCCACCTGCCGCCGGGGGATCTGCTGGGCGTGACGGGCATGACCGCGGTGGCGGTGTCCCGGGCCGTGGAGCGGACGGCGGGGGTCTGCCCGGGGATCAAGTGGACCAACGATCTGGTGCTGGGGGACCGGAAGCTGTGCGGCATCCTCACGGAGATGGCCCTGGAGGGGGAGACGCAGATGACCCAGTCCCTGGTCATCGGGGCGGGGGTCAACGTGAGCCACACGGCGGAGGACTTCGGGCCCGAGGTGTCGAAAATGGCCACCTCTCTGGCCCAGGAGGGGCATGCCGTGTCCCGGCCGGCCCTGGCGGCGGCCATGATCGAGGAGCTCTACCGCCTCTCCGACAGCCTGGGAGGGGATCTCACCGGCTGGGTGGAGGAGTACCGCAGCCGGTGCGTCACCCTGGGCAAGCCGGTGCGCCTGCTGTGGACGGACCGGCAGGTCCGGGCCCAGGCGCTGGACGTGGACGGACAGTTCGGTCTGGTGGTGCGGCTGGAGGACGGCTCCACCACCACGCTGCGCACCGGCGAGGTGTCGGTGCGGGGGCTGTACGGCTATACGGAGTGACGGCCCCCGGCGCCCGCATCGGAGATTTTAACGACTATTTAATAGAAGGAGCCAACTATGAGCATCTATCCTGATCTGTTCATCACCTTCGCCAAGGTGGGGGTGATGACCTTCGGCGGCGGCTACGCCATGCTGCCCATCCTCCAGCGGGAGGTGGTGGACAACAAGGGCTGGGCCACGGAGGAGGAGCTGATGGACTACTTTGCCATCGGCCAGTGCACCCCGGGCGTCATCGCCGTGAACACAGCCACCTTCATCGGCCAGAAGCAGCGGGGCATTGCGGGCGGCATCCTGGCCACCCTGGGGGTGGTGTTCCCCTCCCTGGTCATCATCTCCCTGCTGGCGGGGGTGATTACCACCTTTTCCCACCTGGCCTGGGTGCAGCACGCCTTCGGCGGCGTGCGGGTCTGCGTGTGCATTCTGATCCTGAACGCGGTGGTGAAGCTGTACAAGAAGGCGGTCATTGACGGGCCCACCCTGCTGGTATTTCTGGCGGTGGCCCTGGGCAGCTACTTGACGCCCCTGAGCCCGGTGCTGTTTGTGCTGGCCGCGGCGGTGGTGGGCATTGCCCTGAAGAATATGGGGGTGAAGAAGTGATGCTGTATCTGCGTCTGTTCTGGGAGTTCTTTAAAACGGGCCTGTTCGCCGTAGGCGGCGGCATGGCCACCATCCCCTTCCTGTACAACATGGCCGACGCCACGGGCTGGTTCACCCGCAACGACATTGCCAACATGATCGCCGTGGGCGAGTCCACGCCGGGCCCCATTGGCGTGAACATGGCCACCTATGTGGGCTACGTCACCGGCGGCAGCGTGGGCGGCGTGCCCGCCGCCGTCCTGGGGGCCGCTGTGGCCACCCTCGGACTGGTGACCCCCTCCATCATCATCATCTTAATCATCGCCTCCTTCCTCAAGAGCTTCCGGAACAACCGGTATGTGGAGAGCGCCTTCTACGGCCTGCGGCCTGCCTCCACAGGTCTGATCGCGGCGGCGGGGCTGTCGGTGGTGGTATCCAACCTGTTCTTTGCGGAGACCCTGGACCAGGGATTCAGCCTGGCATTCTTCAACTGGAAGGGCTGGATTCTGGCCGCCGTGCTGTGGACCCTCACCAACAAGGTCAAGCAGACCAAGGGGCTCCACCCCATCCTCTTTATCCTGGCCTCCGCCGTAGTGGGCGTGGTGTTCTCCATGTAGCCGGACGGACCAAATTTCGACAGGAATTCCTATTCTCTCCAGTTTCTTCGCTCTTTCAGCAGCAAAAATATGAAAAATGCCCCCGCCGGAGGAGAACCCGGCGGGGGCATTGCTGCGGGGAGAAAGGCTCTGTCCGTATACAGGGGAATTGGCTGCCTTATTTCGGCAAAATCCGGCAAGAATACCTATTCTGCCTGCGATTTTCTATCGCAGCACCTGGCGGCGGATATACGCCAGGGTGCGCTCCTCCCCCTCGTCCCGCAGCATCAGCAGCAGGCGCTCCAGCAGGGCGCGGGTCTTGGGGTGGAGGATGTAGTGGTCCTGGCTGTGGGCGTAGTACTCCCACGCGGAGGCGTCGGTGTAGCGCTCCTTCTGGTAGGTCTGGCTGGCCGCCACCCGGTCGCAGAACATCTCCACCACGTACCGCACCGGCATCTCCATGCCGCCCATGCGGTGGTCCAGCGCCGGGTCATAGTCGATCCAGTACTCCAGGTGGTGCTTGTTGCGGCCCTTGTGGTGGAGCCAGGCGGAGGACACGCCGGTGGCCAGCCGCTCCGCCTCGTTGGGGCTGCGGTCCCCCTGGAAGTACCGCGCCCCCACCAGAAACTCCCTGGGCCCATATTTGCTCAGATCGTGGAGCAGGCCCTGACGGTACAGCCCCACCCGGAAGCACAGGCCCATCACCCGCGCCTTGTGGGCGGTGATGGTTTTCAGATGTCCCCACCACTTTCTCATGGTTATTCCCTCTGACATTTATTCCGCACCTCCCGGCGCAAACAGATTATATGGCTGTATCTGCCTGCACATACCGTCCTCAAAGGCAAAGCGCACCACTCGTATGGCCCCCAAAGGCGGGGACCGGCTACAGCCCCAGCAGGGCCATGGCGAACTGGAAGTAGATCAGCAGGCTCAGAACATCCACAATGGTGCTGATAAAGGGGGCGGCCATCACCGCCGGGTCCAGACCGATCTTCTCCGCCAGCAGGGGCAGCAGACACCCCACCACCTTGGCGCAGAACACCGTGCACATGAGGGTCAGGCAGATCACCAGGGCCACCAGGGTGGTCACCTCCGCGTTCTGCATCAGCCAGCGGTCCACCGCCAGCAGCTTGACAAAGTTGGCGCAGGAGAGGAGGGCCCCGCACACCAGGGCCACCCGGCTCTCCTTCCACACCACGCTGAGCAGATCGCTGAAGCCGATCTCGTTCAGGCTCAGCCCGCGGATCACAGCCACGCTGGACTGGTTGCCGCAGTTGCCCCCCGTGCCCATGAGCATGGGGATGAACCCGATGAGCACCGAGCACACGGCCAGGGAGTCCTCAAAGCTGGAGATGACGATGCCCGTAAAGGTGGCGGACAGCATCAGCAGCATCAGCCAGGGCAGGCGGCTCTTCACCGTCTCCCACACCCCGGTCCGGAGATAGGGCTTGTCCGTGGGGGTGATGGCGGCCATGAGCTCAAAGTCCTCCGTGGCCTCCTCCTCCATAACGTCGATGGCGTCGTCGATGGTGACAATGCCCACCAGCCGGCTCTCCTTGTCCACCACCGGCATGGCCAGGAAGTCGTACCGGCTCAGGTCCTGGGCCACGTCCTCCTTGTCGTCCATGGTGGCGGCGGAGATGATGTTGGTCTCCATGATGTCCTCAATGATGTCCTCCTCGTCCGCCAGGACCAGGGTGCGGATGGACACCAGGCCCAGGAGATGGCGGCTGGGATCGGTGACATAGCAGATGTTGATGGTCTCCTTGTCGGAGCCTGTGCGGCGGATGCGCTTGATGGCGTCGGACACGGTCATGTCCCGCTTCAGATCCACAAACTCCGTGGTCATGATGGACCCGGCGGAGTCCTCCGGATAGCGGAGGATCTCGTTGACGCTGCGGCGGGTCTCCGGGTCCGTGTGGCGGAGAATCCGCTTGACCACCGAGGCGGGCATCTCCTCAATGAGATCCACCGTGTCGTCCACGTACAGCTCCTCCAGCACCTCCCGCAGCTCGGTGTCGGAGAAGGACTTGATGAGCACCTCCTGCTCCTCCGGCTCCATCTCCACAAACACCTCCGCCGCCAGCTCCTTGGGCAGCAGGCGGTAGAGCACCGGCAGCCGGTCCGCCGGCAGCTCCGCCAGCACGGCGGCGATGTCCGCCGGCTCCAGGAGGGTGAGCATGTCCCGCAGATCCGGCCAGCGTCTCCGGGCCGCCAGATCCTCCACCTGTCCTAAAAAGACGCCGTTTTCCAGGTCTATCATGACAGTGCCCTCCTTCCTCTCCGGCGTGTATAAGCGGTAAACCGCGTCTCAATCGTTTTCTGCTGTTCCCCCAAAAGAAGAGAAAAAATAAAACAGCCGCCGGGTCCTCGCAATGGCGGCTGCCTGCTTTCTCTATAGTATTCCCAAATTCTCAGGCTGTCAACCTTTTTCCGCAGGGGGAGGGCTCTACCCCTCCCCCGTCCGCAGGGTCACCCGGCGGCCGTCCATCTCCACGAGCCCCTCCTCCTTCATCCGCTTCAGCTCCCGCATCATGGCGCTGCGGTCCGCGCTGATGTAGTCCGCCAGGGCGCTGAGGGTGAAGGGCAGGGTGAAGCTGTCGGCGCCGGCCGCCAGCCGCCGCAGCTGGAACCAGCACATGAGCTTGTCCCGGATGCTCCGGCGGCTGAGGACCTCCACCCGCTGGCTCAGCCGCCGGGTCTGCTCCGCCACCAGCCGGAACATGTTCTGCACCAGCTTGCTGTGGTGGGCGCAGGCATTCTCGCACCGCTTCATGATGTGGCTGTACTCCATGAACAGCACCTCGCTGCCGGCGGCGCTCACCACCTCCACGCAGTCCCCCAGGGTGGGGGTGAAGGCCAGGGACTCCCCAAACACGCCCCCCGTCTCCAGCCGCTCCAGGATGGTCCGGTTGCCCGCGTAGTCCAGCCGCACCAGCTCCGCCTCCCCGCTGACCAGCACCCCCACCTCCCCGGCGCTCTCGCCGTAGGTGCAGATGATCTGTCCGGGATGAAACCGGCACCGGCGCATGCGGAAGCATTGGATCATCGCCTCCACCTCCTGGTCCGTGATGTCGTAAAAGAGTGCCAGACTGCCGTACTCCATAGCGCGCCTCCTCTGTTCATCTTCAATATCTTGTATATTTGGGGTCAGAGCACACAAAATGTAGAGAGAAAATTTTCGCGCGTGTTGCACTGGCAACATATCCCCTTCTTCGCTCTATGATATACTGTATACAAAGAAATGTAAAGGCCCATTTGACGCGAAAGCGAAAAATTCAGGAGGAAAACGATCATGATGCAGATTAATGTGACAGGCGGGGAGCTGGACAACCGGGAGCTGGACGCCTATGTGGCCCGGGCCAACAGCCGCTACCCTGTGGGCACCGTCCACGCGCTGGACATCCATATAGACGGGGATTACGTGGATCTCCAGTACCACCTGACCCCCAGGCCCTTCAGCCGCATCCGCCGGATCACCGGCTATCTGGTGGGGGACATGAGCCATTGGAACAACGCCAAGGCCGCCGAGGAGAAGGACCGGGTCAAGCACATCTGACAGATGCAGAAGAGATTTAATACTTTTGTAACGATTGACGCTGGTTTTCTTAATACCTTCCGCCTATACTGAATCATGCAAGAGACAATAACTTCTTTTCATCCAATCTTCCAAAACATACAAAGGGCGGCGGGGACACACCTCGCCGCCCTTTGTATGCGCCGCCCCGGCGCCCCATTCACAAACCATTTCCAGATTGTTCAAAATCTTTGCGCATTTTCTTCATACTCTGGACATAAATCCATAGTAAGCTATGGCCAGCTCATAAAAAAACACCAAAAGACAAAAGCTATTTCGCAGGGAGGAATAACCGATGTATAACGATAACGACAGAAGCACCTACGAGTACCACTACAATTATCAGGGCGACAGCGAGGGCTTCCAGCCCGCTCAGTCCCCCATGGAGCCGGAGAAGCCCCGGCGGGGCAGGGGCAAGCGGATTCTGGCGGGCGTCCTGTGCGGGGCCCTGCTCATCGGCGGGGCCTTTGGGGCCGGCTGGGCGGTAAACAGCTGGCGCAGCGCCCAGCCGGACCAGACCCAGGTGATGCGCAGCGACCGCCAGCCCGTGGAGGTGGAGACTGTCAGCGTCACCGGCAGCGAGCGTCTCAGCTTCTCTCAGCTCTACAACGCCAACGTGGACAGCTGCGTGAGCATCAACACCTCCGCCCTGGCGGGCTACAACTTCTTCGGCCAGCCGGTGCAGACCGCCAGCTCCGGCAGCGGCTTCGTCCTCACCGCCGACGGCTATATCGCCACCAACGCCCACGTAATCAGCGGCGCCACGGACGTGCAGGTCACCCTCAATAACGGCAAAACCTACACCGCCCAGGTGGTGGGCAGCGACACGGACTACGACATCGCCGTGCTGAAGGTGGACCCGGGCGACACGCCCCTCAAGCCCGTGGTGCTGGGCTCCTCGGATGAGCTCACCGTAGGGGAGGACGTGTCCACCATCGGCAACCCCCTGGGGGAGCTGACCTTCTCCATGAGCCGGGGCATCGTCTCCTGCCTCAACCGGGAGATCAACCTCAACGGCACCCCCTTTAACATGATCCAGATCGACACTGCCATCAACCCCGGCAACTCCGGCGGCCCCCTCTTCAACAGCTACGGCGAGGTGGTGGGCATCGTCACCGCCAAGACCTCCACCGCCGACAGCCGGGGCACCGCCGCCGAGGGACTGGGCTTCGCCATCCCCATCGACGACGTACTGAGTATGCTCAAGGACATCATGGAGAACGGTCAGGTCACCAGCCACGCCTACATGGGCGTGATCATGGAGGATGTCTCCCGCCACGCGGAGACCGGCGTGCGCAGCGGCGCGTATCTGGTGGAGGTGACCGAGAACGGCCCCGCCGCCAAGGCGGGCCTCCAGGCCGGGGACGTGATTACCATGCTTGGCACCAGCACCATCACCTCCAGCAGCGATCTGAAGTCCGCCGTGGGCAGCAAGAGCTATGTGGCCGGGGACACCGCCACGGTCACCTTCGTCCGGGACGGCCAGGTGATGACCACGGAACTGACCTTCGGCTCCACCATCGACAAGCCCCAGGAGCCCACCCCCCAGTCCACCACCGGCGGGAACCAGCAGGCCCCCGACAGCAATAGCGGCTATGACGAGTATTACGGCGACATGGAGGACTTCTTCAACCAGTTCTTTGGCCGCTACGGCCGGGCCTCCTGACGGGAAAATCCTTCTTTCCCTGCGGCGTATCCCGCGCCGGAGCTGAAAGAGTTCACATATAAGACACTCCCTTCAACTTGTTATCCTTCCTCTCTCATTAAAACAAAAAGGTCCCGGGCCCGCCGCAAGACGGGCCCGGGATTCTCTGTCAGAGGGCGCTTTCCCGAAAATTGATTTCCGTGGTTTTTATTCTCCCCAGTAGACTTTTTTCCGGAAATGGGATATACTTGTCACACAGGGAAGGATATCCCCGCGCCGCTGTTGGGCCGCAGCAGGGACAGCGCCGCGTCGGCGGCAAACAGCAGGCACAGCCCCCGGCAGCAGGCGCGCCGCCAGAGGGGCGGCAGCTTCTCCAGTCCCCGCCGCAGCAGGGGTTCCGCCCAGCCTGTCAGGAGCCACCCGGCCAGCCCGAAGGCGGCGGCGCTGGCCAGACACACCCGGCCGCTGAGGCTGCCCGGCCAGCCGGCGTAGTCCCACCAGCGCTGGTGGAACAGCGCCTCCAGGACCAGGGACACGGCGTACTCCAGCCCGCCCCCCGCCAGGGCGCAGGCGGCGGCCAGGGTCCAGCCCTCCATCCGGCGGGGCAGCAGCAGAAACAGCAGCCCGCCCACGCCGTACACCGGCAGCCAGGGCCCGTGAAGGAACCCCCGGTTCACCAGAACGCCTGTGGACAGGCCCACAAATGCCACCTCCCAGAGCCAGCCGGCCCCTGAGAGGATAAAAAACAGCAGCAGGGGCGTCTCCAGCGGGTCCCGCCTGCGCTCCGCCGCCCCTTGACAGCCCTTCATGGCCTCACCTCCCCGGTTACCCTTCCCCGGAGGGCGGGGATTCATGCGGCGGGAATATATAGAGAAACCATAAAAGGAGGCGCGGTCATGGGCGATATTCCGGAATTTTCCGGCAGAGAGGACTTCCGGCAATGGCTGTGCCGCAGCTGCCAGACCAGCGCCGGGGTCTGGCTTGTGTTTGGCAGGGCTGGCGGCCCCAAACCCCTCAGGGCCTCGGAGGCGCCGGAGGAGGCCCTCTGCTTGAGGCGGATTGATGGACAGACGCAGCGCGTGGACGCCTACCGGAAATATTTCGCCATGCGCAGGGACAACAGCCGGAGGTCCGCCGAGAACAGACCCCTGAGAAAAAACGATCTGCTGCTGGCCGCCGGCATACTGCTGGCGGCCCTGGCCCTGTGGCTGTTCCTGCGGCCCGGGGACCAGGGCGGCTGGGCGGTGGTCACCGTGGACGGCCAGGAGCAGGGCCGCTACCCTCTATGGGAGGACCGCGCCGTCACCGTGGGCAACGAGGCGGCCTACAACGTGCTGGAGATCGCCAACGGGCAGGCGGCGGTGCGGGAGGCCAACTGCGGGGACCACACCTGTGTGCGCACCGGCGCCGTCTCCCGGGAGGGGGAGGTCATCGTGTGCCTGCCCCACCGCCTCACCGTGGAGATCCAGGGGGGACAGCCCGCCGGCTTTGACGCCGCGGTGGGTTAGGAGGTGCGCCGTGACAAGACGAATGGCCCGCTATGCCCTGCTCACAGCCCTGGCCATGGTGCTCTCCTGGCTGGAGAGCATGGTCCCCGTGTCCGCGGCTGCCCCGGGCATAAAGCTGGGGCTGACCAATCTGGTGGTGATCTTCGCCCTCTACCGCATGGGGCTGCGGGCGGCGGCGGCGGTCTCCCTGGCGCGGGTGGGGCTGGTCTCCATGACCTTCGGCAACGCCTACAGCTTCGCCTACTCCCTGGCCGGGGCGGCCCTGAGCCTGGCGGTGATGGCCCTGCTGCGGCGCACGGGCCGCTTCTCCATCCTGGGGGTGAGCGTGGCCGGGGGCGTGAGCCACAATATCGCCCAGATCCTGGTGGCCGTGGCGGCGCTGGGCACGGGGCGGCTGGCCTGGTACCTGCCGGCGCTGCTGGTTTCCGGCGTGGCGGCCGGCGTGGCCATCGGCGCTGTGGGGGGCGTCCTCACAGAGAGGATCAAAATATAGAGAAAAATTGCGTCTCTCCCCGGCGGAGAGACGCAATTTTTTTGCCGTCCGTGCATGGAATCCGCCTGTTCCGGTCATCCTAGGGAGCAGAAAAGGAGTGATGCACGATGCCCATTGAAACGCGCCTGAAAACCGGGCTGCACAACACCTCGGAGATCGGCAGGCTCAGGAAGGTGATGCTCCACTGTCCGGGCAGGGAGCTGGAGAACCTGATGCCGGAGTACCTGGAGCGGCTGCTCTTTGACGACATCCCCTACCTGAAGGCGGCCCAGGCCGAGCACGACGCCTTTGCCGGCTGCCTGCGGGACAACGGCGCGGAGGTGGTCTACCTCCGGGACCTGGTGGCGGAGACCATTGTGGAGCCGGAGGTCCGGCAGGAGCTGGTGGAGCAGTTCCTGGACGAGGCGGAGATCACCGGCCACCGCATCCGGGAGATTTTGCGGGACTACTTCGCCATCATGTCCGACGAGCATCTGGTGGACGCCATGATGGCCGGCGTGCGCAAGAGCGACGTCCGGGGCTTTGAGACCGGAAAGCTCTCCGACTACCTCAGCTTCCGGTCCGACGACTACCCCTTTATTATTGACCCCATGCCCAACCTCTATTTCACCCGGGACCCCTTCGCCACCATCGGCACCGGCGTGTCCCTCCACCGGATGCACACCGTCACCCGGAACCGGGAGACCCTCTTTGGCAAGTTCATCTTCCAGTACCACCCCCTCTACAAGGACGCGCCCAAGTGGTACGATCGCGGGGAGAGCTCCTCACTGGAGGGGGGCGATATCCTGATTTTGTCCCCGGAGGTGATCGCCGTGGGCATCTCCCAGCGCACGGAGGAGGACAGCATTGACAAGTTCGCCCACACGGTCCTCTCCATCAGCCAGACCTTCAAAAAGATCCTGGCCTTCGACATCCCCAAGACCCGCAGCTTCATGCACCTGGACACGGTATTCACCATGGTGGACCGGGACAAGTTCACCGTCCATCCCAACATCCTCAGCGAGATCACTGTCTTTGTCATGGAGCTGGTGGACGGCAGGGTCCGCATCCAGGAGGAGCAGGGCCGGCTGGAGGACATCCTCAAGGAGCACCTGGGGCTGGATCAGGTGACGCTCATCAAGTGCGGCTCCGACAGCCCCATCGACGCGGCCCGGGAGCAGTGGAGCGACGGCAGCAACACCCTGGCCATCGCCCCCGGCGAGGTGGTGGTCTATGAGCGCAACTATGTCACCAACCGCATCCTGGAGGACAACGGCATCACCGTCCACACCATCCCGTGCAGCGAGCTGAGCCGGGGCCGGGGCGGTCCCCGGTGCATGTCCATGCCCTTTGTCCGGGACGACGTGCGGTAGGCGCGTCCCATCCCATACTATTTATTCATTGATAAGGAGAGACACATGGCAGTTAATCTGAAAGGAAAATCCTTCCTCACCCTCATGGACCTGACGCCCCAGGAGATCCGCTACCTGCTGGACCTGGGCCATGACCTCAAGAGCAAGCGGAGAGCCGGCGTCTGCGATCCGGCCCTGAAGGGCAAGCACATTGTCCTGCTCTTTGAGAAGACCTCCACCCGCACCCGCTGCTCCTTCGAGGTGGCGGCCACCCAGGAGGGGGCCCACGTCACCTATCTGGACGCGGCCAGCAGCCAGATGGGCAAGAAGGAGAGCCTGAAGGACAGCGCCAGGGTCCTGGGCCGGTTCTTTGACGGCATCGAGTACCGGGGCTTTGACCAGAAGGCGGTGGAGGACCTGGCGAAATATTCCGGCGTGCCGGTGTGGAACGGCCTGACCGACGTGGACCACCCCACCCAGATCCTGGCGGACATGATGACCATCGAGGAGCACTGCGCCAAGCCCCTGAAGGACGTGAAGGTGGTGTTCCCCGGGGACGTGCGCAACAACATGTGCTACGCGTGGATGTACGGCTGCGCCAAGATGGGGATGCACTTTGTGGGCCTGGGGCCCAAGGAGCTGGTGGAGGGCGTGGACCAGTCCGTCATGCGCCAGGTGGACGCGGTGGCCAAGGAGACCGGAGCCACCATTGAGATCACCAACGACGAGGGCACCCTCACCGGCGCGGACGTGATCTACGGCGACATCTGGGCCTCCATGGGGGAGGAGGACCTGATCCCGGAGCGGGCCCGGCTGCTGACCCCCTACCGGGTGACGGAGGAGACCCTGCGCCGCACCAACAACAAGAATGTGCTCTACCTCCACTGTCTGCCCTCCTTCCACGACTTTGAGACCAAGCTGGCCAAGGAGTGGCAGGCCAAGGGCGTGGACATCCGGGAGGTGACGGACGAGGTGTTCCAGGGCCCCCACTCGGTGGTGTTCGACGAGGCGGAGAACCGGATGCACTCCATCAAGGCGGTGCTGGTGGCTACCATCGGGCGGTAAGACTTTTTTGTGGTCATTCTTTTTCTTGAAAGAAAAAGAATCAAAAAGAACTTCAGAGGCCATAGAATAGCTGCCGGCAGTTTAACGGAACATCACCGTCAGACTGCCGGCAGCTGTCATACAGCCTCCAAAGTTTTTTCTTTTGCTTCTTTTGTTCACAAATGAAAAGAAGATAGAATCTTCACCGCACCCGGTAGTCGTGGCGGGCGTTGGCCTCCTCCCGGCGCAGCTTCTCCCCGGCCAGGGCCTCCAGGGCCTGGCCGATGATCTGGTTGGACACCAGAAAGCCCTCCGGGGTTAAACGCCACCGTCCCCCCGCCAGGGCCGCATGGCCTGTGGCGCGAAACCGCTCCAGCACGGACTGGATGGGGGCGAAGGGCAGGCGGTACCGGTTCTCGAACTCCTGCCGGGAGATGCCCTGGGTCAGGCGGAGACCCAGCATGACATACTCGATGTCCCGCTCCCGGGACGGAATGTGCTCGCTGCTCTCCAGCACGCTCACGCCCGCCTCCACGCCGGCGCAGTAGGTATCCAGGCTCGGAAGGTAGGCGTAGCGCACGTCCCCCAGGTCCGAGTGGGCCCCGGGGCCGAACCCCGCGTACTCGCACAGGGTCCAGTACTTCATGTTGTGGCGGCTGGCCCGGCCGGGCCGGGCAAAATTGGAGATCTCGTACTGCTCATACCCCAGGGCCCCCAGCCGCTCCACCGTCCACAGGTACATATCCGCCTGGGCGTCGTCGTCCGGCAGGTCCATCTTCTCCTGCATGTCCCACAGGGGGGTGCCCTCCTCCACCTTCAGCCCGTAGCAGCTCAGGTGCTCCGGCTCCAGGGCCGCCGCCCGCTCCAGGGTGTCCTTCCACCCCGCCAGGTCCTGGCCGGGCAGGCCATAGATGAGATCCAGGGAGAGGTTTCTGATCCTGGCCCGCCGGGCGGCGGCTGCCGCCTCCTCCGCCTGGGCGAAGGTGTGGGGGCGGCCCAGGGTGCGCAGGAGACCGTCGTCCGCCGACTGTACCCCCAGGGACAGCCGGTTCATCCCCGCCCGGCGCAGGGAGCGGAGGGCCCGCCAGTCCCCGGCGCTGTCCGGGTTGGCCTCCAGGGTGATCTCCGCGTCCCGGGAAAGATGGTAGTGCTTTTTCACGGTCTTGAGGATGTGCCGCAGCCGCTTCTCCCCCAGGTAGGAGGGGGTGCCGCCGCCCAGGTACACGCTGTCCACCGTGTGGGCGGTGGTCCGCTGGGCGATCTCCGCCAGCTGGCGGCAGAGGGCGGACACATAGCGGTCCATCCTGTCCTCGGCCCGGGGCAGGGAGTAGAAGTCGCAGTAGATGCACTTGCTCTTGCAGAAGGGGATGTGGATATACAGGCCCAGGGGCTTGACGGGCTTTTTCACGTGCGGTCACCTCGCTGGCTGATGTCACCCCCATTGTAGCGGAAAGCGGCGGCCCGCGCAAGAGAAAAAGGGAGGGATCCAAAAATTTCGGATCCCTCCCCGGGTTATTCCCTGTGCTCTGCCATGCGCTCCAGGTATTGCAGGGGAAAGGGGGGCTGGGCCAGGGGCCGCACGGCCAGGCTCATCAGCCCCATCGGATCGTCGTCCGCGGCCACCCGGTTGGCGTGGAGCACGCCGCAGCGGCGGCACCGGTGGATCAGAGCCCACTCCCCGTCCCGGCGGACCCAGATCCCCACCGGCTCCATCACGCCGCCGCAGCCGGCGGCGCGGTCCCCGGGCACGTTGTCCAGGTGGAGGCTGTGGAGACAGGCGGGGCAGTGGTTGCGGTGGCGGGTGCCCGCCCCCTCCGGCGTGACAGTGCGGCCGCAGACGCGGCAGGTAAAGCTGGTATTCTCGCTGTGTTGTGACATGCTGTCCTCCTGGTATGTTTCCGCACACACGGGAGGCCTTCAGAAGATCAGTATTTGAAAACCTCCCGGTTTTCAGCAATGGCCGAACGATAGAACATAAAACAAAGCTCCTTTTTGCTGTTTTTCTTCTCTTGATGGCGCGGCCTACCGCTCCATTTTCCAGAAGGCCACGCTGTAGGGGGCCAGCTGGCTGCCGCCGCCGAAGTCGTGGTTCTCCCCCGTAATCAGATCCACCGCCATGCCGCACCCTGCGTCAAAGTGGGCGGTGTAGGGCGCGCCGTCGGCGTTGACCGCCACCAGCACCCGCTCCCCCTCCACGGCCCGCTCAAAGATGATCTGCCGGTTGGTGAGCACCACGTTCCGGTAGCCGCCATAGCACAGGGCCCGGCTGCTCCGGCGGGCCTGGGCCAGCCGGGCGATGAACCCGGTCAGCTCATTGCTCTCCGGTCTCTCCAGCGCCGGGCGCAGGGCGTCGTCCCCCTGGCTCTTCCGGCCCTCCATGCCCCACTCGCTGCCGTAGTACACCGCCGGCACGCCGGGCATGCCGAAGAGGATGCCGTAGGCCGGACGCAGGTGCTCCTTGTTGGTCAGGATGCTGGCAATGCGCTCCACGTCGTGGTTGTCCAGGAAGCTGAGCAGATGGCGGCCCTTGTAGAGGGTCCACTGCTCGGGTCCGAACTGGCGGGCCAGGCTGTGGCCGATCTCAAAGAGGTTCATGGAGTTGAAGCTGGACCACAGGCCCTTGTAGCACTCGTAGTTGGTGACGGAGTGGCACAGGCCGTCGCCCATCCACCGGTTGTAGTCCCCGTGAAGGGTCTCACCCATGAGGACAAAGTCCGGCTTGAGGCCCTCGGTAAAGGACCGCAGCTGCCGCAGGTAGTCCGGGCTCAGGCAGTAGGCCACGTCCAGGCGCAGCCCGTCGATGCCGAACTGGTCCACCCAGGAACGGACAGCGTCAAACTGGTGCTGGACCACCGCCGGGTTCTGGAGGTTGAGCTTCACCAGCTCGTAGTGGCCCTCCCAGGCCTCGTACCAGAAGCCGTCGTTATAGCAGGTGCTGCCGTCAAAATTGATGTGGAACCAGTCCTTGTAGGGGCTGTCCCACTTCTTCTCCTGCACGTCCCGGAAGGCCCAGAAGCCCCGGCCAACGTGGTTGAACACGCCGTCCAGCATGATCCGCAGCCCGGCGGCGTGGAGTGCATCGCAGACCTGGCGGAAGTCCTCGTTGGTCCCCAGGCGGCAGTCCACGGTGCGGTAGTCACGGGTGTCGTAGCCGTGGCGGTCGCTGTCAAAGAGGGGGTTGAAGAGGACCGTGTCCGCCCCCAGGGCCTTGATATGCTCCGCCCAGTCCAGCACCCGCAGAATGCGGTGGGCCTGGACGCCGTCATTCTCCCGGGGCGCGCCGCACAGGCCCAGGGGATAGATTTGATAGATGACCGATTCGTCAAACCACATAAAGTTCTCCTTCTCGCCGGCACTCCCGGCGCGGTGATGTGGAAGCTGTTCTCCCAGTATACAGGAAACCGGGCCGGTTGTCAAAGACTGTTGGGCGGCAGTGCGTCAAAAAAGCGGCTTTGTCACCTTTTTTGATAAAAAAGCACCGTGGGGCCAGCGCTGCTGGCCCCACGGTGCTTTGCCGGATACGGCGGGTTAATCCACAATGTCCACGGAGACCTTCTGCCCCGAACGCTGGGCGCAGGAGCGGACAAGGGTGCGGATCTCCTTGGCAATGCGGCCCTGGCGGCCGATCACCTTGCCCATGTCCTCGGGGGCTACGCGCAGCTCCAGCGTCAGCTCCTGGTCCCCCTCCACCTCCGTCACAGATACGGCGTCAGGGTTCTCCACCAGGTTTCTGGCGATATAGAGCAGCAGGTCTTTCAAGCTGCGTCCCGCATCCATCAGAGCACTTCAACCTTCTTGAGCAGGGCGCGGACCGTGTCGGTGGGCTGTGCGCCGGTCTTGATCCACTCCTTTGCCCGATCGGTGTCAATCTTGATCTCAGCGGGGGACACGCAGGGGTTGTAGGTGCCGATCTCCTCGATAAAGCGGCCGTCGCGGGGATAGCGGCTGTCGGCGACAACCACGCGGTAGTAGGGGGCCTTCTTTGCGCCCATGCGGCGCAGTCTGATCTTAACCATAATTTGCTTCCTCCGATAGTCAGTTTTTATATCATGATTTTTATTTATAAATGCTGACGCATTTACAGTCCGATGTCCTATTTCAGCCGCTTTTTCCGGCCAAAGCCGTGCATCTTGCCCATGCCGCCGATCTTGCCCAGGCTGCCCAGGTTGGGCATCTTCCCAAGCCCCAGGGGCATCTTGCCCTTGCTGAGCTGGCGGGTGAGCTGGAGCATCATCTCATACTGCTTGAGCAGGCGGTTCACGTCCGCCACCTCCAGGCCGCACCCGGCGGCCACCCGCTTCTTGCGGCTGGCGTCCAGCAGGCCAGGGTTCTCCCGCTCCTTGGGGGTCATGGAGAGAATGACCGCCTCCTGCCGGTTGAGCATCCTGTCGTCGATCTGGGCGCCGGCCATCTGCTTGCCCATCTGGCCGGGGAACATGGCCGCCATCTGGCTCAGATCCCCCATCTTGCGCAGCTGGGTCATCTGCTCCATGTAGTCGGTGAGGGTGAAGCGGTTCTTGCGCAGCTTCTCCTCCAGCTCCGCCGCCTTTTTCTCGTCAAAGCTCTGCTCCGCCTTCTCAATGAGGGAGAGCATGTCGCCCATGCCCAGAATGCGGGAGGCCATGCGGTCCGGGTGGAAGAGCTCGATCATGTCCAGCTTCTCGCCGGTGCCCACGAACTTGATGGGCTTGCCGGTGGCCGCCCGGATGGACAGGGCCGCGCCGCCACGGGCGTCGCCGTCCAGCTTGGTGAGCACCACGCCGTCGATGCCCAGGGCCTCGTCAAAGGCCGTGGCCGCGCTCACCGCGTCCTGGCCGGTCATGGCGTCCACCACCAGGAGGATCTCGTTGGGGGTGACCGCGCTCTTGATGTTCTTCAGCTCGTTCATGAGCTGCTCGTCGATGTGGAGCCGGCCGGCGGTGTCCAGCAGGACCGTATCGTAGCCGTTGTCCCGGGCGTGGCGCACCGCGTGCTGGGCGATCTGGACCGGGTTGACCTGGCCCAGGGCGAAGACGGGAATGTCCAGCTGCCCGCCCACCACCTGCAGCTGGGTGATGGCGGCGGGACGGTACACGTCGCAGGCCGCCAGCAGGGGCCGCTTGCCCATGGCGGAGCGCAGATACCCGGCCAGCTTGGCCCCGTTGGTGGTCTTGCCCGCGCCCTGGAGGCCCACCATCATGATGACCGTGGGCGGATGGGAGGCGAAGCTGATCTTCTCGCTGCCGCCGCCCATGAGGGCGGTGAGCTCCTCGTTGACAATCTTGATGATCTGCTGGGCGGGGGTGAGGCTCTCCAGCACGTCCGCGCCCACGGCCCGCTCGGTGACCTTGGCCACAAAATCCTTGACCACGCTGTAGCTCACGTCGGCGTCCAGCAGGGCCAGACGGACCTCCTTCATGGCCTCCTTTACGTCGGCCTCCGTGACCCGGCCCTTGCCCCGCAGCCGCTTAAACGCCGCGTTCAGTTTTTCGGAAAGTCCTTCAAATGCCATGGGTTCTCACTTCCTTTACTCCCTCAGCGCCTGGGCGGAGAGGTGGATGGTATCGGCCAGGGCGTCGATCCTGGCGTCCTCGTACTGCCGGTAATTGATGGTCTTCAGCTCCGCCGCCGCGTTCTGGATGGCGGCGATATGGGTCTGCATCTGGAGAAAGCGGCGGATGAGGCCGGTCTTGTCCTCAATCTCCTGCATAACGCCCTCCGCCCGGACGATCACGTCCCGGACGCCCTGGCGGCTGATGCCGCTGTTCTCCGCGATCTCCGCCAGGCTCAGATCCTCGTTGTAGTACAGGTCAAAGAACTCCTTCTGCCGGTCCGTCAGCACTTCCCCGTAGAAATCAAACAGCATGGTCATGCGGTAGGTCTGGTTTTTCATGCCGTCTCCCTCCTCGTGTAAAGCGCCCGCGCTTTACATACCCGCCTATCATACCCCATTTCCGCCGGAAAGTCAAGAGGGGATCTGCCCGGGGGCACGGAAATCCATTTCCCGAAAAACGCAGCCTCCGGCAGGGGCGGGCATCGCTTGCCCGCTCTGACGGCGCCCTCCGGCGGTCCGAACGAAGCGGTAAACGGATTTCCACCGATATTTGACGGAATGCTCTCGACATTTCCCTATAAAATATGGTATACTGGGACCATCGAACCATGGAACAGGAGGAAGCGCTCCCGGAGAGGGGGCGCGATTGCACGTTATGGAATACAACAAGCTGATCGCCCAGCTGGAGATCGGGGACGAGGCGGAGGGCTTCTACGTCCTCAAGACCGCCCAGTCCCGGGTCTCCAACAGCGGAAAGCCCTTTCTCAGCGCCGTGCTGGCGGACCGGTCCGGGGCCATCGAGGCCAAGGTCTGGGACTACGGCGGGCCGGTGGGTCCGGCGGACGAGGGGGAGGTGCTGAAGATACGGGGCACGGTGAACGAGTTTCGCGGCGCCCCGCAGATGATTATCTCCCGCCTGCGCCTGACCCAGGAGGGGGACCGGTACAACCTGGGGGATCTGGTGCCGGTGGCCCCCATCGACGCGGACGCGGCCATGGAGGAGCTGCGCTCGGTGGTGGAGCGCATAGAGGACGGCGACTACCGGGCCGTCTGCCGGTGGATGATGGACCGGTACGGGGAGCGGTTTGCCTCCATCCCGGCGGGAAAGAGCATGCACCACAGCTTTGTGGGGGGCCTGCTGATGCACACGCTGTACATGGTGCGCACGGCGGACTACCTGGCGGGGCTGTACGCGCCGGTGATCGACCGGAGCCTGCTGCTGGCGGGGACCCTGCTCCACGACTTTGCCAAGTGCGACGAGTTCGTCACCTCGCCCCTGGGGCTGGTGACGGAGTACTCGACCCGGGGCCAGCTGCTGGGCCATCTGGTGATGGGGGCCCAGGCGGCGGCGGAGGCCGCCGGGGAGCTGGGCATACCGGAGGAGAAGAGCATGCTCCTCCAGCACATGCTCCTGTCCCACCACGGGGAGCCGGAGTTCGGGGCCGCAGTGCGGCCCATGTGCGCGGAGAGCGAGCTTTTGAGCATGATTGATCTCATCGACAGCCGCATGGAGATCTACCAGGAGACCTTGGAGGACGTGCCGGCGGGGCAGTTCAGCAAGCGGGTGTTCGCTCTGGACAAGAAGATCTACCGCCACAGCTGAGGGGCGTCTGTTCACCAAGAACCGCAGCAACATGAAAAGGAGGAACCATGAATTTTCAGCTAAAGCCCGGCATGCTGCTGGGCGTGACCACGGCCGCCACACGGATCGAGGGCGGCGCGGCAGACAGCAGCTGGCGCCGCTGGTACGCCCAGGGACATATCAAGGACGGCTCCGACCCGGCCGCGGCCGTGGACCACTTCGGCCGCTGGCAGGAGGACGGGGCGCTGATGGAGGAGCTGGGCGTCCAGTGCTGCCGGATGAGCGTGGAGTGGAGCCGGGTGGAGCCGGAGGACGGCGTGTTTGACCAGCAGGCCATCGCCCGCTACCGCCAGGAGCTCCAGGACCTGACGGACCGGGGCATCCGTCCCCTGCTCACCCTCCACCACTTCTCCAACCCCCTGTGGCTGGAGGACCGGGGGGCCTTTGCCAGCAGCGACAATATCACCTGCTTTCTGCGCTACGTGCGCAAAATGGTGGAGAGCTTCGGGGATCTGGTCAGCGAGTACGTCACCTTCAACGCCCCCAACCTCTACGCCTACAACGGCTGGCTCACCGGCGCGTGGCCCCCGGGCAAAAGGAACCTTCTGGACATGGCCCGCGTCATGACCAACCTGGCCGCCGCCCACATCGAGGCCTACGGCCTCATCCGCAAGACCCGGCTGCAAATGGGCTTTCAGGACACCCGGGTGGGCGCGGCCCTCCATCTGCGCGCCTTCGGGCCCGAGGACAGCGCCGACCCGGTCCACCGCTTCTGGGCCTCCCGGGCGGAGCAGCTGTTCCAGGGCAGTCTGGCCCGGGCCATGTGCACCGGCCGGACCGGCTTCCCCATCGGCCGCCACCCGGCCATCGTCCCGGGCCGGTACTGCGATTTCCACGGGGTCAACTACTACGCCCGCTCCACGGTGAGCGGACCCGCCGACGGCGCGGCAAAGGGGCGCCCGGTGAGCGATCTGGGCTGGGAGATCAGCCCGGCGGGCATTGTGGAGGTGTGCGAGAGCCTTTGCCGGCTGGTTCCCCGGCCCATCTATATCACCGCCAACGGCACATGCGACAACGGCGAGCACTTCCGGGCCCGGTACATTGCCGAACACCTGGAGGCCCTGTGCGGCAGCGGGCTGCCCGTGGAGCGGTACTTCCACGATACCTTCTGCGACGGCTGGGAGTGGACGGAGGGCCTGTCCGCCCGGTTCGGGCTGGTGGCCCTGGAGGGCAGCGACCGGGAGCGGCGGGTGAAGTGGAGCGGCCGGTTCTACAGCCAGGTTATCGCCCAGGGAGGGGTCAGCGAGGAGCTGTACCGGGAGTACTGCGCCGCCCCCTACCCCGCGGCCCGGGAGGAGAGATAGCATGGACTGGTGGAAGGACGCGATCATCTACCAGATCTACCCCCGCAGCTTCCAGGACTCCAACGGCGACGGCGTCGGGGACATCCCCGGCATCATCAGCCGGCTGGACCACCTCCAGGAGCTGGGGGTGGACGCCATCTGGCTCAGCCCGGTCTACAAGTCCCCCAACGCGGACAACGGCTACGATATCAGCGACTACCGGGAGATCAACCCGGAGTACGGCACCATGGAGGACATGGAGGAGCTCATCGCCCAGTCCAAAAGCCGGGGCATACGGATCCTCATGGATCTGGTCATCAACCACACCTCCACGGACCACTACTGGTTCCGGCAGAGCCGGGACAGAACCAGCCCCTACGCGGACTACTACTACTGGTCCCACGGCGGCCCCGACGGGACCCTGCCCAACAACTGGACCGGCTTCTTCGGCGAGGACTGCTGGGAGTTTGACCCCCAGCGGTGCGAGTACTACCTGCACCTGTTCGCCAAGTCCCAGGCGGATCTGAACTACCACAACCCGGCGGTGCTGGAGGAGGTGAAGGACATCCTCCGCTTCTGGCTGGACAAGGGGGTGGCCGGGTTCCGGTGCGACGTGATCAACGTGCTGTGGAAGGAGAGCCTGGACAGCGGCAAAAAGCGGCTGGCCCTCACCGGTCAGGAGCGCTACGTCTCCCGGGAGGAGAACCACCGCATCCTCCGCCAGCTGCGGGAGGTGCTGGACGAGTACCGGGCCTTCACCGTGGGGGAGACGGTGTTCGTCACGCCCCAGCAGGCCCGGGACCTGTGCGCGCCGGAGCGGCGGGAGCTGAACATGGTGTTCTCCTTCCAGCACATGGAGTGCGACCAGTACTATGTGAAGTGGCTGAAGCGGAAATTCCGGCCCAAGGTGTTCTTCGACTGCCTGACCCGGTGGCAGAGGGAGCTGGACTGGAACGCCCTGTATCTGGAGAACCACGACCAGCCCCGGTCCATCCCCCGGTTCGGCAGCGTGCGGTACTGGAAGGAGAGCGGCAAGCTGCTGGCCACCCTGCTGCTGACCCTGCGGGGCACCCCTTTCCTCTACCAGGGCCAGGAGATCGGAATGCTGGACTTTGACTTCCAGCGCATCCGCCAGCTCAACGACGTGGAGAGCAAGAACGTGGACAGGCTGCTGCGCCGGTTCCACGTGCCCCAGAAGCTGCGCTGGAGGATCATCTCCCGCACCAGCCGCGACAACGCCCGCACCCCCTTCCAGTGGGACGATGGGCCCCAGGCGGGCTTCAGCCAGGGCCGCCCCTGGCTGGGGGTGAACCACAACTGCGCCTCCATCAACCTGGCCCAGCAGGAGGAGGACCCGGCGTCCATCTGGAGCTGGTACAAGGACCTGGCGGCCCTGCGGCGGGAGCGGGAGGTGCTGCGCCGGGGCGAGTTCGTGCCCATGGAGGCCGCGCCGCCCCTGTTCGCCTACCGCCGCCGTCTGGGGGAGGAGCAGCTGACGGTGCTGCTCAACTTCAGCGACGATCCCACCCGGGTGTCCGTGCAGGGGAGCCTGCTGCGCTCCAACTACCCCCGGGAGCGGTTCGAGGGCGTGCTCCAGCCCTGGGAGGCTGTGATCTTAGAGTGATGGACGCTTACCGTCTTGTCCGCTCCCGCCGCCGCACCCTGGCCCTGGAGATCACCAGGGAGGGGGAGGTGGTGGTCCGCTCGCCCATGGGCTTGAGCCAGAAGCGGATTGACCAGTTTGTGGCAGACCACGGGGCGTGGATCGCGGAGCATCTGGAGCGCCAGCGCCGCCGTCAGGCGGCGAGGCCCGAGCCCACGGAGGAGGAGCGGAGCGAATACATCCGCCGGGCCCGGGAGGAGCTGCCGGGCCGGGTGGCCCACTATGGGGCCCTTATGGGCCTGACCCCCGCGGGCCTCACCATCACAGGGGCCCGGACCCGCTTTGGCAGCTGCAGCGGCAAAAACCGGATCTGCTTCTCCTGGCGGCTGATGCAGTACCCACAGGCAGCCATCGACTACGTGGTGGTCCACGAGCTGGCCCATATCCGCCACAAGGACCACAGCCGTGCCTTCTACGCCTGCGTGGAGGAGGTCCTGCCGGACTGGCGGGAGCGGCGGAGGCTGCTGCGGGAGTAACCTCTTTTTCTTTGTGAACAAAGAAAAAGAAGCAAAAAGAACTTCAGACGCGCTTTTATTGCTGCCGTTCGTCTCACCTCCTGTTGCTGTAAGACGGGCCGCACGCACATATACAGGCTCTAAAATTCTTTTTTGATTCTTTTTTCTTTTAAGAAAAAAGAATGGCTACTAAAAAGGAGGCCAAACCTTATGACCATCTCAGAGCGCATCAACGGGGCCGTGGAAGCCATCCGCGCCCGCACGGACCGAGTACCGGAGCTGGGCCTCATCCTGGGCAGCGGCCTGGGAGATTTCTGCGACCGGCTGGAGGACCAGACCGTCATCCCCTTCTCTGACATCCCAGGCTTCCCCCTGCCCACGGTGGAGGGACACCAGGGGGCCTTTGTGTTGGGCTCCTGCCGGGGCAGGACCGTGGCCGCCCTGCGGGGCCGCATCCACTACTACGAGGGCTACTCCCAGCAGGAGATCACCCTGCCCGTGCGGGTGATGGCCAAGCTGGGCGTGCGCACCCTTATCCTCACCAACGCCGCCGGGGGCATCAACCTGGACTTCCAGCCCGGCACCCTCATGCTCCTGACGGACCACATCAACTACTCCGGCATGAACCCCCTTATCGGACCCAACCTGGACGAGTTCGGCCCCCGGTTCCCGGACATGAGCGACATCTATACCCGCGCACTCCGGGAGAAGCTGCTGCCCCTGGCCCGGGAGGCCGGCATTCCCCTGCGGGAGGGCGTGTACGTCATGTACAGCGGCCCCAACTATGAGACCCCGGCGGAGATCCGCTTCTTCCGGGCCGTGGGCGGCGACGCGGCGGGCATGTCCACCGTGCCGGAGGCCCTGGCGGCCCGCCACGCGGGGCTCCAGGTCATGGGCGTGAGCTGCATCACCAACATGGCCGCCGGCGTGCTGCCCCAGCCCCTGAGCCACGAGGAGGTGGTGGAGACCGCCGGCCGGGTCAAGCGGGACTTCACCCGCCTGCTGGAGCTGATGATCGACGTGGGGTAGTCCCCTGGGCGGAAACCGGATTTCCCTGGGCAGATGCGGAAAAAGATTGATTTTTTCGCCCGCCCTGTGGTAAAATAATGATGATTGCGCCTCCGGCTGGGAGAGAGGGGGAGAGGGACCTTGTCAGAACAGAATATGCCCGCTATCCCCGGCGAGCCCCGCCTGACGGAGCGGCTGCGGGAGGCCGCCGGCAGGGACGCTCTGGGCCACGCCCTTATCCTCAGCGGCCAGGGGGATCTGGCCGCCGCCGCCCGGTTCGCCGCCGCGGCCATGGAGTGTCAGGGAGAAAACCGGCCCTGCGGCCTCTGCGGTCCCTGCCGGAAGGTGCTGCGGGGCATCCATCCGGACGTGACCATCGTGGAGGACCCGGAGCACAAGAATATCGCCATTGACGTGCTCCGGGACGTGGTGGCGGACGCCTACACCCTGCCCAACGAGGGGCGGTGGAAGATCTATATCATCCCCGACTGCGGCCTGCTGGACCCTAAAGCCCAGAACGTGCTGCTCAAGGTGGTGGAGGACGGCCCGGCCCACGCCGCCTTCCTCTTCTGCGCGGCGAACAGCGCCGCGCTCCTGCCCACCATCCGCTCCCGGGCGGTGGAGTGGAAGCTGTCCAACCCGGAGCCGGAGATGGCGGAGGCGGACGGCGGCGCCCAGGAGCTGTGCCGCCTGCTGTGCGAGAGCCGGCCGGCGGACATTGCCGCCTACTTCGCCCGGCTGGAGAGCGGCAAGACCAGCCGGGAGGAGCTGAAGGCCCTGCTCTCCGACGCCCGGGACCTGCTGGTCCGGGGTCTGGCCGCCGGATACGGCGCGGAGGGCGGCCCCATGGCCCGGCGGCTGGCCCGGGAGCTGGGGCCCCGGCGGATCTCGGCGGCGGCGGACGTGCTGCAAAGGTTTATCGGCTGGTGCGGCTACAACACCGGCGTGGGCCATCTGGCCGGCGCGCTGGCGGCGGAGCTGACGGAGCTGCGATAGGCCCGCCGCGGAGGGGAATTTATTTTTAGTTGCGCCCTGCGGGGCGCGAGGAATCGAGGATAACTACATGGCAGAAGTCATCAGCATCCGCTTCCGCGGAGGCTCAAAAAATTACTACTTTGATCCCCACGGACTCCAGGTGGCGGCGGAGGAGTACGTGGTGGTGGAGACCGCCCAGGGCATGGAGTACGTCAAGTGCGTGGAGGGCAACCACGAGGTGCCGGACCAGAGCGTGATCCAGCCCCTGCGGTCCGTGGTGCGCGTGGCCACGGAAAACGACCACAAGGCCGCCGCCTACAACCGCAAGCGGGAGAAGGAGGCATTCTCCATCTGCGAGAAGAAGATCGCCGCCCACCACCTGGAGATGAAGCTGGTGCGGGTGGAGTGCAACTTCGAGGGCAACAAGATCATCTTCTTTTTCACCGCCGAGGGGCGGGTGGACTTCCGGGAGCTGGTCAAGGATCTGGCCAGCGTGTTCCGGGCCCGCATCGAGCTGCGCCAGATCGGCGTGCGGGACGAGGCCAAGATGCTGGGGGGCATCGGCATCTGCGGCCGGCCCCTGTGCTGCAGCCAGTTCCTGGACGAGTTCATCCCCGTGTCCATCAAGATGGCCAAGACCCAGAATCTGAGCCTGAACCCCACCAAGATCTCCGGCACCTGCGGCCGCCTCATGTGCTGCCTCAAATACGAGCAGGCCGCCTACGAGGACGCCGGCAAGCGCATGCCCAAGACAGAGAGCTTTGTGGACACCCCCGACGGCGTTGGCAACGTCAGCGGCGTGGATCTGCTCCAGGAGCAGGTCCAGGTCCGGCTGGACAGCGCCCCGGAGTCCCCCCGCCGCTACAAGAGCTGTGAGATTCGGGTCCTGCGCAGCGGCAAGGGCAGCCGGGAGGGCATCGAGATCCCCGCCGAGCGCCCCCCCCGGGCCGCCGGCGAGGGGGACGCCGCTCCGGCGTCCCGCTATGCCCGCCGGGGCGGCCGGGACCCCATCGCCGTCCCCTCCGTGCTGGCCGCCGGCGGGCCCCAGGAGGACGAGGAGCGGCGCGGCAATCGCCGCCGCAGGGACCGCCGCCGGAGCGACAAGCCCGCCCAGCAGAGCCCGGAGAAGCAGCCCTTCCGCCGGGAGAGCAAGCCCCGGCCCGAGGGCGGCCGTCCCCAGAAGGCGGAGCGCCCGCCCCGGGCGGACAAGCGGCCCGACAGAGCGGAGAAGCTGCCCATCCGGCCGGCTGCCGACACCACCGCCGAGAAGAAGGCCGCCGCGGACCGTGCGGCCCGCCAGCAGTCCGGCGAGCCCCGGCCCGCCGAGAACCGGCAGCCCAACCGCCACCGCCCCCGCAGGCGGCCCCGGGGCAAGGGTCCCGGCGAGGGATAGAGGATGCGCCCGCCGTCTCCGAGGCAGACTTTCGTGGAGACGGCGGGCATTTTGTAGGGAGCGGCAAGAGGATCGGGGCGCAGATAGAAAGGGAGATGTTATGGCGGCACTGACAACATTGGGACTGGGCAGAACCATGGAGAAAAAGCTTCACGCCGTAGGCATTCACTCGGCGGAGGCGCTGGTGGAGCTGGGCAGCAGGCAGGCGGTCCTCCGGCTCAAGGCCCGGTATCCCAACACCTGCGTGGTGATTCTCTACCACTTGGAGGCTGCGATTCAGGGCGTGGACATCAAGGCGCTGGACGGCGGCTGCAAGACCAGTCTGAAGGTCTGGTTCCAGCAGATGCAGACGCCTGCGCGGCCTTGACTTATGGGCCAAAAGGGATCTATCATAGAGAAAACCGCTGGAAAATGGAGGAAAAATCCCGTGGAGAGCAACCAGACCTGTTTCCGCCGGGGCGTCCGGGACGGGATGCCCATCGCCCTGGGCTACTTCGCCGTGGCCTTCACCCTGGGCATTGCCGCCAAGAACGCCGGCTTCTCCGCCGTCCAGGCCATGGTGGAGAGCCTGACCAACAACGCCTCCGCCGGGGAGTACGCGGTGTTCTCCCTGGTGAGCGCGGGGGCCGGGTACTGGGAGGTGGCCGTCATGACCCTGGTGGCCAACGCCCGGTATCTGCTCATGAGCTGCGCCCTCAGCCAGAAGCTGGCCCCGGAGACGGGCCTGGGCCACCGGATGCTGGTGGCCTTTGACGTGACAGACGAGATCTTCGGCGTCTCCATCGCCTTCCCCGGGCGGCTGAACCCCTTTTACACCTACGGGGCCATGGCTGTGGCTATCCCCGGCTGGGCCCTGGGCACCTTCCTCGGCGTGGTGGTGGGCAACGTGCTGCCCCTGCGTCTGGTGAGCGCCCTGAGCGTGGGGCTCTACGGCATGTTTCTGGCCATCATCGTGCCGCCCGCCAGGGAGAGCCGGGTGGTGCTGGCCCTGGTGCTCCTGAGCTTTGCCGCCAGCTGGGCAGCCGCCAGCCTTCCGGCTCTGGCAGCTGTGTCCTCGGGGGTGAAGACCATCGTGCTGACGGTGGCCATCTCCCTGGGGGCGGCGGTGCTGTTCCCGGTGGCGGAGGAGGCGGAGACATGAGAAATATCTGGGTCTACATACTGGTATCCGCCCTGGTGTCCTACCTCATCCGGGTCACGCCCCTGGTGCTCATCCGGCGGGAGATCACCAACCGCACCCTTCGGTCCTTCCTGTACTACGTGCCCTATGTCACTCTGGCGGTGATGACCTTCCCGGCCATCACGGAGGCCACCCAGAGCCCCCTGGCGGGACTGCTGGCCCTGGCCGCCGGGGCGGTTCTGGCCTGGCGGGGCGGGAGCCTGTTTCTGGTTGCCGTGGCCTGCTGCGTGGTGGTGTTCGCCGCGGAGTGGATTTTGATTTAAAGGAGACAGCTATGAGGCAAGCGCTGATTGTGATTGACATGCAGAACGGATTTCTCAATCCGGAATCTCCCCTGTGCATCCGGGGCGCCCGGGCTACGGTGCCCGCCTGCGCCCAGGTGATCGCCGCCTGCCGGCGGGCGGCAGCGCCGGTGATCTTCGTCAACCGGGCCTACCGGGCCGACGGCAGCGACGTGGAGAACACCCGCTATCCGGTCTGGGCGGCGGGGGGCAGACCCCTCACCCCCGGCAGCACCGGCCCCCTGTCCGTGGAGAACCCGCCGGAGTTTGACCGGCAGGAGGGGGACTATGAGATCATCAAGCCCCGGTACTCCGCCTTCTTCCACACCTCCCTGGACCTGCTGCTGCGGCGGCTGGGGGTGGACACGGTGGTCCTCACCGGCACCACCACCCCCAACTGCATCCGAACCACCTGCTATGACGCCATCTCCCTGGACTACCGGGTGGTGATCCTGGAGGACTGCTGCTCGTCCAACACGGAGGAGATCCAGCGCGCCAACATGGCGGATATGGCCAACGTGGGCGCGGATATCCGCGCCTCCCGGGACTTCCTGGCGGACCTGGACGGCCGGGGTCTGACCCTCCGGTCCGCCGGAGGCGCGGATGTGGAGCGGTGCGCGGAGATCGAGGCGGCCTGTTTCCCTGCGGCCCAGGCGGCCAGCCGGGAGGCCATGGAGGCCCGTCTGAGCGCCTATCCGGACCACGTCCTGCTGGGGGAGGCGGAGGGCCGGATCGTGGGCTACGCCATGGGTCCGGTGATTGATGAGCGGACCATCCGGGATGAGATGTTCGCGGACACCGGCTTCCATAACCCGGCGGGGGCCTACCAGTCCGTGTTCAGCCTGGCGGTGGACCCGGCCTTCCAGGGCCGGGGCTATGGCCGGGCGCTGCTGGAGGGGCTCATCGCCCGGGCCCGCCGCGAGGGGCGGCGGGGCGTGGTCCTTACCTGTCTGGCCCGGAAGCTGGCCTACTACGAGAGCTTCGGCTTTGTGAGCCTGGGGGTGTCCGGCTCCGTCCACGGCGGGGCGGTGTGGTACGACATGCTCCTGACGCTCTGAGCCTTTTAGGGAAAAACTTTTCTGAAACCCCTGGTATGACTTCCATTTTCCGGAAATTTGTGGTATACTGTTGCCAATTCAGCGGCCGCAGCGCCGCTCCGGCGGCATTGGCGGTGCAGAGAGAGGAGGGCCCCACAGATGAAGTGTCCCTATTGCGGCTACAGGGAGAGTAAGGTGGTGGACAGCCGCCCCGCCGACGAGGGCAACAGTATCCGCCGCCGCCGGGAGTGCCTGGCCTGCGAGAAGCGGTTCACCACATACGAGACCATGGAGTCCCTGCCCATGGTGGTCATCAAGAAGGACGGCAGCCGCCAGAGCTTTGACCGCAACAAGGTCCTGGGCAGCATGCTCCGGGCCTGCGAGAAGCGGACCGTGCCGCTGGCCCGGCTGGAGCAGATGACCGACGAGATCGAGCAGAATCTGCAAAACAGCCTGGAGCGGGAGATCACCACCGACATGGTGGGGGAGCAGGTGATGGAGAAGCTGCGGGGGGTGGACGAGGTGGCCTATGTCCGCTTCGCCTCCGTGTACCGCCAGTTCAAGGATATCCACACATTTATGTCTGAGCTGACAAAGCTGCTGGAGGAGAAGTAGGTTTGATAGCGTCTGAAATAAGACGCGCATAAAATCTCTCGAATAATGACCCTGAAGAGGGCTCGTAGCAAATCGCTGCGGGCCCCTTTTTTGCTCCCATTTTTACCCCAGCATCCACCCTCCACCTCCCCGATTTTCTCCCTTTCAGGGGAATTCTTCGGCGGAAAAGTCCCTGAAATTCTCCCCCAGCCTTACCCCCAAAACTTCCCCGAACGAGGCTGATTCTTCGAGCCAAAATACTCTAAAATCCCCCTGAAAAACCCTTTCCTCCTGCCCTGCGCAGGTGATGATTCTCCCCGGAAAGGCTTCAATTTTGAACAGAACCGTCTGGTTTTTGTACAAATTCTGTCTGTCGGACGTTCTAAAAGGGAAAAAACAAGGGAGGAGGCTGGGAAATTGGTGGGGAGAATGTGGCTGCGAAGGGTGCCCCCTGAAAGGGAAGATAAATGGGAGAAATGCAGGGGATTTTGATGGGGGATGCCGTGTGCGAAGATGCCATCTGAATGGGAAAAACGCAGGGGCGGACAAGCAGAGGAAAATAGGGGGGAAAGTTGCAGAAATTGAGTTTTTTAAAGTTGGAAATCATGCTGGAAATGGACATCTCTCGGCAGACAAAGTGACAAAATGCTCAGACAAAGTGTTCGTCTTAAAAAAGACGCTTACAAGGGCTGATAACGTCTGAAATAAGACGCGCATAAAATCTCTCGAATAATGACCCTGAAGAGGGCTCGTAGCAAATCGCTGCGGGCCCCTTTTTTGTTCCCATTTTTACCTTGCATCCGCCCCTGCGCCCCCCGATTTTCTCCCTTTCTATGATACAATGGATTGCTCATAGGAACAAGAGCATCTGGAAGCAGTTGCTTTTTTGCGGTGTGTGTGGACAAGCAGGAAATTCTATGGTAAAATGACGGCCACGGGAGGGGTGTAATTGGCTGTTAATATGAAATCTGTGATAGCGGATACCTTTATGGCCCTATCTAAAACAAAAGATGTAGACAAGATCACGGTCATGGATCTGGTAAAGGCTTGTCATATTTCATGCCAGACTTTTTACTACCACTTTCAGGATATTTTGGAAGTGATAGAGTGGTCCGTGCAGCAGGCATTTCAAGAGATCCTCATACGCAAAATGGATACAGACACTCCGGAAGAAACCATTCGTATCTTTATAGAATCATCTTCCGAGGCTGGTGTGCTTCTAAAAAAACTGCTCCATTCCAAAAGGCGCGAGCAAATTGAAACCATACTTGTGAATACCGTGCGCTCCTATTTACAGGAGCTGATAAACCATCAGGGATCAAAGCCAAACCTTCCGCTTGCGGACGCAAAGGTCATGCTGGACTTCTATACCTATGGGATCGTCGGGCTTCTCTTGGAGAATTGCGGTAAAAAGTCTCTGGACAAAGAAAAAATGGCCCATCAGATCGTCGGGTTGATCGCAAAGGGAATAGAAACCTTAAACGAGAAATAGCGGGGATGTCCGTCCAGGCATCCCTGCTGTTTTTCCTTGACGGATAATTTGCATCCAGGATCACGATACCGGGCACGATCAATACCGCTTTTCGGACATTCACCCCCGCACTCTCTGTATGAGTGGTGACAGCACATCAGAAAGGACCCCCTGGAGGGTATTGTCAATTTTTCAATTTTGTATGGACAGATCCCCGGATATGTAAGCCAGCCTTACACATCCGGGGATCTGTCCATACACATATCAAAAACTGACAGTGGTGGAAATACCGCTGTATCTGCTATAACAAACATGATTGAACGAAGACAGGAGGGATGACCATTATGAGCCAGGAAAGAATTTTCGCAATAAAACTCGGTGAATTGGAACACCAATATGAGCAAACGCTGGGCTGTCTGCGGTCGTGTCAGCCTGAGAATCACAAAAAAATCCGGCAGGAGCTGGAGCAGGTCTTTGAGGAATATCGTGACACAGAACGGCGGCTGTTGAAGGGCGTGAATACCAGCCGTTCTCCGGCAGTTGCCGCTCTGTCCGGGGCGCAACTCTCCTATGACCGCCGTGTCCGGGATATCCTCCAGGGCAAATTACCCGGTTTTCCCCACGGAGGAAATGGCAGCTTTTCCGCAGATCAGGTAGAAGCGATCAGCCTGTACGGAGAATATGCCATCGACTTCGCCGCTCAAGCCATGCGCTACGCACACCTGGTTGTTTTATTCGCTATTGACGCACAGACCAGTTTAGATGAACAAAGATTAGATTCGGGTTGCTAATGTCCAGATTTGTAATGGAGGAAAAATGTCATGTTAAAAAACATGAAAATAAAAAACAGCTTGCTGCTTGGCTATCGTATCACCATCGGGGTTTCCCTGCTCCTGATCGTTACCAGCCTGTTCATGATGGTCCGCATCAAAAACAGCTACAACGAGCTGCTTGATGAGGACGCTCAGGCAAATCAGTATATTTTGTACTGCCGGGTCAACTCGCTGCTGACCGGAAGAAACATCCGTGATGCCTACCTTGTCCCCGGTTCTGCGGCAAACGAAGATCTGCTTCGAGCTGCGGAAGAAGCACAGGACAGTCTGTTTGCCAATATAGAATTGCTGAAGGAGCATTTTCCATCCCAGTTGGAACGCAGTAAATTGGATGCGTATATTGCGGCAACGATCAGCTGGGCCGATACGAATCCGCAGCTGATCGAATGGTATCGCCAGTATGCCCAAACTGGCGATGAATCGTATCTCCAGAAAGGTATTCAGTTTATCCACGAAACGGATATACCTGATCAGGAGAAGATGGCCGCAGCCGCAACGGCCCTGGACAATTATTTGGTTCAGGGCATGGCTGACGAGCGGGCGCATATTGAAATTAAGGTCATTGTAATCATTGCTGTTGGTGTTGCAGCTATGGCTGTCACTATTATTGCAGTCATTGCATTGGGGCTGATGATTATTAAAACAATCACCATTCCTGTTGCGCAGGTTCAAAATGCGCTGGTTGGATTCTCACAGGGCAATCTGGACATTTCTGTTGACTATCAAAGCGAGAACGAATTAGGCGTGATGTGCGATGCCCTTCGCAGCAGCCAGTCAACTCTCTCCTGTGTCATTCAGGATGCAGCATACTTGCTCAAGGAGATGGCAGAGGGAAATTTTGATGTGCATAGTAAGGATATATCTATGTATGTCGGTGCGCTGGAAACCATTATCAACTCCATCAGAGGCATCAATCATCAGCTCAGTGATGCACTCCTGCAAATCGCGCAAGGTACAGATCAGGTTTCCGCCGGTGCGGATCAAGTGTCAACAGGCGCACAGTCCCTGGCTCAGGGGGCGACTGAGCAGGCCAGCACGCTTCAGGAATTGACGGCGACGATCACGGAAATTTCCGAAGCATCACAGCGGACCGATCTGGCTGCCCACGATGCAAAAACCAGTGTGCAAGCAGCGGGAGCGCAGGTAGAAAAAATGAACCAGCAGGTAGAGGTTCTGAATCAGGCGATGAGCAAAATTGAGCTTTCCTCGCAGGAAATGAGCAAAATCATCAAAACTATTGAGGAAATTGCGTTCCAGACGAATATCCTGGCGCTGAACGCCGCAGTAGAAGCGGCTCGCGCTGGCAGCGCCGGAAAGGGATTTGCCGTAGTGGCGGATGAGGTGCGCAGTCTGGCGGCTAAATCGGATGAATCCGCCAAAGCGACGAAGGAGCTGATAGATGGTGCTATCAGTTCGGTTCACGGTGGGAGTGATATTGTCGGACTGGTTACTCAGGTTCTGATCGAGTGCAAGGGCTTAACGGAAGAAGTTGTGAATCGCGTAGATGTGGTGACTAATGGTGTTGAGGTTCAAACAACGTCTATTAAACAGGTGACCGAGAGCATTGACCAGCTTTCTTCGGTGGTCCAAACAAACTCTGCGACAAGTGAAGAGTCTGCGGCGGCCAGCGAAGAACTTGCCAGTCAGGCCGCTATGATAAAAAATCTGGTTGGACGGTTTAATTTTCGTCATACAGATGGCAGTATTCACCCGGCGTCATACTAAAAAACGCAAAGATTTCGTATGAGAGCAAATCGTCATGGACTACATTTGTAAAAACTTTGAACGTATAAGATTCCGGGGAATACGTGATTGCCCTCGTACTCAGAGGAGAAATATAGCAAAATGTATCGAACTTTAAATAATCAACTGCGGGCAGAATGTATTCGATGGCACGCATACAATGGGAGCAGACTTGTCCTGCCGCTTTCCAGCCCACATAGACTTTTGCAGACTGGACACCTGATCCGGCATTATGCAGCGTGTTTGGCAGTTGTTGATATGCTTGACGCCAAGGACCCCTATACGGCAGAACATTCTTTGCGTGTATCCAAAATGTGCCGTCGCCTTGCACTGATGCTCCGCCTGCCCCGCGCAAAAGTCGTGTCTGCCACGATTGCCGCCGGCGTCCACGACATTGGAAAGGTGGGGGTGCCGGACTGCGTTTTGTTAAAGGAGGGGCCTTTGGACGACCACGAATATGATGTCATCAAACGTCATCCGGGGATCGGCGCGGATGTCCTTCTGAAAATTGGTGGTTATGAGAGGATCGCAGCAGGGGTGTGGCATCACCACGAGCGGTGGGACGGGTCCGGCTACCCGGACGGGCAGACTGGTACGGAGATCCCCCTTTATTCCCGTATGATCGCGCTGTGCGATTCCATAGACGCCATGCGTTCCAGCCGGTCTTACCGAAAAGGAATGACCGATTACGACTGCCGCCGGGAGATTGAAAAGAACGCCGGGATTATGTATGATCCGGAATTAGCGTCTCTCTGTCTATCGAATTGGGACTTCCTGACCGGCGATTTATATGTAAACATATAAGAACCTGTAAAAATTATGGTGGTCCAGGAATGTTCCTGTCCACCATAATTTTATTTATCTGTGCTGTGTTGCTAAGAAGCGATGAGCCAAACACTGATATTGTCAATGGGATCGGCTTTTGCTGAGAGGCAGACCGGTTCTGCCTTCTAGGCAATCAGAGGGTAACTGTCTGGTTTTTCAGACATTTACCCTCTGATTATCCATTGTTGGCAGGAACATAGCCCGCTAAAATGAGAGTATCAGAAAACATCCATGCAGCAATCATCCAGCGATCCCCCGTTCAACTCAATACGAATCACACAAAAAGGAGAAATTTCAATGCAAGACATGTTTGCCAGATTCTTTGGAGAAGGCGTATGGGCGGTACTAGAGGCGGTGCTGATCTTAATACTGGCCTTTGTTGCCGCCGCCATTGTCAAGTCCCTGACGGTCAAACTGCTGACTCGGACGAAATTGCAGACTTTGCTGGGCAAACGTGACCCGGCAAGTTGTGAAAAGGTGGCGGATTTCATTGGAAAACTGCTGCACCTGATCGTATTTTTGCTTTTCGTCCCCGGTATCTTCGAGCGGCTGGACATGAGCGGGGTATCCTCCCCCATCCTCGGCCTTCTCAATACGATGTGGGGCTATCTGCCCAATATCCTGGCGGCGGTCATTGTCCTATGGGCCGGGTCCTTTATCGCAAGACTGGTGCGGGACCTGCTGATCCCGGTATTTGACAAGCTGAAAGTGAACCGGCTTCAGGAAAAGGCCGGGATCACCGTGGAGGATCCCGGCAAGCTGTCCAACACCCTGGCCTACATCGTGTATGTTCTGATCCTGATCCCCGTAGTGATCACCGCTCTGCGGGCGCTGAACATCAACGCCATCTCCGATCCGGCCATCCGGATGCTGGACATCATTTTCGCTTTTATCCCCAATATCCTGGCCGCGCTGATCATTCTTGTAATCGGGTGCATGGTGGCAAAGCTGGCAGGAAACATTGCAGAGCGGTTGATCGGAGCCGCCGGTCTGGATGCCAGGCTGTCCCGGCAGCTTGATGGCAAGGGTGAGAAATTTGCACTCTCAAAGATCGCCGGCGGCACGGTCCATGTGGTCCTGGTGATTTTCTTCCTGGTAGAGAGTTTTGGCGTACTGCACCTCGACGTACTGACAAAGATCGGGAATGCCATCATCGGTTATCTGCCTTCTGTACTGGCGGCGGTACTGGTCCTGTTGGCCTGTTACATAGGCAACGCCATGGTGCAGAAGGCTCTGCTGAAGAGCGGTCACCGCGGCTTTGCGTTGGGCTGTCAGATCGCTGTTTATGGCCTGGGCGGCTTTATGATCCTCAGCGAACTGGGGATTGCTCAGGAATTGGTCAACACCGTATTTGTTCTGGCAGCTGCCGCCCTGGCGGTTGCTTTTGCCCTCTCCTTTGGCATCGGCGGAAGGGAATTTGCCGGCAGGATGCTGAAGAAAGCGGAGGACGGCATATCCAGGGAACATCATAAGCCGTGAAAAGATTACATGTGGCCCGGATTGGATACAACATGGTTTCTGTCATTTTCTGTTTGGCTGCATTTTTACATCTGATCTTTCCCGATGTTCCTCCGCTTACCGCCAGCATTTTCAGTGGAACGCTCCTGATCGTTTATGGAGTCATCAAAATCATCGGGTATTTTTCAGAAGATTTATTCTGCCTGGCTTTCCGATATGATCTCGCCTTTGGCCTGCTGCTGATCGCCATTGGTATGATCGCGTTTATCAAATGCACAGAAGCGGCGGCTTTGGCTCCCGGCTTCGGATGGATCGCACTGCTGGACAGTTTCTTCAAGATCCAGATGGCGGAGGAAGCCAAAAAATTTGGTCTGGGACAGTGGCAGCGGATATCCACCATCGCTGGTGTCACAGGGGCCCTGGGAATTTTTCTGATCTTGAACTTTTCCAAACCGGAGCTGATGCGCATTCTGGTGTCACTGGCTCTGATGTCCGAGGGGATCATGAACCGATGCATCATCAAGTATACAGTAAAAGATCCAGGCAAGAGTCCGGCGAATCATATTTCAAAGCATTCCAAAGAAACAGAGGAGGAAATCAATGAGCTTTAAGAATACTTTGCAGCGCCTGGGGATCGAGCAGGCGATGAATTACCTCTATAAGGACCCGGAGAAAAATCTTCGAGTTCTTATGGATTGGGCGGACAAATTCGCTGGAGGAGAGTTTCCCACCCAGCGGGCAGTGATCCGGGAAGCGATGGAGGACCCCAAACACCCCTACTACCACTACATCCGGCGTCTCATTCTGGATATTGACCCCACTGTGATGAAAACGCTGACGACCAATTTCTTCATCAATGCCAGCCTCATTGGATGGCCTAAGCAGGAGGCGCTGCGGGCAGAATACGACTGCAACATCCCCTGGGCCATTCTCCTCGCCCCAACCAGCGCCTGCAACCTCCACTGCGCGGGCTGCTGGGCCGCCGAGTACGGCAACAAGCTGAACCTCACCTTTGAGGAGATCGACTCCATCATCTCCCAGGGTAAGGAATTGGGCGTCTATATGTACCTCTATACCGGCGGGGAGCCGCTGATACGCAAGGCGGATCTGATGCGCATCTGCAGGAAGCACGATGACTGCGTGTTTCTCTGCTTCACCAACGCCACGCTCATTGACGAGAGCTTTGCGGAGGAAATGCTCCAGGTGGGCAATTTCATTCCGGCCATTTCCCTGGAGGGAGACGAGACGGCCACCGACGGGCGGCGCGGCGCGGGAACCTACAAGAAGGCCGTCAGGGCTATGGAACTGCTCCGGGAGAAGAAGCTGCCCTACGGTATCTCCTCCTGCTACACCAGCCAGAACTGGGAGTCCATTACCTCGGAGGCGTATTATAACAGCCTGATCGAGATGGGCGCTTACTTCATCTGGTATTTTCACTACATGCCTGTGGGCAACGACGCCGTGCCGGAGCTGCTGCCCACCCCCGCCCAGCGCACGCAGGTCTATCACCGGGTACGCAAGCTCCGGGAGGAGAAGCCCCTGTTCGCCATGGACTTTCAGAACGACGCCGAGTATGTGGGCGGCTGTATTGCGGGAGGCTTCCGCTATCTGCATATCAACGCCAACGGCGATGTGGACCCCTGCGTGTTTATCCACTACTCCAACGCCAACATCCGGGATATGAGCCTGCTGGATGCACTGCGAAGCCCCATCTTCATGGCCTACCACCGGAACCAGCCCTTTAATGGCAACATGCTCCGTCCCTGCCCCATGCTGGAGAACCCGGAGAAGCTGCGGCAGATGGTGGCTGAAAGCGGCGCGCATTCCACGGACCCTATGTCTCCGGAGAGTGTGGAGCATCTCTGTGCCAAGTGCGACCGGTACGCGGAGGAGTGGACGCCTGTGGCGGAAACACTGTGGAGCGGCTCGGACTGTGGAGAATGCACGGGAACGTAAGGCGCAAAAAGGGAGGGGCTTGCACCCCTCCCTCAGCCTGTACGGCGTGAAAGCGCCGATTTGGCGGAGCCGCCGAACAGCGCGCATATCTGCTGCGACAGAGACAGCGCGTCATAATCAATCCCGGCATCCAGCCAGTCCAGCAGAAGTCCGACGATAGAGCATTTGAAAAAGTGCGTCGTGACCGCAATATTTTCAGCGGGGATGGAGCGGTCGGAAGTGGCGGCTGTCATATATTTTTCCACAAAGTGCTGTGCCATTCGGTTGATGTAGGATAAAAACGCTTCCCGAGGAATGGCCCGATAGACATGGAGGACTGCGTTCCTGTGCGCGACCCCGTACTGGAGCATGGGCCGGATGCACTCGATGGGCTGACTGGGCTGGTAGTGGTTCTGGACAAGCTGCTCCACCCGATCCTCCATCATCTGCTCAAACAGCGCGGGAATATCCCGGAAGTGGTAGTAAAACGTGTTTCGGTTGATGCTGCAGCGTTCGACGATATCCTTCACGGTGATTTTATTCATGGGCTTTTCTTCCAGCAGCTGCCCAAACGCTTTTATAATCGCACCGCGGGTCTGCTCCATGGGGGACCTCCTTTTGGCTGGCAGGGAATACATGGGACAAAGACAGTATAGCGGTAAGCTCCGCAAGATGCAAGAAGTATTATCGCGCTTTTGAGAAAACATTCGAGAACAGGGAGGGTCGTTTATGAAAACTGCTATTGTAACGGATACGAACAGCGGGATTTTCCCGGAGGAGGGGACCCGGCTTGGGATATTCGTTCTTCCGATGCCGGTCATCCTGGATGACCAGATCCGTTATGAGGGGATAAACCTGTCAGTTGAGCAGTTCTATCAAGCTCTTTCAGAAGGGCGGAGTGTTTCATCATCCCAGCCGTCTTTAGGGGATGTACTGCTCTTGTGGGACGGTATTCTGGAGGAATACGATGAGCTGGTGTATATCCCTATGTCCAGCGGCTTGAGTTCCGCCTGCCGGACGGCGCAGGGGCTGTCCAAGGAATACGGCGGCAGAGTACAGGTCGCGGATAATCACCGTATTTCGGTTTCTCTGAAAAGCTCCGCGCTGGATGCAAAGGCCCTGGCTGACGCAGGGTGTACGGCGGTGGAGATCAAAGAGGAGCTGGAGCGGACAGCATATGACGCAATCACGTATGTTGGCGTGGAGACGCTGGAATATCTGAAACGAAGCGGGCGCGTAACGGCCGCCGGAGCCGCGCTGGGAACGATGCTGAACATCAAGCCCCTGCTGAAGATCGAGGGGGAGCGGCTGGATGCGTATGCAAAGGTGCGCGGCACGGCAAATTGCAGGAAACGCCTGATCCAGGCCATTGAAGAGAGTATAGAGGCGTTCTGCAAACGCGGTTGGAGCCTCCATATCGGGCTGGCGGACAGCTTCACGGCCCCCGCCGCAAAAGAGGAATGGCTGTCCACTGCGTCTGAGCTGCTGGCGCGGGGCGATATTGAGTATTCTCCCTTGACATGCAGCATTGGGAGCCACACCGGCGCAAACGCCTTTGGCATGGCGGTCAGCAGGAGGATCACAGGATGAAGAAGGAGCGATTTGCGCTGGCCGTCCGCAAGCTGACGCTGGCGCCGGTCCTGGCCGGCGTTATGCTGTGCGTCATTCGATTTTACCGGGCGGAGGTTTTCCAAGAGGACATACAGTTTGCTTATTCGATCCTGTTCCTGACGGTCTTCCCCATACTGGCCTATCCGCTGCAAAAATATATTCCCCGTGTCCGGGAGCAGGGACGGGACGGACAGCGCCGTCTGGCAATGATCTTTGAGTTTCTTGGGTGCCTATGCGAATGTCTGGTAAACCTGCTGCTGCCCGTATCCCGTGAATTGAAGCTGATCGGATGGACCTATTTTCTGGCGGGAGCTATTCTGCTGATCGTCAATCGTGTCTTTCATATCAAGCTCAGCGGCCATGCCGCCGGGGCGTTCGCGATTGGAATGTTTCCGGTCCTGTTTAAGATTTACTGGTGTGCCGTCCCTGCCGCCGTCATACTGGCGCTGGTCTACTTTTCCAGTATCTGGTCACAGCGGCATACGCTGCCGCAGCTGTTGGGCGGGACTTGCATCCCTATTGTGAGCGTGATCATAGCCTATGCAATTCTATAAAAGGTCATGTGGGACGGCAGGGGGCCGTCCCACATTCGCATACCGGGCAGGATGGATGCAATGAAACGCATTGTGGGATACATCTATCCGTATTAACCGCCGCGCCCCCTTTTTCCGCAGTAGTTCTGTCCCTCGTCATAGTATGCATGATATGCATGAAATGTGCGCTGCCAATGTTCAATAAATTCCATCAGACTCCGATTGGCACCTTCCATATCCTGGGAGCGGATCGCGTCCAATAGTCTCTGAAGCTGTGTCCGAGTAATCTCTGTTCCTTCTATCGCAAACATTGTTTGGTAGAAGGAGCGGTAGATATGACCAAATGTTGAAAAAATCAGCGGATATACAAGGTTGGCGGAGGCGATGGATATCTCGTGGTGAAATGCGAATGCAGTCTCGCTTTTGCCGGCAAAATCTTTTGCATGGTCAAACTGACTGAGAATTTCTTCCAATCGCTCCAACTGCTCGTCTGTCCGATGGAGACACGCCTGTTCTGTAGCCCGGCCTTCACAGACCTTCCGCAAATCAACGATTGCATCCAGGATGTCAGCATGAAAATAGTTTTCGCTGTACTCCAGGATCGCCTCTAATGTGCTGATATTTCCCTCCCGAATATAGTCTGTTACAAAAACGCCCTTTCTGGGAACAACCCGCAAAAATCCCTTGGAGGTCAGCCGGGTGATCCCCCCGTTGACCACGGCCAGACTGACCTTCATGCGCTTAGCCATTTCACGCTCCGACGGCAGCTGCTGGCCGGGAGTCAGTTCACCGGAGAGGATCATGTCCTCCAGTTCTTTTACAAACAGCTCGGTAAGAGATGGGGATACCAATTCTCGAAATGCCATAAATGCGCCTCCCTGCTTCTGTATATATCACATATCAAGCGGCATTTTTCACGAAATTCAGCAAATGGCAACCATGATAATTGAATTGTCACATAAATATGGAGCGGACGGCAATTTTGCCGCCCGCTCCATATTGCATTTCGCCTCTGGGTGCTATACCATGAGTTCCCGCAGCTCCTTTTTGAGCTGCTCGCAATCGTCGCTGTAAATCACGACCTGAATGGGCTTGCTTAAATCCAGACTATAAATCCCCAGCATCGACTTAGCGTTCACGGTGTACCGCCCTGATACCACGTCCACATCAAAAGGGGCTTGCCCCACCAAATTGACAAACTGCTTCACCTGACTGACCTGGGAGAGAGATCGTTACTGCCTGCATGAAAAAATATCCTCCATTTCATTTATATAAACCGGTCCCCCGCATCATGCGTTGTCCTTTCTGGATGCCAGCTCCGCTATAATGCGGTTGTAGGAGTTCTTATTGATCTGATAGAAGAACAGAACTACCGCCGTGATGATCCACAGCACGCCGGGGATGGTAGAGAAGGCGTGATGAATGACGCTCTGGACGGCCTCGCTCTGGACCTGATTTGCCTCGAAGCCCAGCATACCAAGGACTGCCGCCAGCGTGGATGTGCCTACAGCCATGCCCGCCGTATTCCCAAGGGAGACAAACGCATACTGAAAGCCATCGTTGCGGATGCCGGTCTTCCACTCGCCATACTCCACACAGTCGGGGATGATGGCGTAAATCGCCGTGTTGAAGCCGCAGAAGAACAGCTGAGACAGCGCCGCACAGGCATAGAAAGGGATGGGGGAGGACACCGGGCTGAAGAAGTACAGAGCCAGCACGGAAACGCCTGTACCGGCGGCAAACAGGGCGGCGGTGCGGCCCTTGTTGCCCAGCCAGCGGAATACAAAGGGGAACGCCGCCGCGCCAATAATGGAGGGGACCATCAGCACCAGGGAATAGGTAGTGAACAGCGTCTCATTACCCTCCACATACTTGAAGTAGTACATCAAATTGGCGCTGCGTCCATAGTGCGTGACGCCGAAAAGCAGCTGACCGGCCAGAGCGATCAGGTAGGGCTTGTTCTGTACTGCCGCTTTGAGCTGCACAGAAATAGGGATGCTCTCCTTGACTGGAGGGGTCACCACTTCCTTGGTCTTGGCGAAGCAGAACCAGTGGCAGGCTGTGAAGATCGCGCCATAGAGCACCGTGACCAGCAGATACCCCTTGGCCTGATTCTCACCGCCAAAAGCGGCAATCAGGGGCAGTGTAATGATATTGATGATGTTGATGGCGACCATGGCGCACACCGAGCGGGAGGTGGCCCTCTACGGCTTCCACATAGCCGCACTCGCCGTCATGCTCATGCTGGCAGGGAACGTCCTCCACCTCCGGGGCATAGGCGCAGCCCTCGGCGTGGACGATCTGGCCGTCCCCGTCTGTTTCGGCACAGTCCATATTGCAGGGGACTTCCGGCACCGCCTCCACAAAGCCGCAGTCCCCGTCATGGACTTGGCCGCAGGGCTGGCCCTCCATGGCTTCCATGTAGCCACAGTCCTCAAAGCTGTGTTCCTGATGGTGAGGGCATAGGCCCCCGGTGTACGGCTCCACTTCCGCCGCCAGCGCGGGGAGAGGGAACAAACTGACCAGCATCGCCGCCGTCAGGAGACAAGCCAGCAATCTCTTTTTCATGGTCATAACCTCCATATACCATATAAAAATTCAGAAGTTTTCGTCTGCCAGAGGGGATTTTGCTCCGCAATATTGCGGAGCAAAGGGGGCGCGCGCCCCCTTTGCTGATTCCCTTCTGTCAATCAGCTATCCAGTCCAACCATTCTATCTCCTTTGGAAGTCTGCCGGAAAAAGTCACCGCTGCAATTTCACCGGAGCTCACAATGATTGATCGGCAGAACAGACTGGACCGCGAACATCTGCGGCAACTGCTCCTGGTCGGATTGGATAGCTGCCCGACCACAACACAGCGCCGCCGTCTGTGGCTCTACTGTGTAGAGGGCTGGACTGTACGGCGCATTGCCGATGCGGAGAATGTCAAGCATCCCTCCATAGTTGAGAGTTTGGCAGCTGCCTGAGAAAAAAATTTCTGGAGACTATTTAAAATCCACCCTACCAGCCTCCCAATTCGACAGCGATAGGTAGAAGAACATATACTTCTTACACCCCTTCATAGCACCTCGAAAATTGAATAGACGATATTGCAGACAAAAACTCGCCATTGAGTACACCGCCGAGATGGACAAGCCGGGAGGTGATGAAGCGGCTTGTTCCAGCGACTAACGTACCCTGGTCCCCGGTGTGGCAGCCGGGCGCTGCGGCGAGGAATAATGATACCCCTTCACGGCCTCCTAAAGACTAGGGGGGAGCCCTGCGGCATACGCCATGTGCGGTGCTGTGGAGCTGGGAACAGATGCGCCAGCAGCGGCCTTGCAATATCCCTTTTTACCGGGGGTGCGTGGCAAATACGGTAATGAAAAACAGTGACTAGCCAATGATTGCGTCCAGCCGCACCGGAGTGTGCCTTTGTTATGTATGCAGAACCGCCGATCTTCCGGCGCGGCTGGACGCTGTTTGTTTTTTCGGCAGACAAATGAAAATCTGCCAAATTCATTTGCCTGCCGGAGAAATTAACAGTGATATGGACAAGAGTTCATATAAGCATCAATCATTGTATATAATAGGTTATCCCATTACAACTTTGAAGTCTAGGGGGTGTTTTTTTGGATCAGTTAGAAATGAATGTCGATACCCTTGAATGTGATGGCACTAATGTGACTATGTTCTTTTCTAATGAAGGGAAAAAATTACAGGATTGCATTGTTGATGTATTGAATAAACACATGGAGCAGCCGTCACAAACTTGATAATATCCCGGTATTTGCTATAATTGAGCTTGCAGATACCGTTTTGCAAATCTGGCTTAGCCGCAGAAAGGAGTATAAAATGACGTTCCTGCAAAACGGGAAGAAAGTCAAAAATGGTGTATTATCGCAAGAGTGGCACATGGGAGAATACGTCCGTCTCAGCAAGGAGGACGGCGACAAGCCTGAAAGTGATAGTATACAAAACCAACAACGAATTATCTCAAAGCATATTGAGTATATGGAGCAACAGGGAGAGAAAATCACCTCTGTTGAGCTATATTCAGACGATGGATATGCTGGCGGGAGTCTCAATAGGCCCGCATTTCAGAGAATGATCCGCGCTATAGAAAACGGCGAGATCAACTGCGTCATCTTCAAAGATTTATCTCGCCTTGGCAGAAACTATCCTGAAATTGGCAAACTAATGGAAGATTATTTCCCGCAAAAAGGCATTCGGGTGATATCAGTCCTTAATAATCTGGACAGTTTGAAAAGCCCTGAGACCTATTGCAGTGCTATTGTATCCTTCTCAAATATTGTAAACGATGATTATATTCGGCAGCTTTCTATTAAAATTAAAAGTACGCTGAATATGAAGCGCAACTCTGGCGAATTTATTGGCAACTACGCGCCATATGGATATACAAAAAGCCCTGAGAACCGTCACAAGCTGGTGATTGATCCGGAGGCTGCTGAAGTTGTCCGTATGATTTACAACTGGTATGCGGAAGGAGCATCTGCCAGCGGGATAACAAAGCGGCTTAACGCTCTGCACATCATTACTCCATCCGAGTATAAGACACAAAAGGGGTGCAAGGGATTTGTTGGACACTCTAGTGGTGGAAAGAAGCTGGGAACTTGGTCTATCACAACCATCAACTCTATTTTGCGGGATGAGGTTTATATTGGCAACTTGGTACAGGGAAAGTATAAAAGCATATCATATCGCAGCAAACAGATTGTCCCCAACGAGCAGGAGAATTGGATTGTGGTAGAGGGAACCCACGAGGCCATTATTTCAGACGAACAATTTACAATCGTTCATAACAGGCTTGTCCGGCATACGCGGGTATCCCCTAAGAATACGGAGACATACCTTCTATCTGGGTTGGTTTTCTGTGGTTCATGCGGCCGCCGACTTAATCGATGTACAACGAATGGTTATGGAAGTTACCGCTGCCCTACCCGTACATATGCGGTCGATAAATGCCAGTGTCCCTCTGTATCCGAAAAGAAGCTGATGAATATAGTTTTGAACGCTGTGCAGAAGCAGATTGAGTTGCTAGTTGATGCGAAAAACGCTATAGAAGTTGCTCGGATGCGAAGTACCAGCGGTAGAGCAAGGGATGAATACATATCCGCACTCCACCGCGCCGAAAAGGAAAAGCAACGCCTTAAAGATGCAAGGTTTAAGCTATATGACGATCTGCAAAAGGGACTTCTGGATCAGGACGAGTATGAACATTTTCGTGCAAAATATAAGGAAGAGATCACCACTCAGGAAGTCACGATCACGCATTTGCTAGACAGCATTGCATCTATCAAGGAATCTCGTAAAGCTGATGATGAATTTATCGCCTTTTTTGAAAAATACGGCAATATTCAAGTGATTGATCGCTCAGTAACTACCCATCTAATAGATCGTGTTGTTGTAAATGACGCCAAAAATATCAGTGTCTATTTCAAATTTTCCGCAGAATGTTCCCGCATTCTGAATCTGGCAAGAGCAGTATAGAGACTACAACCGTAAAAGTATGTGTTAATAACTCCCATCCATAGGTCATCAGCAGCACGTAGTCCGCCGCCGCGCCCAGCAGGGCGTAGTCGTGGGCCTCGTAGAGGAGCCCCGGCTGGGCGGCGTAGGTCTTGGGGGCCAGGGCCGCCACCACCGGCAGTCCCAGGGGGGCCAGCCGCAGGCGCAGGGCGCGGATAAAGGCGGCGTAGTCCTCCCGCTGGGCGGCGGGGATGTACTCAAAATCCACGTCCAGGCCCCGGTAGCCCTTGGCGGAGATGGTCTCCATAACCTCCTCGATCAGCGCCCGCTGGCGGGGCAGATCCGTGAGCACCTCCACCGCCCGCTGGCTGGAGAAGGTGTCCTCCTCCGTCAGCGTGGACAGGTGCATCAGCGGCACGGCCCCCAGGCTGCGGGCCTGGGCCAGCAGCTGGCCGTCGTCCAGGGGCAGCAGGCCGCCGCTGGCGTCGATGCCGTAGGTAAAGGGCGTAAGCTGGCTCATGTAGGGCAGGGTGGAGCGCAGCAGGGAGGGGCGGATGAAGGGGTAGGCGTAGCCGTTGGTATAGGCCGTCCCCAGCTTCTCCCCCTGGTAGGCGATTACCAGGGTCTGCCCGGCCTGGACATAGGGGTCCCCCCGGAGGAAAAAGTTATTCCGGTACAGCTGCCGCAGTGTGATGCCGTACCGCCGGGCCACGGCGGCGAGGGTCTCCCCCGGCTGGACCACGTGGAAGGTCTCCACCTGCTGCACCACCAGGGTCTGTCCCACCGCCAGGGCCCCGCCGGGCCCCACCCCGTTGACCAGCCGCAGCAGCTCCGGATCCACCCCGTACCGCCCTGCAATGGCGTACAGGGTCTCCCCCTGTTGGACCACATGGATCTCCATATCCACCGCCCCCTTTCCCTGTTACCCTATGCGGGCGGAGGCCCATCCATACGCGGAGGGCTGTATTTGTTTCATCAAATACAGCCCTCTGTCCGTTTATCCGGAGAACATGGGGGATTTCACCCAAAGGATGAAATCCCCCCGATAAGCTGGAATCTACCGCAAAACGGCCTGTCATCAGGTCTTCAAACGATCCAGGATCCAAAAGGCGACCGGCTTAAAAACAACATAAAGGCCATAGCCCAGCGCTCCGCCGATGACATTCGTAATCAGATCCGTGACGTCCGAGGAGCGGTCAAAGAAGGGCTGCAGCAGCTCAATGCCCAGGCTCATCAAAAAGCAGAAAAACAGCGCTGCGCCGAATTGGGTCCGTTTGCCCCGGGTCAGCGGAAACAGGAACCCGAAGGGCATGGTCATGACAACGTTCAAGCATACCTGCCGGAAAAAGTCCCCTCTCCCCAAAGAAACGTCAATAAACGGCACCAGATTCATGGGCTGATAGGGGTGGTCCAGCATGAACGGGATGGATACGACTACCGGCATCATGGTAAAGCAGAGCACCAGAGAGAGGTATGCATACATGAGGGTGTTGACAAGCAGGCGGTCTCTGCCCTGGGCCCTCCACCTCCTGAAAAAGACAAAAGCATACAGGAGAATCAACACGGCAAAATCTATCAAATATTTTATCAGGTACTTCATTGCGCGCTTCTTTCCGCAGCTCCGCAGGTCCGGCACAGCTCGTACAGGGTGGTCACCCCCATGCCGGTGGCCCCCTTGCCCTGGTACTCCAGGCCGTGGGCGCTGTTCCAGGCGGTGCCGGCGATGTCCAGGTGGAGCCAGGGGGTGTCCCCGGCAAAGGCGGAGAGGAACATGCCCGCGGCAATGGCCCCGCAGCCGTCGTTGCTGCTGTTGTAGAGGTCCGCCAGGGGGCTCTCGATCAGCTTTTTATATTCGGGATAGTTGGGCATGCGCCAGAACTTCTCGCAGCTCCGGCCGGCGGCGGCCTGGAGCTGGTCATAGAAGCTGTCGTCATTGGCCATCACGCCGGCCGCCACGCCGCCCAGCATCCGGGCAATGGCCCCGGTGAGGGTGGCGATGTCCACCACCTTGGCCGCGCCCTCCTTTGTGATGGCGTAGGTGATGGCGTCCGCCAGGATGAGCCGGCCCTCCGCGTCCGTGCTGCCGATCTCAATGGACTTGCCGGCCATGGAGCCGATCACGTCGCCGGGGAGGAAGCTGTCCGGGGAGATCCGGTTCTCCACCGCCGGGATCACCGCCGTCACGTTCACCGGCACATGGTTCTTCGCCAGGGCCAGCATGGCCCCCGCCACCGCCGCGCCGCCGGCCATGTCGCACTTCATGGTCCGCATCCCCTGGGCGGTCTTCAGGGAGTATCCGCCGGTGTCAAAGCACACGGCCTTGCCCACCAGGGCCAGGGGGGCCTGTCCGGCCGCGCCGCCCCGGTAGCGCAGGACGATGAGCCGGGGGGGATGGCCGGCGCTGTCCCCCACCGCGTGGTAGGCCTCCATGCCGAGAGCCCGGGTCTCCTCCCCGCACAGCACCTGGGTCTCCATCCCTGCCTCCTGGGCGGCCTGGGTGACCTGCTGGGCCATCATCTCCGGGGTCAGCTTGTTGGCCGGCAGGTTGACCAGATCCCGGGCAAAGCAGACGCCGGCGGTGACCGCGGCGCTCTCCGCCAGGACCCGGGCCCCGTCCACAGCCTCCGTACCGGTCAGATACAGGGTGAAGGGCCGCTCCTTCTTCTCCTTCCACATCTTGGGCTGGTAGCGCGCCAGCTCCGCGCCCTGGGCCAGGGCGGCCACGCCGGCCTCCCCCAGCTTTTCCGCCACGAGGGATACGTCTGCCGCCGCGCTCTCCGCGCCCAGCCGGCACATGGACTGCACCGCCTTGGCGGCGGCCCGGCGCACCAGCTCCGGCGTCAGCGCGCCGGCGCTGCCCAGGCTCACCCGCATCTGCCGCGCCTCATCTCCCATGCGCAGCGCAAGGGCCTCCCCGTCCAAATCCAGCTCCAGCCGCCAGGCGGCGGCCTCCTGCTCCCACAGCTTGACCATGGCAATCTCCTCCGTAATCCGTATTTTATATATGTATTCCGCAAAACGGAACGCATTATCCCGTCAGCCCAGAAATCCCAGGTGCTCCAGCAGGATCTTCAGCCCGATCAGGCACAGGATGACGCCGCCCGCCAGGGTGGCCCACCCCTTGAACCGGCTGCCGAACCGGCTGCCGATCCACACGCCGGCCAGGGAGATGGCGAAGGTGGTGCAGCCGATGAGCCCCACCGCCGGCAGGATGGCCACCTTCAAAAAGGCGAAGGTGACGCCCACCGCCAGGGCGTCGATGCTGGTGGCCACGGCCAGCATCAGCACCTCCCGGAGATCGAATCCGGCCGGGCAGCAGCTCCCCTCGTCGTGGAAGGCGTCCCAGATCATCTTTCCGCCGATCCAGCCCAGCAGCAGGAAGGCGATCCAGTGGTCAATGCTGGTGATGTACCCCTCGAACTGCCGGCCCAGGGCCCAGCCCAGCAGGGGCATGAGGGCCTGAAAGCCCCCGAAGAGCAGGGCGATGACCATCCCCTGCCGCCAGCGTATCCGCCCCATGGCCAGCCCCTTGCAGATGGAGGCCGCGAAGGCGTCCATGCTCAGCCCGACGCCGATGAGAAACAGCGCGCCATAGCCCATATACATACCTCTCCTTTTGATGGAATCCCTGCCCTGCCCGGGCAAAAAAAGAGCCAGACGCCGCCGCGCCTGACCGCAATCCCATGTACGGCCCGCAGCCATACATGAGTCTCGTGGATGAAGGGCAAGCCAGGTCCGACGGACCAGCCTGTTGACTTGCCGCAGGGGAACGCCCTGCCACTACTCCCTCATGAAGCATATTCTTTGTACCATATGCGCCGCCCTGTGTCAAGACCCGGAGCGGAAAAAACATCCGTCCCTGGGACGGACGCGCCTGAATCCGGCAAAATTCAGCTTGACAAGGCAAGCATAAAATGGTAAACTGAGATGCTTATATACGCTCTGGCGGAGGGATAACCTCCACCTGATGACCACAGTATAGCAGTTTCTCACGAAAAAGGCAAGAGGAATTTTGAGTAAAAGTATCAACGCCTCCGTGCGCATCCAAAGCGCCCGGAGAAAACGGCGTCCGGCGCGCCCCGCCTGTCAGGGCGCGCCGGGAGCGCAGAAAGGCAGATGAGTGTAACAAGATGGCCAAGGACAAGTATTACGGCAAGACGCTGCGCAAGAACTTTGCCCGGCATGAGGAGATCATGCCCATGCCCAACCTGCTGGAGATCCAGAAGACCTCCTACCAGTGGTTTCTGGATACCGGGCTGCGGGAGGTGTTCGCGGACGTAGGCGTTATCAGCGACTACGCCGGCACCCTGGAGCTGAGCTTCGTGGACTACAGCATGGACGAACCCCCCAAGTACGGCGTGGAGGAGTGCAAGGCCCGGGACGTGAACTACGCCGCCCCCCTGAAGGTCAGCGTGCGCCTGCGCAACAAGGAGACCGAGGAGATCAAGGAGCAGGAGATCTTCATGGG